>ENA-UPTA01002150-UPTA01002150.1-activated-sludge-metagenome-genome-assembly--contig:-NODE-2150-length-20711-cov-4.773819_pt1 | contig 20711 bp, 25 predicted proteins | sample MGYA00238184_ERZ773361 | MGnify/ENA primary metagenome ERZ773361 (study PRJEB29100, sample SAMN05720205) | activated sludge metagenome | isolation source: anaerobic digester from wastewater...
AGATACCGCTATGTGACTGGAGTTCAGACGTGTGCTCTTCCGATCTGCCCTAATATCAGAGGCGTTATTTCATAAATATCGCCATCTTTCGAAATAACGCCTCTGATATTAGGGCCCAAAGAAGAAATAGAGGCCGGGTTTTTAATGAGAGCCCATTTACCATCCCTTGCAATAATATCTTCAGATGAAATGGATGCTTGCTTTTCGCTTCTACCGGTTTCATCGGGGATGCCAAACATTCTTTCGGCTGCTTTATCAGCTACACCTTCTTGAATAACATCTATGACTTTTTTAGCTTTCATGGAGTAAATGTACTAATTTTTTCCTTAGAAAGAAAATTTCCTAAGTTATTTTTATATTTATCACAAAAAAAGAGCCATTAGGCTCTTTTTTATTGAATTGCTATTCTTTTTTGTGTTTTAGATTCCTGAGATTTAAATTTAATTTCCAAAATTCCATCTTGTAATTTAGCTTCGACTGATTTAGAATCTATTCCAAATTTTCTCATTTTATAAGAAAATTTCTTTTCACCGATCCTTTTCTTGAGCTCCTCGTTTTTGAGCTCCCCTTCTATAGTTATTCCCGTTGCATCAATATCTATTTGGATATCCTCTTTAGAAAAACCTGGGGCCTGGACAGTAATTATCATTTGCTTATTTTCTTCATCGAAAAAATAATGAGCAGGCTCTGCGGAATAATCCCAGTCAATTTTTTTCAGCCAATTATTATTAAAAAAATCATTAAAGAAAAAATCATCAAATAGGCTAATGCCCTGATTTCTTAAAGCTAATTTGTTTTCCATAATTTTATAATTTTAAGTTATTTTTAATTTTTCATACACATATTTTCAAAAAATATGCCATTGAAAAAAATATGACAAAATGGCAATAAAGCAAAAAAATTTTGACAATCTGACAAAAGAATATATAAAGAAAATGTCAATTAATGATTATTTACGAGTCCGTATATCCTTTTTTAAATGAAGAGTTTCTTGCATCCGAGATTTTAAACGAGAAATTTGACATTAATAGTATAAAAAATGTTGCTAAGAAAGCTGCTATTCTTGCATATATGTTTTTGATGACAGCTTCAAATAAGGGATATAAAGATTTACCTAGCAAAGAGGAAGTTAAAAATTCCAAGCCCCTTATCTATTTAGCAAATCAAAACCATATTTCAAAAACAGAGGTAGATGAGGAATTTAATAAATTATTCGGCAAATATTTTTACCCATGGAATCAAGGGGCTCAATTAAATTATGATATTCTGCAGGATCCATTCCAATTAACTACAAGTTCCGAGGGAAAAGAATTTATTAAAGAACATGAAAAATTAAAGCTAGAAGCTTATGAAATTGGGGATGGAATGGTTACCATTGGATATGGACATGCCGAACCAATCCAAACTTCCAGGTTTAAAAAAGGAGATAAAATTACCATAGAGGAAGCGAACAAACTTTTTATGGAAGATCTTAAAAAAGCAGAAGATGGGTTAAGAAGATTATTTACTATGTGGAATGACCAAGGAATAAATGTTATGATTTCTCAGCACATGTGGGATTCCATGGTTTCTATGGCTTATAATATGGGGGTTGGAGGATTAAGATCCACAGATTTTGTTTTATCTCTTAAAGATCAAAATTATATAGAAGCTGCAGATAGCATATTATCTTCTGGAGTTAAAAAAGCGGATAAATTTCCGGGATTAATAAATAGAAGAGAAGCAGAAAAAGAGTTATTTCTTAAAAATCTTTTACCAACAACTTAAATCCATTCTCCTTCAAGACTAGGATCCTGAGCATCCATGGCCATTTCTCTTGTTATCTGAACTCTATTATAATAAGGATCATTCATGGGGAAAATACAACAATCCCCCTGAACCAATTCTGTTTTGGAATCTCCTATTTCCTCAATAATAGCTGTAACTCTTTTGAATTCTTCTCCAGTAAGAGGAACCCCATTCTCATCAGTGGGTGTTCCGCAATGACCACATCGATAAATTTTAATACCAATGTCCATGGCTTTTAGTGGATCCTGTCCTCTTTCAAAATTCATTGTTTCTTGGATAAATAAAATCTGAAAAATCTTCTGGCTTATCTTCTCCTGGGAATTTTATTTTAAAATAAAGACCTTCCCTATCCATGGTAACCTCTATCTTTAATTCTAATCCTACCTCTTCATTGAAGGAACGCATAATTCTTTCTCTCGCCGATGGATAAATCATTACAGTTCTATTTTCATCGACGAGTTTTAAAAGAACCTCGGATGCTTTTTTTCTGATCCCTATCCCCATTATTTTTTTCGGATTCTGTCCTCTTTCAAAATTCATCTTATGAAATATTTTTTGCCTTCATATAAAACATAAGAGCCAAATATTTCTGAAAAACGAATGGATTCTACCCCTTTAATAATTCCATCCGTAATAATAAATTTTCCTTTATCCGTTTCATTTATAATTTTTCCCACTCCATAATATTCTTTTAAAAAAGGAGTTAATCCCTTGGAATTTATAAATTCGAGAATCTTTTTAGCAGTTTTCTCTGCAAAAATTGTTTCTTCAAAATATCCTTCCCCATCACCATCCAAATTTACACAAGGTATAAAATGATAAACCCCAGAGATTTCAATAGGATTTTGACTTCTCCCTATTCCAATTCGATCAAATATTTCTCCTTCTCTTGTAAATTTCATCGTATTTTAAAATCTATTTGAATTGATTCGATACCTTTCTTTACAGTAAACATTACCTCTTTCGAAATTCATTTTGGTATTTTAAATGTAAATTCCTGTGGCTTAATATCATCACTCCAAATCTGAGCCATTATTCTAGGATAATAAATGTATTTTAAATATTTCCCTTTATATTGAGAAAGATCTTCAACCATTTCTTGTCCTTTGATAACAACTTTAAAAAGATCCGAGCTAAGTTCCCCATCCTCTATCATTTGTAGCATATCTATAACTTCTTTTGGGTCTTCGATAAATTGTGTTCGCTGATGTGTTCGCCAAATATAATCGTCGAACCCACTTATCTTAATAAGTGATTCAATGTACAAGGCTTTTGATATTTCCCCTATATTTAGGGATTTCTTAGGATCCAATCTTCTTTCAAAGTCCATGATACTTATTATAATAATCCAAAAGTAATTGCTTAACCTCCGGATTTGGTCGATTTTCATGCATATATCTCGAAGCAAGATTAATATAGGCCCCGAAATTTGTAGCTCTCATAGGTCTTTTTTCATCACCTCTCTCTACATATTGTCCTTTTAATTCCGAAGTTCCATGATCCAAAATAAACGTCTCCTCCGGAAATAAATTAGGAATGGTTAAAAGAGCTTTTACAGCTGCTACATTTCCTTCTGATACAGAATCCCATAGATAATCTGGATCCGAGAAATCAATTTTTTCACCATTAACCCATTTTTTCCCATTTAAACTAATAAGATATGGAAAAACAATATCCTTTTTTCTTCTCAATGCCCATGTCCAGACTTCAAAAATATCATCATAGGAAAAATCCCTGGAATGACTCATCCAATTTTTAATCTTAGGACCTAATCCTATGTCTAATGCTTGTTTTGGGTCTGCTCCCCTGACAAAATTCATAATACTCCGTCTTTTTTAAGCATTTCCACGACATCTGGGATAGAAGCACCGCCATAATTAAACATGCCTAGATCGTAAGATATGGAATATTCCTGTCCCCTTTCAATTAACTTTATATAACTACCATCAACTGAACTTGACCAGGTAAAAATTATTTCAGGATTATTCGGATAAGAATTAGAATTTGTTAGATTGAGTTTAACTCTTTTTGCTAACAAACCCGCCATTTGAAGAGCATATTCTTTTCGCCCTATGCTCATAGCTTCTTTGGGGTCTTTTCCTCTTTTAAATTCCATTTTAGATTTTATCATTAATTTCCCAATCTCCGTTCTCGTTCATAGATGAAATAAATTCTTCCTCCCCTATACGGCACTTAATAAATTTATGAGGCTTAAAATCAAAAGGATCATAAATTAATCTAGGATGACCAATACAAATAGCAACTATTGGTTCCCCCTTTCTCTGCTTTTCCTGAAGAGGATAAAATTCTGGACAAGATTTTCTCAATAGAAATTTAACTATGAAAGATCTTCCTTCTTCGGGTATACGGCCATTATGATTTAGACCAATATCCAAAGACTTCTTAGGATCTATGCCTCTTTCGAAGTTCATTTTCATCTTTTTTGCAAATATACAAAAAAGAATCTAAAGTAAAAAATATTTTAATGATTTTTTTTGTTTGGCTGATTCGCTCGTTAAAGAAGCCATTTGCCATTTTCTTCGCTCTTGGTATTTTGGATTTCTTGAACCATATCCATAAGGAACATTTTTAGTTTTTAATAGAGGCGATTTTATATGTTCTTTTCCCATTTCGAGTTCGGATCTTTCTTCACTTCCTTCATATTCAGCAACGGGGATTAATTTAGATGTATAATTATCGTCTTGTTTCCATGAATTTTTATCAAGAACCTCTACTTCCCAACCTATCATATCTTCTCCTAATTTATCAGAAAGAAGATCTATAGCTTCGAAGAAAGTTTCTTTATCTGGATATTTCCAAAAACTTATTAATTTTTTATCGGTCCATAGTCTTCCAGATAATGTATTTCTGGTTCCTTCAGGATGGGTTTCTCCAGCCGGACCAATATGAAAAACACCATCATCATACCAAAAAGCATGGGCATCTTCATCGCTAAAATGAGGGGATTTAAAAATATCATTTTCGATGGGCTCTCCATACTTATTATAAGTAAGATGAGGCATAGAAATTTCATCAGGGCTCTCAAATATTTTTAACGATTCTTTAACTATTTTCATATTTCGTCTAATCTATTTGAAAGGGAATCATTGAAAACTTCAGCAGTTATATCCCCATTATAACTATATTGTGGCGGGTAATATTTGATTTTATAATCGCTATCATTTAATGATAAGCACCCGAATAATTTTTCTACTCCTTCTAAAGAAATTGGCGCATAATAATGAGAATAGTTATTTGGTTTTTCTACCCATTTTATTTCCTCATCGTTAATATCAAAATGCTTTTTGATAGCATTTTTTAAATCTTTATAAGCTTCATCCTGGTCCGCCATCTCTTGAGAATCAGCCCATGCAAATCTAAGAGCATCATGCAGATCCTCGTAAGCATCATTTGATCCTATTTCGTCGAATAATTCTTCAAGATTATTTGCTATTTCTGGATCCCCCTCTCTTTCGATAAATTTTTCTTTAAGTTCATCTAAAGCAGGTATTTTTTCTTTTGATAAAAGTCTTTTAAGAAACCAAATCATTTCGGTAATATCATCAAAATTAACACTATCATATTCGAAATACTCTTCAGCATTCTCTCCTGATAAAACTCCTTCAACAAAGCCTTTATCTAAATTCCTTGTATCTGTGTCAAATAACTCTGAAAAACTTTCCCACCCATCAAATGCGATGAAATATTTTCCATTTTTAAATTCGTATTGTATTTCATCACTGGGCAATTTAACATAGGGAATCCATTGAATACCCCATTTTTTTAGCTGATAGAAATCATTTTCATCAAGCCAATTATTATATTCTGGTTTTTTAATTAAAAATTCAATCCATTGTTTCCTTGTTTCGTGATCAAGTTCTTCTTCATCCCCTTCTGAAAGCAAGTAGGAAATCCACATAGCAGGACTATTGCTAGTTTTTTCCCCTAAAAAATTGGTTATTTGCTGTTCCAAACCAACATTCATTGCTTTCTTTGGGTCTAATCCTCTTTCGAAATTCTGAGCCTCCGACATGCTTCTGAAAGTATCCTCTCCAAAACCAAGAAAAAGCTTATCTAAAAGTTCTTTTGATCCTAAATATTCCTTATGGTCAACTAAAAATAAAAGCCATGATTCTTTTGTCTTATCATCAAGATTTTTATCCTCTTGTATTTCCCACATCCAACCAGTCGGAGAGGACCAAGATGAATCGCCTTCAGACATTTTTTTTCGAGCATAATTTATAATTCTTGGGAAAATTCCAATATCGATGGCTTGTTTAGGATCTAAACCACGTTCAAAATTTATGGATTCTTTTACTATCATACAACAATACGTCCGCCAACGGTACAGATCTTTTTAATTTCATCGACAGTAAATTTTTCCTTATTTCCTCGAATATAAAAATCCCCATCGACCTGTTTTGGACATCCTTCAAGATCTTCTATTTTATTATTATCTACGAAGAAATCTCCTTTAACAACTTTAGGGAGACCTTTCATAGACATTAAATTTTGATCTCTTATAATAACACTGCCATGACAAATACCGAAATCAACATATTCTGGTATTTCTTTAAGATCCCAATATCTTTGAGAAGGAATAACTAATTCCCTTACATCAATTGTCCAATCTGAATTGATTTTATATTTGGTATATTTGGTATATTTGTTTATCCATTCTTCGACTTTTCGTTTCCTTCCTAAATCTAAAGTTCGAGAGGGGTCTTCACTCCTCTCGAACTCATTAAGCCTTGGATAAAAAATATCCTTCATTTTAGAATATATCTTTATATTTTTCAATAAATCTATCTACGCCCTTCTGATATTTGTCTCTTCCCTCAACTTCTCCAAGTTCATCGTGGATATAAGGATGAAGGTCAATCATCATCTTAATAGCTCTGGTTGCAAGAGAACCATTGTCAAGACGGATAAGATAGGTTACAAAATTATCAAATTCTTCAGGAGTAATATCTCTTCCCCTGGTTGATGTACAAACGAGAGATAGAAGAGCGTTAGCTTCTGACTGATCATATCCGGATCCAGCTTTCTTAGGCATACGAGCTTTTTCAGGATGGGCAAGAACCTCTTTAATATCTTCTTTTTTGAAGGATTCAAGAAGTCTTAGGAATGTTTGGAACTCTGTTGCAATATCCATACCAACGTCTGAACCAACTACGTTTGTTATATCCTGAATAGAAGGCTTATAACCTTCATCAGCAGCATCCTGCATTAGAAGAGCAATATTCTTAGAAGCTGCTTCCCATGAACGAGGGCTAGCAAAGATGCTCTTTTCTGGATCATCGTCAAGAGTATAGAAATATTCTTGGTTAAATTCTAGGAAGTCAAGTATTCTTTGGTCAACTTTATTCTGTGCCCATTCTTTCCAACCAGCAAAATCAGGAATATAGTTAACCTGCGAGAATCTGTTTCCGAGAGCTGTTGAGAAGTTCTGAACACCTTCAGGGTCATCTCCTGCTCTGTTGGATGCTGAAACAATCGTCCATTTAGAACCTAGAACTGCGTCCCCAATAATTCTTTCATCAATAAGTTTTAAGCAAGTATTTTGAACGGACCCGGATGCACGGGAAAGTTCATCCAAGAATAAAATACCTCCTTCACCCATATTAGCTATGCCATCTCTTCTTTTATCTTCTTCTGCATCGCCGCTCTTAATATAAACAGGAAGCCAAGATTTAGGAATATCCCTAGCTTTTAATTCATCATCAACTTTATAAGTTGCTGGAAGTGACCAGTCATCTGGGGCCATTTTAGAAGTTTGGACATCGATCAATCTTCCTTTTGTATTCTGTGCAAGAACTGCTTTAACAATTGCGGTTTTTCCAATACCAGGAGCTCCCCAAATCATAAGAGGTTTCCCCTGTGGGTTCTTTAAAACCATACGAATTCTTCTATATAATTCTTTCTTTCCTACATTAGGAACGTTTTTATCAGGGTGTTCAAGTTTTATTCTAGCTTCATTAATAGTTCCCTCTTTAAGATCCGGTCCTCTTTTCTGAATAACTTTTTCAGCGGTAAGGGATTTTAGTTCAGGGCTTAATTCAACATCACCCTGGGAAGCTACATAAGAAATAGATTTTGGTAAAGCACCATCCTTATCTAATATCCCAATATTAACAGGAGCCATAGCTTCTGTAACAGGTTGCCCCTGGAAAATGAAGAAAAAAAGCTTTCCAACTTTCTGGAAGAATTTTTTAATAGCTTGTCCTATTTTGCTGAAGATCGCTTCATTTAGTTCTCCTCTAGCAATCTGAAAATCCTGGAGAGATTCAAATACTAATTGTTTTTTCATTGCAGTTCTAGTTTTATTTTATATTTTATTTATCTTAGCTTTTATCTTATCAATTTATTTATCCGATAATTCCTCGTGGATCTTTGGTTTTGACAAAATAATTTCAATCATCTTTAACCAATTCTCCTTTGCCTTTTCTGAAGTTCCTACCTTACTTATCTTAGAAATAAGCATTTGAAGTGTTTTCTTTACTTTTACTCTTGGGTCTTTTAAAAGCTCCTCAACAGCAGCAAAAGCTTGATTAGCAGCAGCTTCATAAATTATATAATTATCTTCATAGACAATATTATAATTTTTATCCAAAGATTCTTTTGCATCGGCAGGATTAACCCTGGGATCTTCCATTAATTTTTTTACGGCATCAACATTATTATTTTTTGCTGCTTGATATAATGCTTCATTATGATTATCAGCTGGATTTACTCTTTCATCTTTTAATAGTAATTCAATCACATCTGGATTACCTCCCATAGCAGCTGATGCAATTATAGAATTTTTTCTAAAAGCTGGGTTTGCAGCAGGATCCGAAAGGAGGAGTCTAACAATATCTACATTTCCCTTCATAGCAGCTCTTGTTAAAATCCCATTTTTATCTTCCATTTTTAAAGGAAAATTCTTTAATGATGGATATTTAGCTATTTCATTATTAACTTCTTCAATAAAATCCCCAAGAAGCTTCTCCCTTCCTATACCTATATTAGCTTTAGCATCCCCGCCTCGTGTAAAGCCTAAAGCTTCTCGGATCGGATTATTCTCCATCATTTTTCTAAGTCTTTTCTGAGAAAGTTCTTTCATATATGGAACTTCTTTTTTAACTCTAGGATCTGATAATAAAAGACTTACCATTTCCCTATCCCCATTATTTAAAGCCGCTGCTAGAGCCCAATTATCTCTGCTTGTGGGATCTACTCTTTTATCTTTTAAGAGAAGTTTAACAATATCTACATATCCATTTTTTGCAGCTCTTCTAATGCAATAATTGGTTTCATCATTTCCATATCTTTTGCCATCCCGGGTTTGAGCTGCTGGATCTACAATAGGACTGGATAAAAGAGCTTTGGCAACTTCTAGATCTCCTCTTTCACAAGCTTTTTGGATAGGGCCATCAGAATCTATATTTAAATTGGTTGCTCCGTTTTCAATAGCCCATAATAAAAGCTCCGGGGTCCAATGAGAATACGATAAAGAAAATGCTTTATTTGGTCCTAATTTTTTTATACCATCTATAGTTCTCTGAGGTTCATATCTCATAAAATCATTGAAAGTATATTCAGTTATCCATGATTTAGGAGCATTCCAAAGATCATCTTCTCTTCCTAATAAATAAAATGCTTGAACCCAACCAGAAGCATAATTTTCCAAATTATTTGGATTAAAGGTTTTTATTTTGTCCAATAATTCATTAAAAACTTGCATCATAGCAGGTCGGCTCTGATTCATTGAATAAAAACTAGCAATTTTTCGAGTATCAATATGATAGATCTTTTTTTCCGTAAAATCATTAAGTGATTTTGGTGCCTCTGATTTTAAAGCCCAAGATTGATCATGGGCTAAATCTTCCATCATCTCTGGAAAAAGCGCAGCTTTTCCAATAGCCATTCCTTCTTTAGGGTCTATATTTCTAGTAAAAGATATGGCTTCCTTAACAATCATTAACTAATATTAATTTGTTTGCCAAATGGCTGCTGCCATTGAGGATTATCATAAACCATCCAAATAAATTTGTGAGCATAAGGTGGTTTCTTTGGATTGGGAGCTCCCCCGTCAGTAAAGAATACGCAAAGGGAAACTCTATCTTTTAGTTTATCATGTACCCAATCAAGAGCTTTTTGGAAGCTAGTTCCCCCACCTCCTCTAACGTTTTTAGGAATATAGGGTTTTCCCATTTTTTTAATGGTCTGAACACTTCCTTCGTCAACTCCATCATCAAAGAAAGCTACTGTAATTTTATTAACTCTTTTTGAGAAAATGATTTGATTTATCTCATTTAATATTTTTTCAAGAGCTTCCCTACCCATAGAGCCAGAAACGTCGACTAATACTACAATATGCTCCATAGCATCCATTTTATGTTTCTCCCCGTAGCGTAAGAATTCTCCGCTTAAGTGTTTTTTATTTCCAATCTTTTGATATGTTTCTGGAGATAAAGCTGTTGCAACATATCGTCTAAGCATATTTTGCCAGTTAACATCTCCTCTATGTAATCTGGATAGAGCTGTAACAAGAGCTCCGCCTTTTCCTTGCCCTCTTCCTTTGGATCCTTTTAAAGCACGGTCAAGCATTTTTGCTCCTTCAACACGCCATTTGTCAGTTGGACTTTCATCAGGACCCATTTCTCCTTCGCCATATCCGCTTGCTTTAGCAATTTTCTTTCCCATTTCCGGAGTAATAATACCACCAGTTCCTGCAGGGTCATATTCTTCAGATTGATCGAAATTATCCTCATAGTTTTCATCTCCAGATCCGCCAACTCCTTTATCTTCTCCCTCACTTTCAGATTCGCCTTGATCCCCTCCTTGGCCTTGACCCTGCCCTTGACCTGAATCAAGGGGAACTAATTCATCTTTTTTATAACTTTCAAAAAGATAGGTGACTAAAAGACTTTCATTAAGAGGACCTACCTCATAAGTTCCGTCGGGATTTACAGCTGTAACAACTCCTTTTTCTCCTGTAGCTTTAATCTTAACTTTACTACCTACTTGAAGAGGTTGGGGTTGACCTTTTCCACCGCCCTGCTGACCTTGACCCTGTCCTTGTCCTTGACCGCCACCTTGCTGATCTTGTCCCTGATTTTGCCCCTGATTATTCTTTTTAAATGGGTTAGGTGGCATTTTTGGAATAGTTTTCTTTAGATCATCATAAATCTGTTCAACGGGAACATTTAAATATTTTTCATCATAAAGACCACCAATTTTTTCTACAAATTCCTTATTGAAGTCACTTAAAGTATCTACTATAATGGTATTAATTTCATAGTCCCCAGCAATATTAAACAATGAAGCTGGTTTTCCTTCGGAAGTCATGACTGTTGCATTTCTAGATTTCATACGTTCCATGTGAAGGAGAACGCAGTGCATGATCTCATGAATAATAACAAAAATCTTCTGCTCCCATGAAAGCTTATCAGCAAATAATGGATTTACAAATAATCTTGTTCCATCGGTTGCCATTGTAGGAACAATCCAAGTGTAGATTGGGGTAAATTTATGAACATAAGGGGCAAATAAAGGAGATTGAGAAACAATAGCTGTTTTAGCACTTTCCATTTCATTTTTAAGATGCCTCATGTCAATTTTGGTTCCATCTTTAGCGAAAACATATCCATAATCTTCGATTTTCGCTGATTTAGGAATATCCATTCCTTCTTTAGCTTCATACAAAAAATCGTTTATTTGAGGATAAAATCTTGGATTTAATAGTTTCATATTCATTTATTTTTTTAATTCCATACTGTTCCGAGGACTTTTATTTTCTTTCGGATCTCATCCTCCTTCCATTTTTTTGATCCCGGATAGCTTGAATAGATTGAAAGATCTCCTTTAACTTCTTTTGGAAACCCATCAAGTTTTGTAAAAATATTTTGAGCTACATAAAAACCTCCATATATTATCTTAAATTTAATAAAATATGGAAAATTATTTATATTGCAATCAACTAAATTTAAGTCATCTAAAACATCGATGGTTCCATCTTTATTTATCCTATATTCTACATACTTATCATCATTTGGATCTTCAGAAATACCACATTCTTTAAACCAATTTTTTATCTGAGCATGGTATCCTATATCTAAAGAGGATTTTGGATTAATATTTCTGTGAAATTCCATATTCTCTTTTATTGGTACATCAACTATTTCTTGTGGTTCATCACCCCAAGCAGATCCTTTTACTCTACAGACCTTTCGTATATCTTTTTGAGAAAATAACCCTGGATTATTATGGCAAACATAATTTCCATCTACATGTCTTGGCCCATCCTCTAATGTCATTAATTTATTGTTAGAGCATTTAAAATTACCTTTTAGATTTTCAGTTCCTACAACCTTTTTGGGGCACCCCCGTAAAGTTTTTAATTGGTTATCAGAAATATCAAATCCTCCGATAACAGTTCCAAATTGAATATATTCTGGAAGGACTTCTCCTATATTTCTTAATCGTATAACTAATTGAACCTCAGGAGCTGTATTTATAATAAGATCTTTCGAAATAACAGTATCCTCTAATAGATCATGTTCATTTAACCATTTTTCAATTAATGCCCTTTTACCTATATTCATGGAAACCATTGGATCCCCTCCTCTGTGAAATTCTTGAGCTTCATTCATACTTCTGGGAAGAAATTCAAATAATCCGCTCTTCAATTGTTTTGGCGTTCCTTTTATAAATCCATGTCTTTGACGAACATTATCATTTTTATTTGCCTTAAAATCTTCTAAATCCTCAAAATATTTAAACCAAATAATCCATTCCTTGGAGGAGGCATTATCAAATTCTTCCATCTGTAATATAACACCTATTGGTAAATCAGAAACCGGGAAAGCGCCGTATGATATTTCATTATTAGTGTCCAGAGGAATATTTTTTATAACTTTTAGCAAATCTCCCTCATGAAGATTATTCCATGAAGGCATCCCAATTTTCATGGAAGACTTTGGATCTATTCCCCTTTCAAAATTAATATGTTCCTTTACAATTTTCATTCGCTATCATCTGCTTGAATGTTTGGGGCAAAACAAACTTTTCTTATTTCAGCTTCGGTAAATTCTGCTTTATTTCCAAAACAATAAACACACTCACGGACCTCTTTTGGAAACCCCTTTAAATCTGTAATTTTATTCATTTGGCAAGAAAAATATCCTTTTACTTTTTTGGGGCATCCAACCAAGGAAACTATTCCGCAATCATCAATATCAAAAGAACCTGAAGAATTAAATCTAATATAATCAGGAAATCTTCCATTTGGAAATAATTCCGGTCTTTCAACTGCAATGACATCCAAATCCGTATCTATAGTAAAATCCGAATTAAGCTTATAATTTCTTACCCCGATATGAACCTCATCAAGCCAGTCCTGAATTAATTTAGCTTTTCCGATACCTATGGCTTCTTTCGGATCTAATCCCCTTTCAAAATTGATATTTTCCCTAACTATCATATAAAAAATAATTCACCTATTTTCCAAAGAAATATCATACCCCAACCTCCGCACACTGTGTAGAAGAAATCATAATAATCTGGAGTTCCTTTTCCTAATAATTTGTCATAAATCACTTCTTTTGAAGCTCCTGCAAGAACAGTAAGAATTGCTGCTACGCCAGCATCCCATCCATAGACAGGAACGTGTATAAATATTACAAAAAACAGAAGAGTTATAAATGATATAAGAGCTCCTGCAAAAAAGTGTTTAAGGTAATCTTTCATTTTTATAATTTATTTTTATTTCTATTTAAGATATATTCTTTCTTTCTCTCTTGGACACTCATTGTATGAGCATTTTAGAGTTAGTTTTTTATTTCATGTTAAGATTTAGTTAAATTTTAAGGTCAACTCTTCCTTAACAATTTTATTTTTATTTACATTTCTATCGAATTTATGAGGATACCAAACCCCCTTCGATCTTAAAAATTTAAGTATTTTTATAAAACTATATTTATTTTCTAATTCTCTTTCTATAACTCTGGATCCAAATCCTTTAGAATAAAGATCCAAAATTTTTTCTTCATCCTCGATAGGAATTATTTTATATGATGGGTTATTGGATCCAGCAAATTGACTGCATTTTTTATTTTTGTTCCAAGGTATTTGTCCAATATGAGATAATGATTGGTTTTTTCGACGTTCAGATGTATGTTTAACCCCCAATAAGGAATTTCTGATTTTTTCTTTACATTCATCATTATGAAAACCGCAGCTAGGACCGATTTTCATATTATACCCAAATTTTGGCAAATACGTTTTATCTTTTTGTATCCAAAATAATTCTCTCAAATTTAAAATTTTAATTAAATCTGTTTTTTCTTCTAGCTGATATTCTTCAATAATTTTCCATTCGAAATTTTCAAATCCATATTTTCGTAAAGCTCTCTGAAATGATCCTTGTAAATTTCGAATAAAAGCATCCTCCCGATGACATTTTTTCCTTCTTTCTAAAGAGGAAGTTGTTTGCCCGTAATATTTTTTACCTTTCGGGCTAGTAGCTAAATATATAAATCCTTTATACATAATTGTTTATGGGAACATTAGGAAAAAATCTGGTGGATTATCCCCTTTAATTTTTTCCCTTAATCTTTCTAATTCTTCATTACCTTCAGTTCTCCAGTTATCATAATTGATTTGTACATTACCCAAGAGTTGATAATTAAAAGTCCCGAGTATACGAGCGAGAGAAAGCTTACATTTAGCTATCATCCATTCCAATACAATAGTGTCTTCATAAGCATCTTCTTCTGGTATATGATCCATTGCTAAAACAAATAAACTTTCATTTGGCGTTCTACCGGTTATTGCTAATCGATGTGTATTTGGATTAAAATCATGATTTATATCTACAAGATTAAATGCTCGTGCAAGATCCCAGAAACTCCATTGAATAGTTCTATAAGTAATCTGGTCTGACGAAAGAGGGGTTAGATAAAGATCTGACGCCATTAATCTATCAAAGTTTAGATCCGGGTCGTTTATACCAAATATCCTGGATCCTCCAGTCATTTCCTTTACGGCTTTTATACCTTCAGTGCAAGTATTTAGCTGGAATGTTCTAGTATCCCTCCATTGCTGAGTTTGATAATAGGATTTATTAATTATATAGATCCTATCATGGAGAAGTTCTCTATATTCTCTATAGAGCCATCTCATTTCCTTATCAATAATACGTTCGATCTCTTTCTGAGGCAAACTATATGGAAGAGAGCAGGATGCTGTTATCTCTCCATTTATTCTTTCGATAAACTCGGTTTTATTCATTTTTTACCACTTAGGTTTATATTCATTTTGAAATCCCTTGTCTTTTCGTTCTTTGTTTAAATCTTTTAACCATTTATAATCTCTAACTTCCTCAACGGCAAGGGGTTTTGCTTGTTTTTCAATTTTTCTTTTTGGCTCAATCACAACACATTCTTCATCAAGCTTGGCTTCCTTTCCGATACCTGCGTCTTTTATGATACTTTCACTAACATTACAATTAATGATTTCTCCTGCATTATAAATTGAACTCTTTTTTATAGTATTATTCCTATCTGCTCTAACTCTTTCGAGAACACAATCTTCAATTTTATTATGTTCAACAAGAGTTGAAAGAATAACTCTAGAATTTTTTAAAGTACTATTCCATACTCCACAGTCCTCAACAACAGATTGTATTTCGCAGTCAACAATATCTAATTGGGAAATTTTTCCTCCTGATAATTTAGCTTCTTTTATCTGGAACCTTCCTTCAGCACTATCCCAATTGAATTTTCCTTTTCTAAATTCGCACTCAAGCATTAATTTCATCAATGGATCCCTTAATTTAGTCCAATAAGCTTCAATTATTTCATCTGCTCTTTTTAGATCCACGCCAACCTGAATGTCTTTAAAATGCTTTAAAAAGAATTTAGGTTCATAATAGGCTCTCCTGATAATAGGATAATCTTCAAATATTTTTTCTGCACTTATATTCATCTCGGGAGTATATCCTTGAGAATTTAAAATCTGATAAGTTGAAAGAATATAATAATGAAGAGTTTCGGTTATCGATTTATGATTTTTTGGATAATCTTTTCCGCCGATATAGTTAAAAATTAATTCCCCCATAGCTTGATCTGTAAAATCTATTCCATAATAATGAGCCTTAGGCAATATAAAAAAGCTTTTTAAGTGTCCAAGAGAACTTGGGGCTGTCATAAATTCATTTGTGGGAATTAATGTCTTAATACTAACTGCAAAAGGAGAATTCTTTCTTTCCGGAAATCTTTGAAATAAATAGTTTTCATCCATTTTAAGGATCAACTTTGCAGGATCCATATTAGAAATAGTATTAATTGTCTGAAGAGACCCATGATTAAAGGAAAGCAATACTTGTAATCCTGTAGTTTTGTCAGTTTTTGCTTTTTGATTGATCCATTCAAGAACTCCAAAAAGCATGGGCCCAACACTTAGAAAATCCTGTGGCGAAGTGATAAATTTATATCTCGGATTTTTACCCTGGTATTCCTGGAGTAAAATTGGACTATCCCAGGTTGGGGTCATTTTTTCTGAAGTGATAGCAACAGATTTCCCGCAAACCCTCGATAGGTCTTCAGCTATAAATGGGGTTTCTTGAGAAGAAAAGAATTCAAAAACGAACCCTATCCTTGTTGAATTAAATACCTCCTGAACAGAATAATCCTTGATATGATTGTAGAGAACTTCCATCAAATCTATTTTATTTTATTTATCCGCAAAAAAGAAGGAGCTTAGTGCTCCTTCTTTTTATTCTTCTTTTTCCTTGGGTTCAAATTTCTTTATTGGCGCATCCAGCTCAAAAGTGATCTTATCATCCTTTAAATCTAGATATTTTACCTTTATCGGATCCCCTGTTACAAAATTTCTAGTAGAAATCTTTCGAATTCTAAATTCTTTTGACGGAACTATTCCAGTAATATCTCCAACATTTACAATAACCCCAAAATTCATTATTGCCGCAATAGAAGCTTCTAAGGATTTTCCTTTATTAGCCTGAACGAAATCATCTATTTTCTTTTTCTTTTCTTCTGGGCTTTCCTCTGTTAAAATAATTCGATTTTCTTTAGTAATTTCTCCAATATAAAAAGAAGCAGGATCCCCGGGTTTAAACATTCTCCTTCTAAAGAGATCCAGGGTACTGTCTTTCATCTTTGAAACATGAAGCAACCCAGTGAATATTTCTCCAAATTCTACAAAGATACCGTATTTGGAGGTTCCAGTTACAGTTCCCGAATAGAGTTTATTAAGATCTAATTCAGCAATTTTCTGTGGTAAAACATGCTCGATATATTTCTTATGAGAAACGATGAATGAATTCATTTCTTTTAAGAAGTCTTCAACCATAACTATAACTTCTTTTCCAACAAGAGTTTGGAAATCAACAATCTTATTTGGAGCTGCAAGTGATCCTGGCATAAATGCTTCTACACCAGAAACTTCTACGAAATATCCTCCACGATTAGCATTTAGAACTTTAGCTCTATAAGCTTTTGAAGGAGCACTAATTTGCTCCATCATCTCATCTTTAGTTTTCTTAATATGACCCTGCCATAGACTAATTTTTAAGGAGGGGGAGGATTCAATAACATAAGCATAAAATCCTGACGAAACAAAGTTCTTTCTTATTTCGGGATTTGCAAGAACATGTGCAAATTCTTCGGGAGTTTGGTATCCATAAATCTGAACAAATCTCTTTTCTCTATTTAAATCTATATCCACTGTTAATCCACCCAGTAATTCAACAGTCATCCGATCCTTATCAATATAAGGAATCTCGACTACTGTAACGCAATCTCCTTTTGTTAAGTCTTTTCTTACTGATTTTGTGGATCTTTCGGAATATAGGTCAAATAATTCTTGAGCGTAAGGTTCGTGGTTAAAAACTCTGGTTTTGCTATCTACTCCTTTTATATTGGGGTTAACAGTTAAGCGGGTTCCTCCCGTGTAGTTGTTTTCAAATAAGTCCCAATTGAATTCTTCTAATTTTCCACTCATTTATTTTAGGTTTAAAAAGTTTGACACTATAAGCTATATATTACGGCCAAAAGCTAGTCTTTTTAATACTGTCGGATATATAAATAAAAATCTAATAATATGAATTGGGATCAAATTTATTTGGATACTTTTATCCCCGAACTACCAAGACATTGGAATAATAACTTCGCTTCTGTTAAGCGTTATCTTGATATTTTTTATGATGGTAGTCTTGGAATAATCATAAAACCTGTTAACACAACCGGAAGGGTAAAAGCAGCCAGAGGGGAATTTGTAACGGCTGTAGTTGATAACCTTATCGTTAAAAACCAGTTTACAAATCTTTACGATAATACAACTTCAGTAGATGGCGATTTCTATAATACCTATATAGGAGCAGATGTTTCAACAAGAGCAGCAGATCCCTCTCTATGGGAGAATACCTCTTTTGCTTATGTTGATGTCAATAAACCCTATTATAAAATTACAAATGATATTTCAACTGCTTTTCTTTGTTCAACAATGGGGCAGGAATTTCAGATCCTATTCGATATTTCTACAAATACAGCACCTTATAACATATTATTAGATCCTAGTATTGGAGGAACTTTCCAAGTTTTAAGTATCGCGTATGCAGATGCCCCAACAACTTGGATAAAACTAATTGCCGTAGATTATGACCCTTCCTATGGAACTACATGGGCGGTAAAACAATACGGCGGATATTTTGAAATATCAGACGCCGGCGGGTGCGTATAATAATTTTAATATCTAAAGTACTTAAATCATGAACAATTGGAAATATTGTAGAATAAATTATACAATAATTTAAGAAATAAAATTTTAATCAGATATGAGCAACAATAGAATAACACCTTTTGTTAAAAGAATGAGAACTTCGGGCGGGACGATTTACGTCTTTAGTTCTGCGACAGAAGATATTGGTCTAAACATTAACGAGAAAAATAATGATGTTAGAATTTCTCATTTTGCCCTTTTAAATATACCTAGCATTCAAAACCCATCAAATATAAATGAAAATCGTTTCAATTTATATGCAATAGATGGTGCTTTGGAATATGCTAACGCAGGAGATATAAAAGATGGCCGAGTTCTTATAGCTGAAAGTTTCCAAAACTATGCTTTGAACTTTGAAGCAAATCTTCTCAATCAAGCTACTTATGATGCAACTCTTCAAAGAACTGTATCTGAAAGAGTATTTTGGAAATGGTTAAAGGAAACTGGTGCTATTCGTTGGGCAAATCCTTCTAATGGATATTGGATGGAAGCAGAAGATTCCGATGGATCTCTTGGTTATAATACTGTTGTAAAATATGTAGGATTAGTAAGTGCAGGAAATGTTCGCTCTGATTCCTTTGGAACTTATAATGAAACCTATATTATGGTTCCAACTTCCCATGGACAAATGGAAGCTTATTTCGAACAGACAGAGGATGCTAACTATTATCATGGGATGGAAATTGGGGGCCTTGGAGAAAATATTCTTGGAAGGGAAACTTGGCTTCAGCCTCATCCAGATGGATTAAGTTATAGAGGATTTTATGATTTTGTTGATTCTTCAACTCAGGTAGGATCAAATCCATACCTTTTATATTATGATGCTTCTCCTGGTTGGTGGTATACTGCAGAAGGTCGCGAGCCTCTTCAGAAAAAGACCTATATGACTGATACATCTGCTTATTTAACTACAGGAATTTATGATGTGTCATTAAAAATTGAAGGGCCCTCAACTGTAGAATTTAAAAGATCTCTTGTTGATTGTATGGGTCTTGTCTTAGATCTAAATAAATTAAGAACTATTTATGGAGATCCTAATTTGACATTTGATTCCATGGCAACAGGAGATAATGCCATCAATGATAGATTTGAATTCAATGCAGTTCTTGTTTATTATTCAGTTTATAATGCCGTCCAGGATACTGTTTTAGCTACAAATTTACTTGGTATTCTTTTCTTGGATGCTCCTTCGGGGACATCTCAATTAATCTCTGGGGATGGTATTTTAATTCCTTCTTTGGAAAAGATCCAAAGTACCACCGGAGGGTTTGGAACTTCATACGCATTACGTCTTAATATTAAGACAGATAATATGCTTGATGATACTGGAGCTATTATTGTTGACGATGCTACCTCAGATATTTTTGAAGCTGAAAATTGGAACCTAGCTTTTGCAGAATTGGGAAAAGCAGTTAATATTTTAACTCGAAATAATAGCGTTCTTAATTATATCTCCGATCAATATGTAACACTACAGTCAAACCAAACACAAATGCTTAACAGCTTAACAGCTCTTCAGGCACAAGTGAATGACATTGCTGTAGATATTCAGGGGACTGTCTCTTCTATCACATGGGGGACAAACGACGGGGTTATCACCTATACTACTAATAATGGAGGCGGGGCTTCTTTAAATAGTTTAGATTTAAGATACCAAATTAAAAATTATCCCGAGCCTTCTGCAAATATGACTTCTATAACATACAGAGGCCAAACTATAGATTTAGTAGCAGGAACGACAATTAATTCTATGTATTTAGCAAGGCCTGCAGCAACCGGAAGAATGCAATTGGCTGATGCCGATTCATCTTCTTTAGTTCCAGCAATTGCTATAAATCCAAGTACGGGAAACTATACAGCAGGAAATACTTATCCTTTCTTACTTGAAGGAATAATAAGAAATTCTGATTGGACCTGGACTCCAGGAAAGCAATTATATCTTTCTGCTTCAAATCAGTTAACTCAAACAGCTCCTTCGATTGCAACTCATTGCGTTCAAGTTTTAGGAGTTGCGTTAGCTCGAGATATAATTTACTTTAATCCTTCAATGGACTTTATAGTGGTAAAATAATAATGTAATGGCAGTAGGAGCAAAAAATAGTACGCAATTTGATAAAATAGGAGCTATTAATGGGGTC
>ENA-UPTA01002151-UPTA01002151.1-activated-sludge-metagenome-genome-assembly--contig:-NODE-2151-length-20697-cov-5.791299_pt1 | contig 20697 bp, 33 predicted proteins | sample MGYA00238184_ERZ773361 | MGnify/ENA primary metagenome ERZ773361 (study PRJEB29100, sample SAMN05720205) | activated sludge metagenome | isolation source: anaerobic digester from wastewater...
CGGACACCAACGAGATGATTATCTCTGGAATGGGTGAGCTGCATCTGGATATTATTGTTGACCGCATTAGGCGAGAATTTAATGTTGAGGCCAATGTTGGCCGTCCGGAGGTTTCTTACCGCGAGACGATCACCATTCCGGCCGAGGGGCGCGGACAGTACATCCATCAGTCCGGCGGTCGGGGACAGTACGGCGATGTCTGTTTGAAATTGGCCCCCAGAGAACGGAGTGAGGGATTTAAATTTAATAATGCTATTAAGGGCGGCGCCATTCCTCAAGAATACATTCCGGCAGTTGAGAAAGGCGTCAGAGAGGCGATGGAAGAGGGCGTAGTCGCCGGCTATCCGGTGATTGATGTTGAGGCAACCGTTTATGATGGATCTTATCATGACGTGGACTCGTCGGAGATGGCCTTTAAGATTGCTGCGAAAAGAGCCTTTCAGGAGGTGAGCCGCCAGGCTCAACCAGTTTTGCTAGAGCCGATTATGAAGGTTGAGGTAGTCATTCCCGAAGAGTTTTTCGGCGACGTTATGGGTGATTTAAGCGCCCGCCGAGGCAAAATTATCGACACCTCGAGCCGAGAAAAGGTTAAAGTAATTGACGTTGAGGTGCCGTTGGCTGAAATGTTCGGTTATGCTACCACCTTGCGCTCTTTGACCAAGGGCCGGGGCAACTTTACCATGGAGTTTAAGGAATATTTTGAGGTGCCCCGACATATTGCTGAAGAAATTGTTACGGGCCGAAAAAGCTAACATGGACTGGAACCAAATCAACAAATTTATTGAAGAAAGCGGCGGGCAGGCCATGATCATCATTGAAGGTCGACCAGCATTGGTGGTCATGAGTTATGATAAATATCGCCAAGCCGACCACCTCGATCAATTTGACTCGAACGATCAATTTGCTCCAGAGAATCAGGATGATCCAGCCGAAGAACCGGAGCCAATGGTCGCGATTTCGGAAGAGGAGGTTGACCAACCGGGGTCAGGCAAGCGGGAGCTGGTGATCGATGATCTACCGCTCTGATTAAATCGTTGACGATTTATCTCCGATCTGCTATGATTTCGCTGGAAGGAGGGGATTATCGTTTAAAAATTAAAATTAAGTTTTAAGTTAATAAAATGGCTAAAGAAGCATTTGAAAGAAGCAAGCCCCATCTTAATATTGGGACCATCGGTCACGTCGATCATGGTAAGACAACTTTGACCGCAGCCGTTCTGAAGGCAACTGCCTTGAGAGGGCTGAAGGGAACTCGGAAAGGGGTGGCTGAAATTGATTCCGCCCCGGAAGAGAAGGAGCGCGGTTTAACGATTTCTATTTCTCACACTGAGTTTGAAACGGAGAAGCGTCACTACGCTTTTATTGATTGTCCTGGGCATGCCGACTACATTAAGAACATGATTACCGGAGCGGCTCAGATGGACGGTGCGATTCTGGTAGTTTCAGCGGCTGAAGGCCCGATGCCTCAGACTCGCGAGCACATCTTGTTGGCTCGCCAGGTTGGCTTGCCTTCGATTGTGGTCTTCTTGAACAAAGTCGATCAGGTTGATGACGAGGAGATGATTAAGCTGGTCGAGGAGGAGATTCGCAGCTTGCTGAAGAAGTATGAGTTTCCCGGCGATGAAACCCCGATTATTCGCGGTTCAGCCCTAAAGGCCAGCGAAGCTGAGTCGATTGAAGACGAGGCCATGAAGCCGATTATTGAGTTGCTGGATAGCGTTGACAGCTACTTCCCGGATCCGATTCGAGATATGGACAAGCCTTTCTTAATGCCGGTTGAGGACGTCTTCTCAATTGAGGGCCGGGGAACGGTCGCCACGGGTAAAGTTGAACGCGGTGTGATTAAGGCCGGCCAAGAGGTTGAAATGGTCGGGATTAAAGACACCCAGAAAGTGACGGTAGTTTCGCTGGAGATGTTTAATAAGACTTTGGATGAGGCTCAGGCCGGCGACAACGTTGGCGTATTGTTGCGCGGAATTAAAAAGGAAGACGTCGAGCGGGGCCAAGTTTTAGCCGCCCCGGGGACGATTACTCCTCACACCGAGTTTGAAGCCGAAGCCTACATTCTGACTAAAGATGAAGGCGGGCGGCACACGCCTTTCTTTACCGGCTACAAGCCCCAGTTCTATATTCGGACGACGGACGTTACCGGTGATGTTGCTTTGCCCGAAGGCACCGAGATGGTGATGCCGGGCGATACCGTATCAATGAAGATTACCCTTCAGGCTCCAATTGCTCTGGAAGAGCAACAGAAGTTCGCCATTCGAGAGGGCGGTCGAACCGTCGGGGCCGGAGTGGTAACTAAGATCATTAAATGATTCGAGATTGATGGCTAAGGAATCGAGTACCTTTCAAAGAAGAATCCGGATTAAACTAAAAGGATACGATCACCGGATTCTTGATAGTAGCACTAAGCAGATCGTTAAAATTGCCCAGCGTTACGGGGTTAGTGTTATCGGTCCGGTTCCTTTGCCCTCCCGAATACGCAAGTATTCGGTTCACCGTTCGCCCTTTATTCACGAAGATTCGCACGAGCAGTTTGAAACCAGGATTCACAAGAGATTGATCGATATTGTCGAGCCCGGCGCTGATATCGTTGATGCACTGCGCGATTTGAATCTGCCGGCCGGAGTTGATATTAAAATTGAAGCCAGCTAGGCTCGGCTGAAATTGGGCGGCCAAAGTTTAAAACGAGGCAAGTCCCTTGCTTAAGCCGGGCCCAGCCCGGTTTTCGGTTGAAATTATGAAATTTATTTTAGGTAAAAAGATTGGCATGAGTCAGGTGTTCCAGGGTGACAAAGTCATCCCGGTTAGTTTGGTTGAAATTCCGGCGCTTTCAATTACTCAGATTAAAACCGAAGACCAGGACGGCTATCAAGCAGTCCAAATAGGGGTTGGTGCCGAGAAAGGCCGGCCAAAGATTAAGCGGGAAGTTCGTCTCGAGGGCGAATTATCATGGAAGATCGGCGATCAGATTAAAGCCGATATCTTTGAGCCGGGCGACCGGGTCAAAGTGACCGGCTACTCCAAAGGCAAAGGCTTTCAGGGCGTGGTTAAGCGCTGGGGCTTTTCCGGCCGGAACGCCAGCCATGGTGGTAAGGGCCAGGTTCGGACCTTGGGCTCGGTTGGATCGAGGTTTCCGCAGCGGGTGATTAAGGGGCGAAAGATGCCGGGACAGATGGGCTATCAGAAGACGACGGTCAGGAACTTGGAAATTGTGGAGGTTGATGTCGAAAATAGTCTGCTGGCGATCAAAGGAGCCATCCCGGGACCGAAGCATTCATTACTAATAATTCAAGAATTATGAAGGCTCCTCGTTACAATCAATCGGGTGAACCGACCAAAGAGAGTGTTTTGCCTCAGGAGCTTTTTGGCCAGGCAGCCAAACCGGAGCTAATTCATCAGGTCGTGGTGGCCCAACAGGCCAACCGCCGGAGAGTGATTGCCTCAACTAAGGATCGGGCCGAGGTTAGCGGCGGCGGCCGCAAGCCTTGGCGCCAGAAGGGAACCGGGCGGGCTCGCCACGGATCGATCCGTTCACCCCTCTGGGTTGGCGGTGGCGTTACTTTTGGACCCAATAATCAACGAAATTACAAGCAGAAGATTAATCGGGCCATGGCTCGGAAGGCGCTGCTCGGGGTACTGAATGCTAAGGCTCAAGACAGTCAGGTTATTTTAATTGACGACCTAAAGATTGAACAGCCTAAGACTAAGCTGGTCGCCACCGTGGTGAGCAAATTGCCCCTCAATGGCCGAGCTTTAATGGTGGTCGGATCAGGCGAAAAGGATGTTCGGAAGGCTGGCCGCAACTTGGCGGGCCTGAACATTATTACGGCCGATCAATTAACGGCCTTGCAGGCCATCAGTTATCGTTTTCTGGTTTTAAGTCAAAGTGGCTTAACCGAATTGAAGACTAAGTTTTCATCAACATGAGCGTCTTTGATTATTTTAAAAAAGAAGATAAGAAGCCGGACCAGGTCAAAGCCAAGGCGCCGGAGGCGCAGCCAAAGCCAAAACCGGCTGTCGAGAAGCAGCCGGAGGTGAAAAAAGAGCCGGCCCCAGCGGCCACCAATCTGACCAAGGGCGAGTTAGCGGCTTTAGTTTTAAAGGCTCCCCATATCTCCGAGAAGGGTACTTTTTTGAGCACCCAGAACCAGTATCTTTTTCGGGTGGCTTCTCGGGCCAACAAGCCGGAGATCAAAAAAGCCGTTGAGGCTCTTTACAAGGTTAAGGTGACCTCGGTCAATATCATTAATCGGCCGCCCCGACCTAAGAGCTGGCAGCGTAAAATGGGCCATCAAAGCGGTTACAAGAAAGCTATTGTTACTCTGAGGGCCGGCGACCGAATTGAAATTATTACTTAAAACAGCTAGGATAAGAGGCTATGGCAATGAAAGTTTACAATCCAACAAGTCCCGGCCGGAGAGGTATGAAGAGAGTTGATCGTAAAGGGCTGACTAAGCCTTCTTTTGACAAACTTTTAAAACCAATGAAGAGCCAGGCCGGCCGGAGCGGCGGCAAGATTACCGTCCGGCATCGGGGCGGTGGTGTAAAGAGAAAATATCGCTTGGTTGATTTTCGCCAACATAAGACCGGGGTGCCGGCTGAAGTTTTAGCCTTAGAATATGATCCGAATCGTACGGCTTTCATCGCCCTGATTCGCTATCAAGACGATGAGGTTGCCTATATCATTGCCCCTCAGCATCTGAAAGTGGGCGATCAGATTGTCTCCGGGGATCAAGTTAAGCCGCAGCCGGGCAATCGTTTGCCGCTGGGTAAAATTCCAGTTGGTTCACTAGTTTACAATATTGAATTGAAGATCGGCCGGGGCGGACAGATGGTCCGGGCGGCCGGAACTTCAGCTCAGATTCTGGCTCAAGAGGGTGGTTATACTCATCTGAAGATGCCCTCAACTGAGATTCGCAAAGTGCGGCAGGAGTGTGCGGCGACGATTGGCCAGGTCTCCAATCCGCAGCACCGCTTTACTAATTTGGGCAAGGCGGGCGTCTCCCGGAAGAAAGGTCGTCGGCCTGTTGTTCGCGGCTCGGCTATGGCGGCGGTTGATCACCCCCATGGCGGTGGTGAGGGCCGGACAGGAATCGGCTTGAAGCATCCCAAGACTAAGTGGGGCCGACCGGCTTATGGAGTCAAGACCCGCAACAAACGGAAAGCTTCGAGTAAGTTAATTTTAAAACGTCGCAAGACAAAGAGATAATATGGCTCGCAGTTTAAAAAAAGGACCATACGTTGACCCGAATGTCTTAAAGAAGATGGCTCGGGTTAAGAATAAGGAGAAGGAAAAGATTCGAACCTGGTCGCGCCATTGTACTATTACGCCCGAGATGATTGGCTATACCTTTGAGGTCCATAACGGCAAGGATTTCATTCCGGTGACGGTTCGGGAAGCCATGGTTGGCCACAAACTGGGCGAGTTTTCACCAACGACTAAGTTTGTCCGCCACGGTGGACGAATTCAACGGGAATTAGAGAGTAAGACTAAATCGGCATGAGTGAAGTTTTAGTTACAGCCAAGTTGAATCGATTGAGAGTGTCGCCCCGCAAGGTGCGACTGGTAGTTGACTTAGTTAGAGGGAAGTCAGTTGAAGAAGCGCGCCAAATCTTGAAGTATACCGTCCGGGCTTCAGCTCAGCCGGTGGCTAAGCTTCTGGAGTCGGCCGTGGCCAATGCTCGCCATAATTATAGATTAGCTCCTGAGAGCTTGAAAATTAGCCGGATTACAGTCGACGAGGGCCAGACCTATAAGAGATTTCGGCCTGAGTCGCGAGGCCGGGTAGCGCCGATTCATAAAAAAACATCTCACATTACATTAACTTTAGTTGGCCAGAGCCAAGAAGCGGAAAAAGAAGTTAAAGGAGGCAAAGAAGCTCAGTCCAAGGCCAAAGCCAAAAAGAAGTAATTATGTCACATAAAGTTCACCCCAAATCATTTCGACTCCGCTGGATGCAAGACTGGGAAAGTCGCGGATTCTACGAGAAGAACGAACCCCGCTTTCTCCGGGAGGAGTTTTACCTGCGCCAGCTGTTAGAAAAAGAGCTGGCTCATGCCGGGGTATCCAATATTAAAGTTGATCGCTCGGGTCAAGAGGGCATGAAGATCACTATCTGTACGGCTCGGCCGGGTTTAGTCATTGGCCGCGGTGGCGAGAAGGTCGAGGAGCTCAAGATGAAGATTCTGAAACTGATGAAGAAGCTGACGGACGATCATCTGAAGATTCAGATCCAGATCGAAGAGATTAAAAACCCCTGGGCTTCGGCCGCTTTAACCGGCCAATGGATTGCCCAGGAATTGGAGAAGAGAGTTCGTTTTCGTCGAGCCGTCACTCAAGCTTTGCAGAAGGTTGTCGCCAGCCGGGAAGTTAAAGGAGTCCGAATCAGGGTTGCTGGCCGTTTGGACGGGGCTGATATTGCCCGAGAAGAGACATTTCAAGAAGGTCAGATGCCGCGCCATACCATTCGGGCCGATATAGATTATGCTTTATCGGAGGCGCGCTGTACCTACGGCACCATCGGCATCAAAGTTTGGATTTATCGAGGCGAGAAGCCGGAAGAAAAAGTTGAAGATTAAACATGTTGGTTCCTAAGAAAGTTAAACATCGTAAATGGCAGAAAGGACGGACTAAGGGCATTGCCTGGCGGGGCAGTGAGCTGAATTTTGGTAGCTACGGCTTGAAGTCGCTGGACGCCCGCTGGGTTACTTCGCGTCAGTTAGAAGCTGGTCGCCGGTCGATCATTCGCTATTTAAAGAAAGGCGGCAAGTTGTGGATTAGGGTTTTTCCGGATAAGCCAGTGACTTTTAAAGGAATTGAGGTTAGTATGGGTGGCGGCAAGGGCGATGTCGACCATTATGTTGTGCCGATCAAACCGGGCCGGATTATCTTTGAGGTTGACGGCTTAACAGAAAAAGTTGCCCGGGAGGCCTTAATTAAAGCGGCTCATAAGCTTCCGGTGCGGACTAAATTTATTAAGCGAGAGTCATGAAAACCAAAGAATTAAAGACCAAAGGGGAGAAAGAACTGCAGGATCTACTGAAAGAGAAGAGAGTCCAGCTAAGAGAGCTTCGCTTCAAGACGGCTAGCGGCCGGCTGGCTGACAATCAGTCAATCGGCAAGGTCAAGAGAGATATTGCCCGCATTATGACTATTCTTAAAGAAAAGAGCCATGCCTAAGAAGAAATTAACAGGAGTGGTGGTTTCAGCCAAGATGAACAATAGCGCGGTAGTTTCCGTGGAGGTTTTGAAGGAACATCCTCGCTACCGCAAGCGCTACCGAATTCAACATAAGTACCTGGCTGACAACCCCGACAATAAATATCAAGCCGGCGATCGGGTTGTTATTGAAGAGTGCCGGCCTTTAAGCCGCCGCAAGCGCTGGCGGATTATTAGCCAAGAATTATGATCCAGTCTCAGACCAGATTAAATGTCGCTGATAATAGCGGGGCCAAAGAGGTCCAGTGTATCAAAGTTTTGGGTGGTTCCCGCCGCCGGTATGCTCGTATTGGTGATATTATTACGGTGGTGGTTAAAAAAGCCGAGCCTCGGAAAGAGACCAAGATGCACGAAGTGGTGAAAGCAGTGGTGGTCCGGCAGAGGAAGCCCTATCGGCGCTCTGACGGCACTTATATTTCTTTCAGCGACAATGCCGCGGTTATTTTAAGTAAAGGCAAGGAGCCTCGGGGACATAGGATATTTGGCCCAATTCCTCGGGAAATTAAAGACAAAGGATTTACTCGGATTTATTCTTTAGCCCAAGAAGTAGTATGAAAATCAAGAAGCGCGACAACGTTATGATTATTAGTGGACGAGACCGGGGCCAGAAAGGCCGGGTGCTCCGGGTTTTGGCTGATAAAAACAGGGTGGTGGTCGAGGGAGTGCGAGTAACCAAAAAAAGGATCAAGCCGCGACGGGAAGGGGAAAAGGGCCAGACGGTTGAGGTGCCCCAGTCGGTTCATGTTTCGAACGTGGCTCTAATCTGCCCTCAGTGCGGGGAACCGACGAAAGTTGGTTATCGCGGGCAGGGGGCGAAGCAGAAAAAGAGAATTTGCCGCAAGTGTAAAAAGACAATAGATTAAAATGGTTAAAATTTCTGATAAAACATTACAGGATCTTTATCAGCAGGACGTGGTGCCAGCCTTAAAAAAAGAATTTGGCTATAAGAATGATTTGGCGGTGCCCCGGCTGAATAAGATCGTTGTTAATACCGGCTTTGGTCGCCTGGCCGAGCAGATCAAGAGTAGCGACCAGCAAGAAAAGATGCGGCAGGCGATTGAGCATGATCTGATTTTGATTACTGGACAAAAGCCAACCCTGCGCCGAGCCCGAAAATCGGTAGCCGGCTTTCATTTAAGAGAAGGCGATCCGATTGGCTATACCGTTACCCTGAGAAGAAATTATATGTATGACTTTCTCGACCGGGTCATCAAGCTAGCTTTGCCGCGCACCCGGGATTTTCGGGGGATCAGTTTGAAATCTATGGACGGACGTGGTAACTTAACTCTTGGTTTTCCCGATCAAACAGTTTTCCCGGAGATATCGAGCGAGGAAGAAAGAATGCTTTTTGGTTTGGAGGCGGTCATTAACACCACCGCTAAAACCGATCAAGAGGCGATTCAGCTGTTAACCCATCTCGGGCTGCCTTTCCGACCCGAAGAAACCGAAGAGTAATATGGCTAAAAAATCACAAATTGCTAAAAGTAATAAAACGCCGAAATACAAGGTGCGCCACCGCAACCGCTGTTTTATTTGCGGCCGCAACCGGGGCTACCTGAGGAAGTTCGGCCTTTGCCGGATTTGTTTCCGGGAGCTGGCTAACCAGGGGAAGATTCCCGGCGTTCGAAAAAGTAGCTGGTAACTATTGAATTATGAATACCGATCCAATCGCTGATTTATTTACTCGTATCCGGAATGCTCAGGCTGTCGGCTTGGGCGAGATTAGAGTGCCTTATTCTGAACTGAAAATGAAGATTGCCCGCCTGATGGCCGAGCGAGGCTTTTTGGCTGGCGTTGAGAAGGAAGGCAGTAAAACCCAGAAGAGGCTGAAAATAACTCTGGCTTATCGAGCCGGCCAGCCGGCCATTCACGAAATTACGCGAATCTCGAAGCCGGGCCAGCGAATATATATTTCGGCTCAGGATATTAGGCCGGTTAAGAGAGGTCGGGGGCTGGCTATTATTTCTACTTCCCAGGGCATTATGGATGATCAACGAGCCCGGAAAGATAAGATTGGCGGAGAATTAATTGGTAAACTTTGGTAATAATATGAGTCGTATCGGTCGAAAACCAATTGCAATTCCGGCAGGCGTAGAAGTTAAGATTGACGGGCCGCAGATTAGCGTTCAGGGTCCGAAAGGGTCCTTAGAACGGACTTTACCGGAAGAGATCAAGGCGGAGATCCAAGATGGTCAAGTTTTGGTTTCTATCGGTCGGGAGACTGATCGCAGCAAGGCCTTTTGGGGCCTGTTCCGTTCGCTGATTGCTAATGACATTACCGGAGTTACCGATGGTTTTAAAAAGGAATTAGAGTTAGTTGGGGTTGGTTATCGAGCCCGGCTAGAAGGCAGCGATCTGGTCTTAGAGGTTGGCCTGAGCCATGAAGTTCGCGTCAAACCGGATGAGGGGATTGAGTTCCAGGTGCCGGCGAGCAACCAGATCATCATTCTGGGTATTAAAAAAGACCAAGTGGGTCAGGTCGCCCACCTGATTCGCCGGATCAGGCCGCCCGAACCCTATAAGGGCAAGGGCATCCGTTATGCCGGTGAGGTCGTCAGGAGAAAAGAAGGTAAGAAGACAGCCGCGGGCGCATAATATGTTATCTTGGAATTTAAAAAATATTAGTCAACGCAAGGTGCGCCATCGGCGCCTGAGAGGCAAAGTTCATGGGACGGCCGAACGTCCGCGCCTTTTTGTTTTTCGTTCTCACCAGCATATTTATGCTCAGCTGATTGATGATCAGCAAAGCCGGGTATTGGCCTCGGCTTCTGACCTGGGAATGAAGGACCAGGGCAAAGTGAAGCGGGCAGAAAAGGTCGGTCAGGAGATTGCGAAAAAAGCCAAAACAGCTAAGATTGAACAAGTGGTTTTTGATCGGGGTGGCTATAAGTATCACGGGCGGGTTAAGGCCTTGGCCGAGGCAGCCCGGAAAGGTGGATTGAATTTTTAATTATGCCTGAAGAAAAAGTAAAAAAAGATAAAGAAGAAACACCGGAGAGCGCCGGAACATTTAGTCAGGAGAAGAAACCCGCTCGCCGCTCGCGACGACCTCAGGAAGAGCGAAAGTACGAGTCTCGGGTTTTGGAGATTAACCGGGTCACCCGAGTAACATCCGGCGGCCGACGGATGCGTTTTCAAGCGGTGGTGGCCATTGGCGACCGGAAAGGCAAAGTTGGCCTGGGATTAGCCAAGGGCAACAGCGTCCGCCAGGCCATTGAAAAGGCCACCAGAGTGGCTGAGAAGTCGGTTATGATCGTGCCTCTTCAGGACGGACTAATTCCTTATTCGGTTGAAGGCAAATCAGGGGCTTCTCGGGTTATGCTTAAGTTTAAACCCAAAGGCAGTGGCCTGGTCGCTGGCAGCTCCGCTCGCTTTCTGTGCGAACTGGTTGGTATCAGCGATGTTTCGGCCCGCGTTCTGTCGCGTTCCCGCAATAAGCTCAATATTGCCCGGGCAACGATTGACGCTTTTCAAAAGTTATCTTAATTATGGAGTTACATCAGCTACAAGTTAATCGTGGATTGAAAGATAAGAAAAGGGTTGGCCGTGGCGGCAAGCGCGGCACTTATTCGGGCCGCGGAGTCAAAGGGCAAAAGGCCCGGGCCGGGGCGCGTTTTGAGCCGATGATTCGGCCTTTAATTAAGCGCTACCACAAGCTGAAAGGCGACCGTTTTACTAGTTCGGCTAAACCCAAAATTTTGGCCGAAGTTAGCTTGTCGGCTTTAGAGAAAAATTTTGAATCCGGTGAGACAGTTTCACCTAAAATTTTGAGGGAAAAATCCTTGATCAAAAGTTATTATGGAAAGGTTCCGGCCGTTAAGATTTTAAACAACGGCGAACTGACTAAAGATTTAATTTTTGAAAAATGTTCTTTTTCTCACTCGGCTCGAGAAAAAGTTCTAGCCCTAAAGGGGCAGATTAAAGAAGAGCCGGTGAGAAAAGCCAAGAAAGGCAAAAAACAGCTGTCGGCTGAAGAAATTCAGCAACAGAAGGTCAAGTTCCAGGAAAGGGTTGCTAAACAGCGGGCGGCTAAGAAAAAGACGGCCGAAAAGAGGCGCAAGGAGGCTCGCAAATCAAAAGGTAAAAAGAAATGAAAACGCCTTGGTATCAAAAAATAGTCGATGTCTGGAAGAATCGAGAACTGAGAAAAAAGATTCTCTTTGTTCTCCTCATCTTTGCTGTTTTTCGAGCTTTGGCGGTGATTCCGATTCCCGGAGTTGATTTGGAACAGCTCCAGGCTTTCTTTGCCCAGAGTGAGTTTATGGGCTTCTTTAATCTCTTAACTGGCGGAGCCTTGAGCAATTTTTCAATTGTCATGCTGGGTATGGGGCCATATATTACGGCGGTGATTATTTTGCAACTGGGAACAATGATCTTCCCGGCTTTAGAAAGGCTTTATCGGGACGAAGGCGAGACGGGGCGGCGAAAATTCAACCAGTATGGCCGGATGTTGACGATTCCTCTGGCCTTAGTTCAGGGTTACGCCATGATCGCCATGCTACAAAACCAGGGCGTGATTGAAGCTTTTAGTCCGGCCATGATGGCCAGCGCTTTGATTACCATAACGGCTGGAGCGGTTGTTTTAATGTGGCTAGGCGAGATGATTACGGAACGGGGCATCGGCAACGGAGTTTCATTGATGATTTTTGCCGGTATTGTTGCCGGCGTGCCAATGTCTTTCGCCCAGTTACTTGCTGACTGGACAATAGAAATGCTGCCTTTATTGTTAATCTTTATTGGATCAGGATTGCTGATTATTGCCTTGGTGGTTTTGATGAATGAGGGCAAGCGCAATATCCCCATTTCCTATACCAAGAGGGTTCGCGGTCTGAAGATGTACGGCGGGACGACGAGTTACCTGCCCTTGAATGTTAATCCGGCCGGGGTGCTACCAATTATTTTTGCTTTGGCTGTGATGAGCTTTCCGCAAATGATCAGCCAGTTCTGGCTGAATTCGCCGAACGCTATTTTAGCCGGAATTGCTGGCGGTTTAGAGTGGCTTTTAGCCAATCCCTGGCTTTATGGCTTGCTCTACTTCTGTTTGATTATCGCCTTTACCTATTTTTATACAGCAGTTACTTTTGAGCCGAACAAGATCGCGGAAAACCTTCAGAAATCAGGTGCTTTTATTCCGGGAGTTCGGCCGGGTCGTCCAACCAGTGAGCACTTGAATTACATTCTCAAGCGCTGTTTGTTTGTGGGTGCGCTGTTTTTGGGTTTTATCGCTTTGGTGCCTTCGGTTATTCAGGGCCTTACCGGGATTGCCGCCTTTCAATTCATGATCGGTGGCACTTCACTGTTAATTGTGGTGGCGGTGATTATGGATACGCTTCGCCAGATTCAGGCCCAAATGAAGGTTCGCGATTATGAAAACTTCTAAGATCGTCGTTTCGTTAATCGGTCCGCCCGGCTCGGGCAAGGGAACCCAGGCTGACTTTTTATGTCAGCGTTTTGGTTGGGCTAAGATGGCCAGTGGCGATTTATTAAGAGAGCGCCGGGAGGTTGACGACTATACGGGCCAGAAAATTGGGCAAGAGATGGCAAAGGGAGAGCTGGTGCCGACTCTGGTCGTGGCTCATCTCTGGTTTGACCAGATGGAAGCCATTCATCAAAAGGGTGATTTTAAGGGATTGGTCATTGATGGCAGTCCCCGCCGGAAACTCGAGACAGAGTTGATTAAAGGCGCCTTATCTTGGTATGGCTGGGATGATTATTATCGGGTGGTTTATCTTAATATTTCAGAGGCGGAATCTACTCGACGGCTGTTGGCTGAACACCAAGGCCGGGCCCGCAGCGATGATGTTGAGGAGGTTTTAGCCACTCGCTGGCGATGGTTTGTCGAAGAGGTGCAACCAACCTTGGAAGATCTCCGGAGCCGAGGAGAACTAATTGAGATAAACGGCGAACAGACCCGGCCCGAAGTTTTTAATGATATTCTTAAGGCGCTGGGCTTAAATGCTGATTAAAAAACAATCAGAAATAGATAAGATCAGGCAATCGGGTCAGATTCTGGCTGAGACTATCGGCCAACTGAAGTCGATGGTTCAGCCGGGGGTTAGCCTGGCTGAATTAAATCAGAGGGCCGAAGAGTTGATTGATCAGGCTGGCGCCCAGCCAAGCTTCAAGAATTATCGCGGCTTTCCGGCCGCGCTTTGTGTTTCAGTCAATGAAGTTATTGTTCATGGTCCGCCGAGCGATTACAAGCTAAAGTCGGGCGATATTGTCTCTTTGGACCTGGGGGTTTTTTATCAGGGGTTTCATTCTGATATGGCGGTAACAGTGCCGGTTGGCTCGATTGACCAAACCTCGCAACGCTTGATTTATGTTACCGAAGAGGCTTTAATGAGAGGCATTGCAGCTGTTAAACCCGGAGGCTATTTGGGCGATCTGGGCCAGGCGATTAGTTCTTATGTCTGGAAACAGGGCTTTGATGTTGTGCGCGAGCTCTGTGGCCACGGAATCGGCCACTCTCTTCATGAAGAGCCAGATGTGCTAAACTTTGGCCAGCCGGGTCAGGGGCTGATGCTGCGGCCCGGTATGGTTATTTGCCTCGAGCCGATGGTCACCGTTGGCCGAGGACGGATTAAGCTGGGCAGCGATGGGTTAAGTTATTTAACCGTCGACGGATCCCGTTCGGCCCACTTTGAGCATACTGTTGCAGTCACCGAAGAAGGCTCCGAGATTTTAACTCAACTACCATGAAATCAGCTGAGTTTTACAATGTTAATCTGGGCAATGTCAGTCGGGAAAAGATGATTGAAGAAATTGCGGCTTATGTTCATGAAAAGCCGGAATATTTTTATGATATTATTGTTGGCTGCGACTCGTCTTCCGGTGATCACCCTGTCTTTCCGATTGTGGTGGTGGTGCTCAGAGTTGGTGCCGGCGGACGATTTTTCGTTAAAAAAGTCAGATTCGAGGTTCCCTCAAAGCAGTTTGTTCATCCGCATCAGAGGATTATTAAAGAGGTAATGCTTTCTTGTGAATTGGCCCTAGAGGTCAAAGAGATGCTTCAGCACAAGATTGACGAGGTGGCCGGAGCCGATTATCAGTTTCGCTACATTCATGCCGATGTCGGCGAAGGCGGGCAGACCCGGAGTATGATTAAGGAAGTCGTGGCGGTTATTAACGGCAACGGATTTGAGGCTAAAATCAAGCCTGATTCCTACGCGGCCTCAGTGGTGGCCGACCGGTTTACTTAAAATGGAAGCTGATAAAATTCGCCAAACATTTTTGGATTTTTTTGCCCAGCGGAAGCACCGGGTAGTGCCTTCGGCTCCACTGGTGACCGAAGACCCGAGCGTTTTATTGACAACGGCCGGGATGCAGCCTTTTAAAAAGTACTTTTTGGGCGAGACATCGCCCTTTGGGCCTCGGGTGACTTCTTGTCAAAAGTGCTTCCGGACTTCTGATATTGAGCAGGTCGGAGATGAAAGCCATTTGACTTTTCTCGAGATGCTGGGCAACTTCAGCTTTGGCGACTATTTTAAAGAGGCCGCCGCGACTTGGGCTCTGGAGCTTTTGAGCGAAAGCTACGGTTTGCCTTTAGAGCGATTGAGATTTACCTACTTTAAGGGCGAGGGCAGCCTGCCAGCCGATTTAGAGATTAAGGAGATTTGGCAGAAGCTGGGAATAGATTCTTCAGTTATTCTTCCCTATGGCCGGGCCGACAACTTTTGGGGTCCCACTGGTCGGTCCGGACCGTGCGGTCCAACTACTGAAATTCACTATGATCTTACCGGCCAGCCTTGTTCTCGCGGCGACCAGTGTCAGCCCGGCTGTGGCTGTGGTCGCTTTGTTGAAGTCTGGAACTTGGTTTTTAATCAATATTATCAGGATGAGTCCGGAAACTTGAGCGACTTGAAACAGGTTGGGATTGATACCGGAATGGGCCTGGAAAGACTGGCTTTGGCGGTTCAAGGAGTCAATTCAATCTTTGAGACTGATCTCTTCCAGCCAATGATTGAAAGATTTGATCCGGGGCGAAAAAATTATCATCGCCAGCCGGCTCCTTATCGGATATTAGTTGACCACCTTCGAGGCCTGGTTTTTTTGGCGAGCGAGGGCATTGAGCCCAGCAATGTCGACCGGGGCTACGTTCTGCGCCGGATTGTTCGGCGCTTGATTGAAACGGTTGAGGAGCTAGGTATAGAACCAGAAAAGATTTCTCTGTCTTTAGAACAACTCGAAGAGCAATATTCTTCAGTTTATCCGGAACTGAAAGGATCAGCTGCTCGGGCCGAAAAGGTTTTAAATCAAGAGAAAGAACGCCTGTCGCGAGCGGTCAAAAAGGGCCTGGCGCAGTTAGCGGGGCCGGGCCGGCAGATTAGCGGCCAGGAGGCATTTAAACTGTATTCAACTTACGGCCTCTCGCCGCAGGAACTGAAGAAGCAGGGCTATCAGTTCGACCAGGTCGAACTAGAGCGAGCCATTGAGGCCCATAAAGAGGTTTCCCGCCGCGGGGCGGAGAAGAAGTTTGGCGGGCATGGCTTGAAAGAGGGGAGTGCTTCTCCGGGCGCCGATTCAATTAAAAAATTACACACGGCGACTCATTTATTACAGGCAGCCTTGAGAGAGGTGTTGGGCTCGGGGGTTCATCAAAAGGGATCAGACATTAATGCTGAACGGTTGCGCTTTGACTTTTCTTTCGGCCGGGCTCTGACCGAGGCCGAGCTGGCAGCGGTCAACCGTCGGGTGAATCAAATGATTCAATCTGGTTTGTCGGTTAAGAAATCTCGCATGAGCCTTGAAGAGGCTAAGGCTAAAGGAGCCTTGATAATTGAGGGTCAGACATATCCAGCGGAAGTTGACGTGTATGCTATTATTAATGCGGATGGCTCGATTTGCTCGCAGGAGGTTTGTGCTGGGCCACATGTTGAGAATACCCAGGAGCTCGGCTGTTTTAACATTGTCAAAGAACAGTCCTCGAGTGCCGGCATCCGCCGGATTAAAGCCGTTCTGAAAGATGACTAAAAAGATTTTTGATATTTTACCCCCCAGCCGACTGGCTCAAGAGCCGGTCAAGTCTTTGCCTAAAATGCAGCCGAATCGCTTAATAAATTGGCGCTCGGTTGTTTTGGGCTTGATTGTCTTGGTAGGTTTGGCGGCAGGGCTTTATCAGGTTTTTGGCACAGAGTTTATTCTTTATTTAGAACCCGACACCAAGATTACCAGTTTAGAGACAGAATTTCAGATTGACGGCCAGGCTGAAGAGATTGATTTTGAAGAGAATATTTTACCGGGCTATTTAATTGTTCGCCAGGCCATCGAAGAACAGTCTTTTACCGCGAGCGAGGAAGAGACAAGAGAGTCCCGGGCCAAAGGAGTGATTCAAGTCTACAACACTGAAACGCCGGTTCGGGGCATAACCCTGGTCGCGACCACTCGCTTCTTGTCGAGCAATGGCGTTTATTTCTACACTCCGGAGAGCGTCTATCTGCCTCCGGCTAAGATTGAGGATGGCCGAACGGTGCCGAGTTCAGTTGATGTGCCGGTTGAAGCAATGGATCCGGGTGAGGCTTCAAATATTGGCCCAACTAAGTTTTCAGTACCTGGCTTATTAGGGACAGATCTCTATGACAAGATTTACGGTGAGTCTCAGGAGCCAATGACGGGAGGAGCAATTGAGCGCTTGCCAAAAGTAGCCCAGGCCGACCTGCGTCAGGCCGAAGAAAGCCTTAAGTCTGGCTTGGTCGAAAAATTGATTACTCAGCTCGAAAGCGAAGACGCAGACAGAGTGGTTTTATCTGAAGCCATAGAAGTTGAAGTGTTGTCAATTGAAGCCTCAGTTGAAGCCGGAGACCTAGTCGAGACTTTTAGCGCTCAGCTCGAGGCTGAGGCGAGGGCTTTAGTGTTTTCTCAGCTCGAGATGGAGGAGTTTCTCGCGGAGAAGATAAAGCAGAGGCTCGGTCAAGAATACTTAGTCGTTCCAGGCAGCTTGTATCTTGATTACCGGATCTTTTCTTTTGATAGCGAAGAAGAGGCTTTACGGGGCAATCTTAAGTTTTCGGCTGAGGTTTATCGAGACCTGGAGGAAGATCATTGGATCGAACAGCTACCCGGCCTGAGCCGGGATGAGGTCAAGGAGATCCTGTTAGCCGATGTAAGAATCAAGGCCTTTCAATTTCGGCTGAAGCCGTTTTGGTTGCGACAGGTTCCAGAGAAGGATAAAGTAACGATTGAGCTGCGTGTTAAGCCATGATCGAGTTCTTGACTAATTTGGCTGGCTTTGTTATTCTTATCCAGAAAAGCCAAGATAGTTTAAAGCTTATTGGTAACAAGCGCGGCTCTGCCAACCAGGAGTTGCCTCGTTTTTTCTTTGTATTGAATGAAAAATAAATCTACACAGCGAGAAGAGGGGACAGTGATTGAGAGTTTGCCGAGCACAAATTTTAAGGTTAAGATGGATGATGGCCGGGAGGTGATTGCTCATCTTTCAGGCCGCTTGCGCCGCTTTCACATCAGGATTCTGGTCGGTGACCAAGTTTCAATCGAGGTCAGTCCTTACGATCCTAGCCGCGGTCGGATTGTTTATCGCAATTAGAAAAATGAGAGTTAAATCTTCCATTAAGAAGTTATGTCACGACTGTAAGCTGGTGCGCCGGAAAGGACGCCTGCGGGTGGTTTGTAAAAATCCCAAACATAAACAGCGACAAGGTTGATATTTATGCCTCGAATTAGCGGAGTTAATATTCCGGACAATAAAAATATTGAGATCAGCTTGACTTATATCCATGGTATTGGTCGGCCAATGAGTCGGGCTATTTTGGATGAGTTAAAGATTGACCAACAGAAAAAGGCCGGTGACTTGACGGCTGACGAAGTCAATAAGTTGAAACATTTAATTGATGATCGCTATAAAATAGAGGGAAGCCTGCGCCAAGAAGTGACACTGAATGTTCGCCGGCTGAAAGAGATTGGCTGCTGGCGGGGCGACCGACATAAGAAGGGCCTGCCGGTACGCGGTCAGCAGACACGAACCAACTCCCGAACAGTCCGGGGCAATGTTAGGCGTTCAGCTGGTTCTGGACGTAAGCTGCCGCCGGCACCTAAGTAAAATAATATGGGGAAAAAGCACGTTGTTCAAAAAACTGGTAATGAGGTTCTGGCTGAAGAAAGTAAAATTGAGAAAGCTCTGTCTCAGGCAGCGCCGTCTTTGCGAAAGAAGTCAGTTAGCCGGGCCACGGTTTACATTCTTTCTTCTTATAATAATACCAAAGTGGTTCTAACCGATCCCACGGGGAATGTTTTATCCTCTCAGAGCGCCGGTCGAGTTGGTTTTAAGGGAAGCAAAAAAGGAACTGCTTTTGCGGCCTCCAAGGTGGCTCAGGTGATCGGGGCCGCGATCGAGGCTCTCAGGGTAAAAGAAGTTGAAGTGGTGATTAAGGGGGTCGGAGCCGGTCGAGAATCAGCTTTACGCTCTCTGGCTAATCAAGGAGTTAATATTATTAAAGTTCAAGATCAGACACCGGTGCCGCATGGCGGCTGTCGGCCTCGTAAAATACGTCGACCTTAATTATGAACCAATCTCAATGTAAAATTTGTCGCCGGCAGGGACAGAAACTCTTTCTAAAAGGAGAGCGGTGTTTTTCGGCCAAGTGCGCCATGATTCGCCGTCCTTATAGTCCGGGCCGTCAGGGACGGACCGGCGTGAAGCGAAAACTCTCTGACTACGGCCAGCAGCTCGCTGAGAAACAAAAGTTGCGCCGCTGGTATAATCTCTCAGAGAAGCAATTCCGGCACTACGTTTCTGAAATTTTAAACAAGCCCCAACACTACAAAAATCCGGCCGAGAATTTGATTCAAAAGCTGGAAAGCCGCCTGGATAATATTATTTATCGAGCTGGCTGGGCTGATTCTCGCTCTCAGGCCCGTCAACTCGTCGGGCACGGACACTTTCAAGTTAACAATCGTTCGGTTGATCGTCCCTCGTTTTCAGTCAAGCAAGGCGACCTGATTGCCGTCAAAGAGACACGGAAAGACCGGGCCGCTTTCGTTCGTTTGCTGGAGAAGCAGGAAAAAAAGGACGAATGTCCCTGGCTTAAAGTTGACCAGAAGAAGCTGACGGCTTCTGTGATTAGAGTTCCGGCTTTAGAGGAAATTAATCCGCCGGCCCAAGTATCAACTATTTTGGAGTTTTATACTCGGTAATTTCAATTAATTACTTTTTTATGATTTCATTACCTTCATCTTTTAAAACAATCAGTCGGGAGGGCAACAAGGGTGTTTTTGAGATTAGCGGGCTTTACCCAGGCTACGGCCTGACTATCGCCAACAGCCTCCGCCGGGTTTTGCTATCTTCTTTGCCCGGGACGGCCATTACCAAGGTCTACATCGAGGGCGTGCCCCACGAATTTTCTACCATCAGCCATGTTAAAGAAGATGTTATTCAAGTTTTGCTTAACTTGAAAAAGCTGAGATTTATTCTGCCTGACGATCAGCCCCAGCAGGTTTCTTTAGAGGCTAAGGGAGAAAAGAAGATTACCGGGGCTGACTTTAATTTAAGCCCTCAAGTTAAAATTTCTAATCCCAGCGAGCCCATCGCCACTTTGACGAATTCCAAGGCTCGTTTGGCAATCACGGTAACGGTTGAGCAGGGGACTGGCTATCAGCCGGTCGAAAGCCGCCAGGCTGAAAAATCAATGGTGGGCGAGATCCTGCTCGATGCTAACTTTTCACCGGTCGAGAGGGTGTCTTATCGGGTTGAGAACATGCGAGTCGGCGACCGAACCGACTTTAATCGGGTTTGCTTAACTATTGAAACCAATGGCGTGATTACGCCCGAAGAAGCCTTGATTCAATCTTGTAAGTTGTTAAAGGACCACTTTGACTTAATTGGCCAGTCCTTTCAGCCTGAGAAGCCTAAAGCCACTACGAAGAAGAAGGCGGAAAAGAGTGGCCGTCCGAAGCCAGCTGAAGCCAAGAAGTTAAAAATTGAAGAGCTGAATCTTTCGGCTCGGGTGGCCAGCAGCCTTCAAGAAGGTGGCGTTAAAACAGTCGCGGGTTTAATAGCTAAATCCCCTGATAAGATTTTAGATATTCCTGGAATGGGCGAGAAGGGGTTAGATGAAATTAAGAAGGCCTTAAAGAAGCTAGATTTAAGCTTGAAAGAGTGATGAAAACAACTGCCCGAAAATTTTCTCGGAAGGCGCCGAAAAAGGCTATGCTCGACAGTTTAGCTCAGTCTTTAATCATCAAAGAAAGGGTTAAGACAACTCTGGTGCGCGGCAAAGAAGCCGCTCGTCTGACCGAGCATTACATTACGGTTGGCCGGCAAGGCAATCTCGCAGCGGAGCGTGAACTGCGTCGCCATCTTTCGGATAAAGCGGCCCGGAAAGTCATCAAGGAGTTGGGTCCGCGCTATCGGGATCGCCAAGGCGGTTATACTCGAGTGGTCAAGCTAGGCCAACGCTCTTCAGACGGGGCGGAAGTAGCTTTTATTGAATTGGTTAAGTAATATGGATAAAACTAAG
>ENA-UPTA01002152-UPTA01002152.1-activated-sludge-metagenome-genome-assembly--contig:-NODE-2152-length-20687-cov-5.559907_pt1 | contig 20687 bp, 15 predicted proteins | sample MGYA00238184_ERZ773361 | MGnify/ENA primary metagenome ERZ773361 (study PRJEB29100, sample SAMN05720205) | activated sludge metagenome | isolation source: anaerobic digester from wastewater...
TTGAGTAACGGTTCTATATTCCTAATATTCATGTCACCACCCGGATATAAAGGGTTTGGCTGATATAACAATCTTCAAACGACACTTTTTTATGGCTATTCTTATGCGCCTACTTCTCTATGGAGTCAAGAGACCAATTAACACGGATTACGATTTGAAAGATTTTGTGCCTGTCGAGATTAGTGGGCGCTTCATTTCAGTAAGCTATATGCACGGTCATTTTAACACCTGCGGTCAAAATAACTTTTTCCGGCCTTTTCACCACTGGGGCTGGTTGCCGATACGGTGGCCCATGACTTCCCTGGTATCGCTGATGACGACAAAGGCGTTTGGATCGATCCGGTTGATCAATCGTTTCAGGCGGGACAGTTCACGGAATGTGATCACGGTGTAGAGGATATTGTTTTCCTGCCCGGAATAGCCGCCCCTGGCCTCGATGAACGTGACCCCACGGTCCAGCTTGCGCATGATGGTTTCGGCAATTTCTTCCCGGCGTGGAGAAATGATCAGGACGGCTTTCCGCTGACTGAGTCCCGTGACCACCAGGTCCATGAAATGGGCGGTAACGTAAATGAAAATCAGGGTATACAAAGCGCTTTCCAGTGAAAACAGGAGGGCGGCCATTGTCAGGACGGCGCCGTTGAAGGCCAGGATGGTGCTCCCCAGACGGATGGAAAACCGTTTCAGCAGTATCACCGACAGGATATCCGTGCCGCCGGCGGAGCCGGCTGAGCGCAGGATGACGCCCGATCCGATGCCGGTGAGTATGCCCGCGAAGAGCGCCCCGAGGAGTTTCTCCTGAATCGGAATGGGATAGTTAATCCATTCCAGAGCGGCCGAGAAGATAAAGGTGCCCGCGATGCTGTAATAGAGGAAGCGGGGTCCGACTTGTTTCCATCCGATCAGGTAAAGGGGGATGTTGAGTAGAAAGTACAACGTCCCGACCGATAACGCGGGGAAGAGGTAGTGAAGAATCAGGGCCAAACCGGTCAAGCCGCCGCTGACAAATCCCATGGGGATCAGGACGCCGTTGACCGCAACGGCGCAGATGATGCTGCCGGTGGCGATCAACCCGAGATTTCCGATTATCTCGCCGATGCGGTATCCTGTCACGATGCCCCGGAATTCTGAAGACATGATTTTCCCCCTGTTCAGATCTGTGACATACATCCGACCGCTGGTTCCGGCGGCGGTGTTTGAAAATTCGTGTGTCTATCGCCGGGCAAATACCTCTGCCTGTTCCAGTAATATCCGTTCGGGAATATGGACCGTCGAGGTCGGGAAGGCGACTTCCGCGCCATGGAAGACAATAATCTGGTAAGCCTTCATCAGTACATCTTCCTTGACCTGATGATATTCCACCCAGACTTTCGTTTTTGTATAGGCGTAGAGGAAGAAGTCCAGCGAGGAGGCGCCGAAGGTATTGAAATTCACGATCAGGGTCTGCCCATGATCGATACCGGGATGATCGATCAGCATCTGCCTGATATCGTTCACGATTGCCAGGATTTTGTCGGCATCGTCGTAGCGTACGCCGATGGTTTCCAGAATCCGGCGATGGGTCATGCGCGACGGATTTTCCAGGGCAATGGTGGTGAAGGTGGAATTGGGCACGTAAAGCGGACGGTTTTCGAAGGTCCGGATCCGGGTGAGGCGCCAGCCGATATATTCCACCACGCCTTCGATGTTGCGATCCGGTGAGCGGATGCAGTCGCCCACGGCAAAGGGACGATCCAGAAAAATGGTCAAGCCGCCGAAAAAGTTGGAAAGGATGTCCTTGGCGGCAAAACCCACGGCGATGCCGCCGATGCCGCCGAAGGCCAGGACTCCGGAAATGCTGAAACCCAGGGTCTGCAGGATCACCAGGGCCGTCGTGATGAAAATCGAAATTCGCAGCAGTTTACCGATTGCATCCGCTGTGGTCGCATCGATGGGCTCCCCTTTCTTGCGGTGTATTGCCAGAATATTGTCGTGAACCTGACGGACGAGGTTGATGCAGAACCAGGCCAGGGCCAGGATAATACCAACCCGCACGGCAACATGGGCGACTTTCAAGAAAGCCGCTTCAGGCGCCATGAAATTCACGGCCACGGAGATGCCAATGATCCAGATTACGGCGCTCAGTGGTTTTCTCAATGCGATGAGGATGGCATCATCCCAGGGATTGTCGGTCAGCAGGGTTTTTTTCTGTAGTCGGGACAGAATTCTTTTCTGTATAAAATCAAGCAGCAGGGCGGAAAAAATAATCAGAAAAACAACAATCCACCGGTATTCGTGATGCCCGCCCAATAAATTTTCGATGTAGCCGTTCAGATCCATGATTCCTCCCATGCTCAGCGGTGTTACATGGGTTTATACCACACGTTCATGCTCTCAATGCAACCGCTAATATTGGTATTGTTGATCAATCGGCCCCCGAAGCGATAATCACGCTTGGCAAAGATGATGTTGATCCCCGCAGCAGCGGCGCGGGCGATCGTATAAGCAGTCCGGATTCCCTTTTGTCGTACTGCCGTCTCCATCACGGCAAGCAGACGATAAGCCAGTCCTTTACCCTCCCATTCGGGAAGAGTCGCGAAGTCCGTCATTTCGACGTTTTCCTCTTCACGGTCCATTTCCGCCGAAGACAGCGCAATGAGTCTACCCCGGTGCTCGACGCCAAAATAATCGACATGGCTGGCCATGGTTTCGCGAAGATAGTCCGGTCGGTTGATGGGGAAGGGGTAGGATGGGAAAACCCTTGCGTAAAGTTTGCTCATCTCCGGCGCGTCTTCGGGACAGCAGGGCCGGATCGAGAAGAGAAAGTCTGATGTCGTTGCATGGCGGTCAGCTGGTTTTATCTGCCGGGCAAGAGTTTGGATTTGATCGAGCACTTCCGGTTGATTCTCCTGACGGCGGGTGTCAAGGAGATACTTGCAGAAAAAAAGTGCATCTTCCCGTCCCCGGTAAAATCCGGTAACGGATGCTTCCTGTTTATATCCGGCCTGGAGAAATTCAGACGATTTTGTTGCCGGAACCTTGGCGAAAATCTTCGTGTATCCGTTTTCTGCGGCAAGCCGTTCTATGCTGGAGATCAGTTTTCCCGGTTCCGAAGAGCCCATCTTCATCAGATAAACCCTCTGATTCAAAGGGCCGTGCTGGATGCAGGCGTCCTGGATTCGTTCTATCTTGTCGGGGGGTAACGTCATGCGGTTCAGCTAATCATCCCGGCGAGCATGGCGCTCATTGTCCGCCGGAATGAGGGAAATGGTTTTATCATGATCGGCCAGAAGCTTGCCGATGCCGAGGTCCTCATATTCCTCAGCATAGTCGTTCCCGTGCTGCAGAATGCAGGAATCACAGTCGCGGTTGCAAACGACAGGTTGGTAGTTATCAGGTTCCTTATAAGTTGTGATAACACCCTCATAATTTCGCAGGACAACCTTGGTCGGCGACCAGGAAATCAGGTAATTCGGCATGACGGGAACCTTCCCGCCTCCTCCGGGAGCGTCGATCACATAAGTTGGCACGCACAACCCGCTCGTATGGCCGATCAAGCTTTCCAGAATTTCAATGCCCTTGCCGACCGGAGTGCGGAAATGGGAGAGGCCTTCCGAAAGATCGCATTGGTAGAGGTAGTAAGGGCGAACACGATTTGCCACCAGCGCGTTGACAAGGGCGCGCATGATGAGGGTGCAGTCATTAATTCCTGCCAGCAGAACCGACTGGTTTCCCAGGGGGATACCCGCATTGGCCAGTCGGGCCAGGGCATCCCGGGAAGAACCCGTCAATTCCCGAGGATGGTTGAAATGGGTGTTCAGCCACAGGGGGTGATATTTTTTAAGAATACCGACAAGGTTATCCGTGATTCGATAAGGCAATACAACCGGGGTCCTTGTGCCTATGCGAATTATTTCTACGTGCGGAATGGCACGCAGTTCCGACAGGATCCAGTCAAGATAGTCGTCGGAGAGCATCAAAGGATCGCCTCCGCTGAGCAGAACATCGCGAACCCGCGGTGAATTCCGGATGTAGTCGATGCCGGCCATGATTTCGGAACGGGAAGGAACTGAATCAACATCACCGACGCGGCGCTTCCGCGTACAGTGTCGGCAGTACATGGCGCACATGTTGCTCACCAGAAGCAGCACCCGGTCCGGATAGCGGTGTGTAAGCCCCGGTACGGGACTGTCTTGATCCTCATGCAGGGGGTCCGCCATATCGTCCTCCATGATGTTCAGTTCCAGGGGGGAGGGAAAGCACTGGCGGAAAACCGGGTCATTGAAGATCTCCTCCTCCTTGTCGCTGATCAGCGACAGATAATAGGGGGTGACCGACATGGGGAATTTCTCTTCCGTCAAACGGAATTGGCGGCGCAATTCATCAGGGAACGAAATATTCAACAATTTCTCAAAGGTTTCGATGTCGCGCACGCAGTGGCGTATGTGCCATTTCCAGTTTCGCCAGTCGGATACCCCGGCACCGGGGTCGATGGTTTTTAAGATTTGTTCCTGTCTGTGGGATAAAATCATGATGTTTCCCTTTCTCTAATGACGTTCCTCGGAACGCTTAGCCCTGCGGAAGCACCTGAAGTGCCCCCACTTTTTATTGGCGGGTCCATGTTGGGTTTTGAACCGGCAAGCGTGAGTTAGATGTTGTTTCCTGATCGGTTCTCCAGCGTTAAGGGATTGCAGCACCGGGATGTAACGGGCCTTTTCGGGATGCGAATCTTGCTGCTTCTTACACTGGTGAAAAAAACGGCGACCTGGCTAGACAGATAAAAGAGAGTCATAGGTCCGCCTGGTAACATTCCTCAAAGGCAGGCCATCTGGCATATGATATTGATTTTACCCTGAGTGTCTTGTAGTTAAATATCAACCATAACTGTTTGTTCGCTAATCATTAGTGCAATATGTGAATTTACTTAGCACAATAAAAAGGATTCTTCAACGCATTATTGGCAGTTCTTTCAACATGCTCTTTATATGGTGTGTTTTTCTTGAAGGCCCCTATCGGGGGCGGAAATAGCTTTGTTGCGGAGAATCGATATGTTGGGTGGCTTGGTGATGAGTCTTTCGAATCGACGGGCCGGCCGGTTTTCAGGGAAGGCCTTGTTATTGGTATACGGTAACAGCAACCGGAAAACACAAAGGCAAAGTGGAAAAATACAGCCTTGTCTTTATGTTTTCTGTCGCTTGTGGCGCGGGGCGCTTAACGCTTTTTCAGGGCTTCGGCAAAGGGATTGTTGAACCCTCGGGATTCTTCCTTTCCTTTCTTGACTTCCCCCCGTCTGGGGTCTTTGACCGGTTGGGTTGGTCTTCCCGGCGCAGCAGGCGTCGACCTGGCCGGTTTTTCCCCCGGCGCCTTTTTCATGGACAGGGAAATGCGATTCCGCTGTAAATCGACGGCCAGCACGGTGACCTCCACTTTCTGGCTGACCTTCACCACATCCGCCGGGGATTTGACGAACCCATCGGCCATTTCGCTGATGTGAACAAGGCCGTCCTGATGGACTCCGATATCGACAAACGCACCAAAGGCTGTGATATTTGTGACGATTCCCGGCAGTTTCATCCCCGGAACCAGATCGGCGATCTTTTCGATTCCCTCAGCAAAAACAACATTTTCAAATTGCTGCCGCGGGTCACGTCCCGGTTTGGCCAATTCCGCCACAATGTCTTTCAGCGTCGGCAGCCCGACAAGGTCCGTAGCATAGGCTTGCAGGTCGATATTTTTTCGCCGGTTTTCATCCTGCATGAGGTCGTAAATGGAACAACCCTGGTCTCGGGCCATTTTCTCGACGACGCTGTAACTTTCCGGGTGGACGGCACTGGCGTCGAGGGGATGCAGACCGTCCCGGATGCGGAGAAATCCCGCGGACTGTTCGAAGGCCTTGGCGCCCAGACGAGGAACCTTCTTTAATTCTTCCCTGGACCGCAATGGTCCGTTTTCATTGCGATATTTGATGACATTTTCCGCCAGAGCCGGTCCCAGACCGGAGACGTAGGACAGTAGCTGTGCACTGGCCGTATTTACCTCGACACCGACTGCGTTTACGCAACTGACGACGCAATCGTCGAGGCTCTTTTTCAGTTCAGACTGGTCAACATCGTGCTGATACTGGCCGACCCCGATGGCCTTGGGATCAATTTTGACCAATTCCGCCAGCGGGTCCATCAGGCGCCGACCGATGGAGATGGAGCCTCGGACGGTGATATCCTGATCGGGAAATTCGTCCCGGGCGACCTTGGACGCTGAGTAGACGGAGGCCCCGCTTTCGTTGACCATGATAATCTGGATTTCCGGCGGCAGACCAAGCGTGCGGAGAAAGTTTTCCGTTTCCCGGCCGGCGGTGCCGTTGCCAATGGCGACGGCCTCGATGTGGAACCGGCGGCAGCATTCCCGAACGGTTTCTCCGGCTTCCCGGGTGCCTTTTTCGGACACGAGGGGATAGATCGTCTCATGGTGCAGCAGTTTTCCCTGCCTGTCCAGGCACGTAATTTTGCAACCTGTACGAAAACCGGGGTCGATGGCGAGAACGGCCTTCTGCCCCAAGGGCGAAGTCAGCAGGAGTTGCCGCAGGTTTTCAACGAAAACCCGGATGGCGGTCTCGTCGGCCTTTTTCTTCGCGGCCAGCCGGACTTCCGTTTCCATGGAGGCCGACAAGAGTCGCTTATAGCCGTCCTGAACAGCCAGCCGGACCTGCTCGGAAGTATCGCCGTTTCCCTTAACAAAATATTCTTCCAGGATACGGAGGGCCTCTTCCTCGGCAGGAGCAATTCGCATCAGCAGCATATCTTCCTTCTCTCCCCGGCGCATGGCCAGAACGCGGTGGGATGGCGCGCTGCGCACGGGTTCCTCCCAGTCGTAATAATCCTTATACTTTATACCTTCCGTTTCTTTCCCTGGGATGATACGGGACCGGATGGTCCCTTTTTCGGTGAATAGAGCCCGAATTTTTCCCCGCGCTTCCTGATCTTCATTGACCCACTCGGCGATGATGTCCCGGGCTCCGGCCAGGGCCTCTTCGACCGATGCGACCCCCTTCTCCGGGTCGATAAAATTTTCCGCCTCGGTCATCAGGTCCAGCGCCTCCTGTGCGAAGATTTTAACCGCCAGGAGTTCGAGCCCCTTTTCTTTTGCGATAGTCGCCCGGGTCCTTCGTTTGGGTCGGAAGGGGAGGTAGATGTCCTCTAAAACCGAAAGGCTTTCGGTGATGTCGATCCGCTGCCGTAATTCATCCGTCAGGAGGTTCCGCTCGCTGAGCGATTTCAGAATCGCCGCCCGGCGGTTGTCCAGTTCTTCCAGTTCCTGAAGTCGGTCACGGATTGATGTAATGATTACTTCGTCCAAGGCGCCTGTGGCTTCCTTCCGATAGCGGGCAATGAAGGGCACCGTCGCGCCCTCATCCAGCAGGTGGGCCGTTGCGGTCACCTGGTCGGGTGTGATACTCAATTCCCGACCGATCTGTTCGTGTCTTGACGGGATCATTATGTTCCTTTCATGGGTCGCAGTTAAGAGAAAGCGCTACTTAGCACAGAGCAGGTCTGATGTGCAATGGACAGAGTGAAGCATTAAAGAAGTCATGTTAAAACCGGGCTTGCTTTTTCCCTTCTATCGTGATTAAAGGTCATCTGGTTTTTTATGCGGTTTAGAATTTCAGCAGGATGTAACAGGTAAGTTTAAAAAATCACCATGCAATTCAATTTTACGCGGAAGTATATCAAGCCCGTACAAAAATTGATTATCTGGCTTGAAGGTCTTAATCCGAAGCCAAGGCCGGTAAACCCGATACCGAGCCATTCCGTGATCCCGCCGCCGTCGCAAGGTTTGAATCTAACGGTCATGAGTTTCAATATCCGGCGTGGTACGCGTGAAGATGGCCAGAATCACTGGATTTTCCGACGTCCTTTGGTACGGGAGATCCTGGAACGCTATCGTCCCGAAGTGTTGGGGCTTCAGGAAGCACTCGATTTTCAAATTTCCGCCATTCGCACCATGCTGCCCGGTTACGAGAAGGTCGGCATCGGAAACCTGGGGGGCAGCAAGGGATTGCATACAGCCATCTTTTACGATGCGCAACGGTTTGCCGTATCCGAGGCGGGAACCCTCTGGTTTTCGAAGACGCCTCATATCCCACGATCAAGGAGCTGGGGTAACATCATTCCGCGAACCTGCACCTGGGTCAGGTTGATTGATCGCAGTACCCACCAGGCATTTTATTGCTTCAATGTCCACTTGGATCACCTTTCCCGACGTTCCCGGAAAAGAAGTGTGATGTTGTTGTCCCGGCTGATTCAAAACCGGCGTTATCCCGATCCTTTTGTTTTAACAGGGGATTTTAATGCCGGCGAAAAAAATATCTCGATTGATTTTCTGAAGGGCAAGCGACACTTGAAAGGCCAAAACGGCGGATATGTTGTGAATCCCGAACCGCTCATCGACACCTTTCGGCATTGTTTCCCCGATCATCCCCGAGCGGCGACCTATCACGGATTCCGGCGTTATTTCTTCCGGTTCAGGTTCGATTATATTTTCGTTCCCCCGTCCGTTCAGGTCAGGGAGACCCGTATTATCAAGCTGCAGAGAGAAAACTGTTTTCCCTCCGATCATTTCCCCCTGTTGAGCCGTCTTGTCTTGTCGGCGAGATAGCCTTTTTCTCCGAATCGACTTTTCTGAAAAACCGTCATCATGTTGAAGGTATATCTTTAAATATCTGTATCCTCTTCGGAATACGTTTGCTGGCCATAAATCTGAATGTTACCGCCGCCGGTTTTTTGGGCCTCGCGAATCATTTCCTGAGCAACGGATATCATCTGTTCCGGTGCGCACGGACCGATGCGGTTGTAATGAACCGCGGCGATGCTGGCGGTCATTCTCTTTTGTGCAAACTTTTCCACCCCGGGAAAATGATAACTTTCGATAAAGGAGAGGAGGCGTTGCGCAACGATGTGCGTGCCCTCCTCGGTCGTGCTGGAGAGCAGCATGGCGAATTCACCGACACCGTAACGGACAAGAATATCGGAGCCCCGGGTGGTCTGGCGCAGAAAATCGGCAACTTTCCGGATACAGATGTTTGCGTTGTGCACGCCGTTGGCCTGCGTGTATTCGATGAAATCGTCAATGTCGACCATCATAATCGAGAACATGGTGTAATATCGGTCGGCACGGTAAATTTCCTGGGCCAGGCGAATCTGGAAGTAGGACCGGTCGAAAAGACCGCTTACCTTGTCCAGAAGCCCCATCCGGACCGGATAAGTGGCTTCGAGATCCCGGATATGTGCGAGGAGATCTTCTTTGGAGAAGCAGCTTTTCTGCATGATGCTTTCGGTGTTGCCGACGAGCCGCAACCGCTCCTCGACGGTGATGTCTTTTGCCGTCAGGACAATGATCGGGATGTCCGCCGTCGCTGTATTGCTTTTCAAGGCCTGGGACAATTCGAAGCCGTCCATGTCCGGTATCAGGAGATCAAGAATAATCAGGTCGGGCCGATACTGAAGCGCTTTCGTGACGCCGTCTTTCCCGGTTGCCGCACTGATGACGTCATATCCCTCCGTTTCCAGGATTTCTTTGAGCAATTCCCGGACGCCTTCATTATCGTCGATACACAGAATATTAACAGGGCGCCGTCCCTTACTTTTTACGAGATTGAGTTCCTGGAGTTTTCCCAGGAGCGTTTCTTTCTTCACCGGTTTAATCAGATAATCTGCAGCGCCCAGGGCGAACCCCAAGTCTCGATTATCGATGATGGACAAAATAATAACGGGGATGTCCTGGGTGGTGTCGTCGGATTGCAACTCTTGCAGAATCTGCCAGCCGTTTTTGCCCGGGAGCATGATGTCCAGAATCACGGCAAACGGCTCCGCTTCCCGCACCTGTTTTACGGCGTCTGCACCGTTAAAAACATGGGCAACGCGATAGCCCCCCTCGGTCAGGTAATGGCTCATCAGTTCGGCGGTGGCCGCGTCGTCTTCGACCAGAAGCACCAGGGCGCCCCGTCTCTCCGTTTCCGGGCGCAGATCTTCTTCCTCTTCCTCCCCCAGGTCTTCGGAGAGTTCATCGGACGACACCACCGTTTGCGGCAATGTTTCCATGGTCTGGGGAATGACCACCGTAAAGACGCTGCCTTGACCTTCCTGACTTGCGACGGCAACCCGTCCGCCGTGGTGTTCCACGAGTTTTTTGGTCAGCGCCAGGCCCAGACCTGTTCCTTCGCGATTGTCGCCCACCTGCTCAAACTCGCTGAATATGCGATCCTGATCTTCCTGTCGGATACCGATACCTGTGTCTCGAACACGCAAGACCAGATATGTTTCGGCGATTTCCATACCGGAGGATGTGAAGGCGCTGAAATCCGGAGAGGATAGGTCCGTGCGGATTTCCGCTTCCATGGTGATCTGTCCCTCCGGAGCGGTGAATTTCATCGCGTTGGACAGAAGGTTGTAAAGAATCTGGGTGAATTTCATCCGGTCCACGCGGACGAAGTGAATGGCGTCGTCCAGACGGACTTCGAGGTGCTGGGCCTTCTTGTCCACCAGGGGACGAATAACCGTGTCCACCTCGGAGACAATTTTACGCAGGGGAATGCTCTCGTATTGGAGGTTAAATTTACCGGATTCGATTTTGGCCAGATCCAGGAGATTGTTGATCAGTTGGAGCAGATGGTTGCCCGAGTTATGGATATTGACGGCATAATGTTTCTGCTTGTCTGTCAAAGGATTATTGTTGTCGTCCCGGAGGAGCTCGGAAAATCCGAGAATGGAGTTCAATGGGGTGCGGAGTTCATGGCTCATGGTGGCGATAAATTCGCTCTTCACCTTGTTTAACCGTGTCAGTTCCTGATTGATTTCGCGAAGTTCCCTTATCTGATCCATAACCCGACGGTCCGGTTCTGCATGGCGTTTCCCAGGTTCCTCCTGCATCATTTGCAGGAAAAACCGGACACCCTGTGATGTGATGATTTCCGCTTCAGGTGGCTTGTGTTCCTTGACCCGGGAAGCAACCACGTCGCTGCCGGTCAAATCGATAACCAAATCCGGTTTGGTTTGCATGGCTGCAGCGATATCCGTGAACAGGGGTACGTTTTCCCGGCAGGCCGGCTCGTTCTGAGATGATTCGGTGTTTCCGGTGACAATACCTGTCAGTACGACGTCGGATTCATCGGTGACTGCATCGCACAACGCGTCTGCCATTTCGCCGGCGCCGATGATCACCGCCTTGATTTTTCCGTCTTCAGTCAAGGTTCCTTCCTTTCTTCTGCAATAAACAATGAAGATTAAGCTTACGTTTTGTATCGGTTGTTGCCGATAAATTCTTTAATGGGATATGAACGGCGATTATTATGCCATATTTGTAAGTTAAGAGAAAATAAATAAAAAGCATATCATTGAGTGATATTGCCTTAATTTAGGTGAACAAAAAAATTGTATTCACCTGTGATGTGTGGCGCTGAAAAGCGCTCTCCGAAGCACCCGTGATCGAGCCCGGGGACGATGCATCCTTTGATTGGAGGTGCAAAACCCTCCGTTTATGGAAGAAACAGATGCTGGCGGTAGAAGGACAACTCGGCAATGGAGGCCTGGATGTCGTAATAGGCGTCATGCCGGGTTTCGGATTTGAAGAAATAGGCCTCTGGGAAATAACACCTGATGTTTTGGGGATCTTCCTTGTTAAATTCGCGATCCGGGTTGCGATTCTGCCATTCGATCTTCAATGTGGTGACATCCAGATGGCGATAATGCAGCCGATTGGTAAAACGGGGCAGAAATTTCTGCGCCAGACGCCAGTCGGCGTGAACACTGTTCCCGGCCAGGATAGGCCGATGGTTTTCCCGCTCGGCCGGCTGTCCCGCGACACTGTCGATATAATCGGCCAAAAGACGATCCGTTTCTTCCAGCTCGACGGACAAGGAAGACCGGCAGGCGGCAACCAAATCCGGAAGATTTTCCTCCACCCATGAACTGACGGCTGCTTCCGGCGGCAGATGAACTGTTAATTGAATGTCCTTTTCAGCGGGGAGGACACGCTTGAGAGACCGATCGGTTATCAGAGCCGCGACTTGGAGCAGATGCGCGTCTTCCAATTCCAGTCCGGAGTATTCCGTATCAAACCAGACCAGATATTGATCCCCGCGCCGTTGCTCCCATAGTGTTTGAGCCATGTCCTGTGCTCCCCCGCTTTCAAAAGTAATCAAAACAAGCGGTTATGCTTATCATACTGGCATAACAAAGGCAAAAATCGGGCAAGAAGATCCATTAGATACCGGTCTCACGGACTGCTACGGTCGCTGATCCGTCAATTTTGATCGAAGGTTGGGTGATTTGATTGACTTTTGGGATCATAACGAGGATGAATGGATCTGCGTGCCGATGATATCGCCGATTTTTTTCGCTAATTCTTTAATTTTAAAAGGCTTCTGGATGAATCCGTTGCATCCTCTGGCCAGGATTTCTCTCGCTTCCCCTTCAATGCTGTAACCGGAAATCAGAAGAACCTTAACCTGAGGATTGATCGCCTTGATCCGGTCGTATATTTTACCGCCGTTCATGCCGGGCATGATCATATCCAGCAAAACGAGTTTAATCCCGTCTTTGTGGGTTTCGTAGCAGGAAAGCGCCTCTTCCGCCGTGCGGCTCGTCAGGACCTGGTAACCCAGATTTTCCAGCATGGATTTACCGATTTCAAGAATCCCTTCTTCATCATCCACCAGCAGGATGGTTCCCTCACCCCGGAGAATGTTTTCCGAGGCACCGGCCGCCATTTCGGGAATCGCCGCTTCGGAGGCGGGGATGTAAATATAAAATGTGGTTCCTCCGGACACAGCGGATTCGACTTCGATAAAACCATGATGTCCCTTGATGATTCCATAAACCGACGCCAAACCCAGGCCGGTACCTCTCCCCATTTCCTTGGTGGTGAAGAAGGGTTCGAAGATTCGTTCCTTGGTCTTTTCGTCCATGCCGATCCCCGTGTCCCTTATCGACATCAGCACGTAGCGGCCGGGTTTGGGTTTGTAGAACCCGGATTTAATAATGCTGTGATCAACGGTCGTCGATTTGACGGTGATATTTCCCCCTCCCGGCATGGCATCCGCAGCATTGAGAAACAGATTCATCAGGACCTGTTCGATCTGACTGGAGTCGGCCTCGATCGGCGCCAAATCCGGCGCAAGGGCCAGATAAAAGCGAATTTCCTTTTTCATCCGACCGAATGTCTGGGCTGTATCCTCAATGGTGCGGTTGAGATCGATGGGTTTGACCTCATATTTTCCTTTTCTGGCATATCCCAGAAGTTGAGAGGTGAGTTTTGAGCCGTTTTCGATATGCCTTTCGATTTTTTTCAGCCGTTCGTGATGGGGGTGAGTCGCATCACAGTGCATCAGCAGCATGGAAATATTCCCCTGAATGGCCATCAGCAGATTATTAAAATCGTGGGCAATGCCGCCGGCGAGCGTGCCGATTGCCTCCATTTTCTGGGCCTGCCGCAACTGACTTTCCAGGGCTCTTTTTTCTTCCTCATCCCGCCGTCTCTGCGTAATATCCCGGATGATGCCGTATATCTCCGACGGCTGGTCCCCTACGCCTTCAGCGGATCCATTGGTCATGGTCACGGCTTTCAGTTCCATCTCCGGGTGCGATCCAGTACACGGGGAACCGTTGTGACCGCAGGACTCGCATTTAAAACGAAGTTCGAGAAGATCCTTGGTGACTTTCCCGGAGCGAATTTCCCGGAAGTATTTCGTCACCTTATCGACATCCTGATGATAAACAATGGAAGTAAAGTTTCTGCCCAGCAGGTCCTTACTGCTCACGCTTGTGCAGTTTTTTATTTTGTCCGTGATAAAAACGAATTTATTCTGACTGCCCAGGGTGAATATGATGTCCGGAGAATTGTGCACGAGGTATTGATAGCGGGCTTCCGTCGATTGGAGCTGATGATGGATCAGGTTCTTCTCCCGCGATAATCTCCGGTGGCCGAGGGCGTTTTCTACCTTTTTGATCAGTTCATCATACTCGAAGGGTTTGCACAGGTAATCGTACGCACCACCGCGCAAAGCCCGGATGGCCGAATCAATGGAAGCTTGGCCTGTCATGATGATGACGGTTACTTCGGGATGGTGGTTCCTGATATGCGAGAGGGCCTCGAAACCATTCATGACGGGCATCATGACGTCCATTAAAACCAAATCGCATTCTTGTGTTCCTAAAAAGTTGAGGGCGTCGTGACCGTTTTGGAAGGTATCGATATCATAGCCTTTATCTCCCAGAAGGATTTTAAGGCTTTCCGTCATGCGTATCTCATCATCCGTTATGACGATTCTCGGTCGGTAAGACATGCTCCTATCCCTGTTTTGAACTGGTTATTTCAATTTAGAAAACGTTTTATCATGCATGTGTGAACGGTGTGTTTCAAAATGCATAAACTTTCCATAATGTGAAAAACTCTGTTCAGGCGGTGTGCACGGGGATCATGATGGTAAAGCTGGCCCCTTTGTTCGAGGCGCTGTTTGCCGTTATGGATCCTCCGAGTTCCTTAATCATGTTATATACCACGGAGAGGCCGAGGCCCGAGTGTCCGTTCCCTTTGGTACTCGAATAGGGTTCAAACAGCCGTGCTTTCACCTCCGGCGGTATCCCCGGACCGTCATCACGAATCACAATTTTTATGTGACCACGGTCAAACGAATCGTTCCTTTTGGCTTTCATGTCGGCGGCAACCGGTTCATAAGACGTTTCGATAAAAATGTTGCCTCGCCCGGTCAGAGCTTCCACGGCATTTTTGATCAAATTGATAAAGATCTGTTTGAGTGCATCCCGGTCCGAACGAATTTGTGGAACCGAAGAAGCGAGGTCTGTGTGAAACTGGATATTGAATGTTGCCGGCAGGGATTGGCTGATGATTTGAATGATATTGTTCAGCAGGGCGTTGAGATCGAGGACTATTCTGTTCAGAGCCCTTGATTTGGAGAAATCGGACAATTCCTTTAAAATACGGCTGACGCGGTCGATTTCCTCTTCGATGACATGAATTTCATTCTGTGCCGGGTTTTCGTCGTCAAGATGCGATGACAGAATTTTAAGGTAATTTTTCATGATGCTGAGCGGATTGTTCGCTTCATGAATCACCTTGCGGGCCAGTTCCGTCGTCGCCGCCAGGCGTTCCGTGGCGATTTTTTTAGCCTGAAGCTGCTTCATGTGCTCAATGTAGAGTGCTACCGCCGCCTGACCGGCATAAAGCCGAAGCAGCTTTTCTTCTGCCGGGGGGATTTTTCTTTCCTGATCCGCCAAACCCAGAACAATCACGCCGACGGTTTCCCCCGCACGCAAAAGGGGCAGGCATAAAAATCCCTTACAGTCGAACAGGTGGAGGATCTGCTCATCCAGAATCGATAACACGGTTGGACTGTTGCCGTTGGGGGAAATGAGCGGCACATTTTTCTGGATGGACTGGGTGATCAGGCTCTCTCGGTTGTGTAAAGAGAGGATGAGTCCGGCAGGGGTGTCGGTCTGGCCCTGGTCGTTGATCATTTTTGCCTTGAGGAGTCCGTCTTCAGGGTCGACGAGGAAAAAAATGACATGGTGTAAATCAAACAGGATGTTGAGGCCATCTTGAAGGACTTTCAAAATCGCATTTTCATCCTGGCAGGAAACCAGATTCTGCAGGACTCCCACCAGAAGTGACAAATCCTTGACTTCGCTGACGAATTCCGGTGTTTGAACCGTAATTGATTCGGTACGGGGGAGAGCCTCCTCCTTCTCGCCGATGGCAAAGCCCAGAAAATCAGCCAATTCCTGCACTTCTTCTTCTGCCTGCATGACCATTTCAACCGTATCGGGAAAAGGGCATGAGAAAAGGCTCTTCAGCACGCAGAAGGCGGCATCGCTGGGGTCGGTGATGCGTGACATGTCGTTTGCCGCATAGACAATTCTCACCAGGGGAAAAGAATTTTTAATTCTGACGATAGGTTCATGGTGGTAACGGGAGGCGTCGATGATCATCGAATCAAAGTTCCAGCGGCTCAGAAGCCATGCCCCGATTTCCGTGTGTGGGGCGCCTATCTGGTTTTCCCGTTCGATCAAGGACTCGGTCATGTTTTCCGAATCGGTTAAGATCATTTTATATTCTTCGGGAAAATTACCGGCCAGGATCAGGCGTCCGATGTCATGAATCATGCCGGCCAGGAAAGCCTGCTCCGGCAGATTAAAGCTGGTTTTTTCAGCGATCATTCTGGATAAAACCGCTGAGGTCAACGAATGTCGCCAGAAGCGTTTCAGGTCGAACCCTTCTGCGACGGCGTCCGATTTACTGAAAACCTGTTGCACGGCGGAACTGATGGCCAAATTTTTTATGGCGCTCCGTCCCAGTCTGATCAGTGCTTGATCAATCTGGGATATTTTCACCGTGGATCGGAAATAAGAAGAGTTGGCCAGTTTGAGAATTCTGGCGGAGATGGAGGCGTCGGCGCAGATGATTTTTGCAATATCTTTGATGTTACCGTTTTCATCCTGGCAGGCATGGATCAGTTTTACAAGAATGTGAGGCAGGGTGGGAAGATTTTTTGAGGTCTCTATACGGGATATGTAATGCTGAAGGTTTACATTCATGTGTGAAATATTTCCGTCAAAGTACCCCCGCAAGGTGCCATTCATTTAAAAAAACATAAGGTCATAATTATGGTAGGTATTCTACGCCAAAAAAAATGTCCTGTCAACGAAAATGTCTATAAATGCGCCTTTTATCCGGGAGAGGATAAGGATGTCAAACAATATGAAGTGGTATCACGTGAATGTGTAAAGAGAACTGGTGAAAAGGCGACCCCGAATCGATCCGTCATGAAATCTATCTGTGGGATGGATTCGGGGCCGCAATAAGGAGGGTTAGTAATCGTAATCGCCCATGTCGGGGGGCATGCCGCCTCCCGGCATGGGGGGCGCCGCCGACTTCTTTTTCGGTTTCTCCGCGACCATGGCTTCGGTGGTGATAAGCACGGACGAAACGGATGCGGCGTTCTGCAGCGCCAGGCGGGCCACTTTGGTGGGATCGATAATCCCGGCCTTCATCAGATCGCCGTAAACGCCCTTGTCGGCGTCAAAGCCGAAGTTTCCCTTGCCGCCTTTCACTTTCTCGACGACGATAGAGCCTTCGTAGCCGGCATTGAGGGCAATTTGACGCAGGGGTTCTTCCAGGGACCGCCTGATGATGTTCAGCCCCTGTTTTTCATCCTCGTCGGCCAGCTTGACTTTTTCCAGGGCGGGCAGGCTGCGGAGCAGGGCCACCCCGCCACCGGGAACGATGCCTTCTTCAACAGCTGCCCGTGTCGCATGCAGGGCGTCTTCCACGCGGGCTTTCTTTTCTTTCATTTCCAGTTCCGTAGCCGCGCCGACCTTGATGACCGCCACGCCACCGACCAGCTTGGCCAAACGTTCCTGAAGTTTTTCCCGGTCGTAGTCGGAAGTCGTTTCTTCGATCAAGGCGCGAATCTGCTTCACCCGGCCTTCAATATCGGCCCGGGAACCGGCGCCGTCCACGATGGTCGTATTATCTTTGTCGATAGTAACCTGCTTGCAGCGGCCAAGATCGTCCAGACCTACGTTTTCCAGTTTCAGACCGAGATCCTCTGAAATAACCTTGCCGCCGGTCAGGACCGCGATATCTTCGAGCATGGCTTTGCGGCGGTCACCGAAGCCGGGCGCCTTCACGGCGGCGCACTTGAGGGTGCCGCGGATTTTGTTGACGACGAGCGTCGCCAAGGCTTCTCCTTCAAGGTCCTCCGCAATGATAAGCAAGGGTTTCCCCATCCTGGCGATCTGCTCCAGCAGAGGGACCATGTCCTTCATCATGCTGATTTTCTTTTCATTGAGGAGGATATAGGGATCTTCCAGATGAATTTCCATCTTTTCCGGGTCTGTCACAAAATAAGGGGAAACGTAGCCCCGGTCGAACTGCATGCCCTCAACGATGTCCAGAGTCGTCTCCATTCCCTTGGCTTCCTCGACGGTGATGACGCCTTCCTTGCCGACCTTGGCCATGGCTTCGGAGATGATGTCGCCGATGGTGGTGTCGTTATTGGCGGATATGGTACCGACCTGGGCGATTTCCTTCTTGTCTTTGACGGTCTTGGAGATCTTCTTCAGTTCTTCGGAAACCACGCCGACGGCCTTATCGATGCCCCGCTTCAGGGACATGGGGTTCATCCCGGCGGCGACCAGTTTCGAACCTTCACGGTAAATAGCCTGGGCGAGGATTGTGGCAGTGGTCGTGCCGTCGCCGGCTGTATCGGAGGTCTTGGACGCCACTTCCTTCACCATCTGGGCGCCCATGTTTTCAAAGCGGTCTTCCAGTTCGATTTCCTTGGCGACGGTAACACCGTCCTTGGTGATAACGGGCCCGCCCCAGGATTTGTCCAGGACAACATTGCGCCCACGGGGACCGAGGGTAACCTTCACGGCGTTGGCCAATGTGTCGACGCCCTTCATGATCTTTTCCCGGGCGACCATATCGTATTTAATGTCTTTTGCGGCCATGTCTTCCCTCCTTTTATTACTCGATAATGGCTAAAATGTCGTCTTCGCGCATCATCAGATGTTCGACACCGTTGATCTTGATTTCCGTTCCCGCATAACGGCTGAATAAAATCCTGTTGCCCTTTTTAACCTCGATGGGAATCCGTTTGCCGTCCTTGTCGAATTTTCCGGGGCCGACAGCGACCACCTTGCCCTCCAGGGGCTTTTCCTTGGCCGTGTCCGGAATGATGATCCCGCCGGCGGTTTTCTGTTCCCCTTCCTCACGCAAAACCAGAATCCTGTCCTGTAGTGGTTTTACATTCATACAGCCTACCTCCTAAATTAGTTTTATGATCGTTGTTTTATGGGTCTGGAATAGACGAAATTAGGTCATTTCCGAGTCGGGCGATAAAATATGCACCATCAAAAAATTGTCAAGGTGAATTCCTGGAGAAAAAAGCTTGACAGGCAATAGAGGAAGGTTTAATTCCTATGAAAAAGATAGTAATAGTAGGCAATGTGGGGAACGCAATTATGAAACTTTCGACACGCGCCCGTTACGGTGTCCGTTTGATGCTGGCCCTGGCCGTCAATTACGGCAAGGGTCCGGTTTTTCTGAAAGATATCGCCAGAGGGGAGGAGATCTCGGAGAAATATCTCAGCCTAATCATCATTCCTCTCCGGACGGCAGGCTTGGTCAATTCAACCCGCGGTGCTTACGGAGGATACAATCTGGCCAGGGATCCTTCTCAGATCAATCTGAAGGAGGTTCTGGATGTCCTGGAAGGCGAACCCTGTCTGGTCGATTGCGTCCGGGATCCGTCTCTGTGTAACCGGGTATCGACTTGCGTCAGCCGTGATATCTGGTCGCTTCTGGGCGGAAAAATATCGGAGGTTCTGGGTTCCATCAATCTTCAGGATCTGGTGCGGATGAATGCGGAAAAGCATGGCAATGAAGCGGCATCGGGGATTTAATCGGGCAGCGTCGGCATAAAGACTATGAAACAAAAAGTGCTGGTGGCCATGAGCGGCGGGGTTGATTCTTCCGTCGCGGCTCTTCTGCTGCAGGAGGCGGGTTACGAGATTGCGGGCGTGACCATGTGCCTGGGGGTGCGGGGTTCGGAAGGGGAACATCCGCGGTGCTGCGGTCCCGATGCGGTTCAGGATGCGAAATGGGTCTGTGACAAACTGGGGATACGGCACTATGTGCTGGACTACGCGGACGAACTGGAGAAATGGGTGATCGGACCCTTTATCGAGCAATATGCCCACGGACGCACGCCGAACCCCTGTATCGTCTGCAATCGTCACCTGAAATTCGGGTCGCTCATGGCGCGTGCCGTCGCCTTTGGATTCGATGCCCTGGCAACCGGTCATTACGCGGCCGTTGAAAAGCAAAAAGACGGGTATCACCTGATCCGCCCCCGTGACAAAAGGAAAGATCAGACTTATTTTCTTTATCATATTGACGCGAAAATTCTGCCGCGGGTTCTTTTTCCCCTCGGTCCCTACACCAAGGAAGAGGTGAGGGTGCTGGCCGAGCGGGCAGGGCTCCCGGTGGCGGCCAAGGCGGAAAGTCAGGATGTGTGTTTCGTGACCCAGAGAAGCTATCAGGAGTTTCTGCGGGAGCGGCTGGGTGAGCAAAAAAACGGACGCATTGTCGATCAGGAAGGACGCGGTCTGGGGAGCCATAAGGGAATCGCTTACTATACTGTGGGGCAGCGGGGGGGCCTTGGCATCAGTCATCCGGTGCCGTTGTATGTACTGAAGATTGATATGGAAAAGAATGAAATTGTCGTCGGGGAGAAAAAAGCGCTTTTGGCAAAAGAACTCATCGCCGGTGATTTGAACCTGTTCCGGCGGGATTGGCCGGATGTGGTCCAGGCGAAGATCCGTTACCGCAAAAAAGAGAGCCCCTGTCGGGTTAGTTTTGAGCATGGTCGTTTGCGGGTGGTCTTTATGGAAGATCAGGAGGCCATTACGCCGGGTCAGTCGGTGGTTTTTTATGCGGGAGAAGAAGTCCTGGGGGGCGGTGTCATCGAGGAGGTTGTTCATGGAGCTTGTTGAAAAGATTGTGCAATTGAAGCGGGAGCGCAACGCCGTTATCCTGGTTCACAATTATCAATTGCCGGAAGTGCAGGACATCGGGGATTTCGTGGGGGATTCCCTGGGGTTGAGTATGGAAGCGGCCAAGACCGACGCCGA
>ENA-UPTA01002155-UPTA01002155.1-activated-sludge-metagenome-genome-assembly--contig:-NODE-2155-length-20676-cov-7.483682_pt1 | contig 20676 bp, 17 predicted proteins | sample MGYA00238184_ERZ773361 | MGnify/ENA primary metagenome ERZ773361 (study PRJEB29100, sample SAMN05720205) | activated sludge metagenome | isolation source: anaerobic digester from wastewater...
TTACCAGAACTTAATTTTTCCTGCAGCAAACCAGCACATGCGCAGCAGCATGAATCCGTTCTGAAAGCGGGAAATATTGGTAGTGCCGTAGGTGCGTTCCTTGTAGCGTATCGGCAGATCAATGATTTTCAGATTCAGCTTGTAAGCCCCGAACAGCAGGTCGAAGTCGCCGAACGGGTCAAAATCGCCGAAGAACTTACGGTTCTGAATGAGCTTCAGATAATCTTCCCGGAACATCACTTTTGTGCCGCACAAGCTGTCTTTGATAGGTTGTTCCAGCAGCCATGTAAACACGCGGCTGAAGAACTTATTACCGAGCGTATTCAGGAAACGCATGGCTTCCTTATCCATCGGATAGACGAGGCGCGAGCCATTGATAAACTCCGCTTTGCCGGTGGCAATGGCGTAGTAGAATTTCGGCAATTCTTCCGGCGGCATGGTCAGGTCGGCATCCAGTATCATCAGGATGTCCTGCGTCGCGATGCTGTAGCCCTTGCGCACGGCGTCGCCCTTTCCTTTGCCCTCCTGCTGCGCGATTTTGATATCGTGGGTATCTTTGTATTTAGCCTGTATTTCCTGTATTTTCTGCCAGGTGTCGTCGCTGGAATTGCCTTCCACAAAAATAATTTCCTGGTGTTTCCCGAATTTCGGTAGTCGCAGAATGGCATTTTCAATATTGCCGCTTTCGTTGCGCGCCGGTATGCAGATGCTCACCGAATATTTCTCCGCCACTTCCGCTTCGGAATAGTTGAGCAGCGGTCTTGCAAACAAAAACTGATTCAGGCACAGCGATTTGAACAGCGGCAGTTTGGCGATGTATTTGTTGATGAGCCAGGATAAAATTGGGATATAGACCGGCAGCAGCAATCGACGGTTGGTGCGGTAGGTTTCAAAGCCGGAGAGATACAGCAGGTTGGCGATATCCATGTCGCTGAGCCAGTTTTGCTGTGGCGATTTTGCCTTGTAGCCGATGGTTTCCCCGAGGTTCAGCAGCGGCTCCCACCAGTGGTTGTAATACGAAATAATGACGCGGGTATGCTCGTGGCAGTTTTTCTTGATGGCGTAAAAAACATCCTGGATATTGTCGAGATAGCCGATGATATTATTGAAAATAATGACGTCGTATTTCTTATCCAGCGTAATGTTTTCGGCATCCATCACATGGAACTGCGTATCAGGATAGTTGGCTTTCGCGATGTCTATCATCTTCGGACTGAAGTCGATGCCGGTTTTTTCCTTCGCTTTCAGCTGATGAATAGTCTCGCCGCAGCCGCAGCCGATTTCCAGCACACTGTCCGTTTCCGCGATGAAAAAATTGAAATACTGTATGATATCATTGCCGTAATACGAAAAGCGTTTGCGGTATTGGGTGTAGTTGGCCGCAATCGATTCGAAATGCTGATAGATGGTTTGTTTGCGAGGCGATGAGAGCATGCGGACTTATTTTTTTCGGACGATGATTGTTTGGAAAAGTGCGATACGGGGCATGAGCGGTGTCAGCATTTTTTCTATAAAAGAGATAAAATTGTATAGAAAAGCGGGCAGCAGGGATGGCTTGGATAAGCCACCGGACAATAAATATTTCAGAGGTGTATGATACCGCAGTGAATGCAGTTCGAGTTGCGGATACAACTGATTAAACCGTTGGATATCTCTTTTGAAGATGATATAAGGCAAAGCTCCGTTGGCATCGCTCAATGGTCCTTTGCTCGGGAAATCCCATTTTTGCACCGTTTCATCAAATGGCTCGTGATGGAAGTTTTTATAGATAAATTTAGAAAACCAGGTAGTGGCCGGTTCTATCATATAGATACATCCTCCGGATTGCAGCGTGCGCTGCGCTTCCGAGAGAAAGGCTTCATTGTTCGGAATATGATGTAACACATTCAGCATGAAGATGGCCTTCAGAGAATTATCTTCGAACGGCATCTTTTCTGCGGAAAACTGCATGTCGCAGACGGGCAGCTGCAGGATGTCTGAGGTGATTACTTCCGGAAAGATATCTTTCAGAAATCCGCCGCCGGAACCAATTTCAACGACTTTTCCGGTGCCCTTGTGATGCATGCAGTACATTTTAAACTGCATATACCAATCCACATATATCCTTTTGAGGAAAGGTTTGCGCAGAATGATAGCCCTGTGTTCCAGGGTGGTTTCCGGTAAATCCAGATGGGATATCTTATTATCCATGAACACAAAGATACTAAAGAAAGAGATACTATTTCTTTCCTTGAATACTGTCAATGTAATTCCACTTGATTCTGTAGAGTTGCGCTTTTTCCAAATCGCCTTCCTGGTGCACAAACTCAAACGCATCCGGATATTTGGTCATCACATAATACATATAGCGATGCACGGTGCCGATTATCTGACCTTCAATATACGTGGCAGGATTGGCCCGCAATTCGGCCGGCATGATGTAGTTTACTTTCGCACTTCTCAGCGGTATCAGCAAGGAATCCGGATTCTCTGTCGGCGTGTTATAAATAGGATAAAACTCCTTTCCTTCGGAGAAGATAAACGACATCGGTGCTTTTCGTACGGCAATGTTTTCTTTAGGCAGATTCTCTGCACACCATTTCGTCATTTTGATATAGTTCTGCCAGTCTGGTGTATAGCCGAAAGTTGGGTCACCACCGATATTTTCTGTAAAAACCGGGAAGCGTTCTTTTGCCTGCATGGCAGTTAATGTAAAGCTCTTCAGGAAAAGAATAAGCACCACTACCAGATACAAATATTGCAGTATCTCCAGTTGCACGGAATAGTAATAGATCAGATAGAAAAACGTAAACAGTATAAAGGGCAAAAACAGCATAATTAATCGGGTTTGTCCCCAGGATGTGTGCAGCGATACAAATGTAACGGCCAGCAGACCCGCGTAAAACAAAGTGGTGAAAATCAGGGTGTATTGTTTTTTCTTATGCATCAGCACCAACGACCACAACAGAATACCGATGGTAATCAGTGTCAATGCAATGCTGTTGGGCGACATTTCTTCCCGGAAGCCCAATACATAATAGAATCTGGAGGAGATGTATATCTGGCAGTTTTCCCAGAAACGGATAACAAACCCCCACATCGTTTCATTGCCCAGTTGAGGCTGATAAGCATCTTTCTGGAACATCAGCTTGCCCTGAGACGCGAATTGCGATCCGTCAATTTTCCAGATATATTTCAGGGTCAGCCGGTACAACAGATAAAATATACCAAAACTGACAACGGATGCAGCGGCCTCTGCAAATCTCTTTCGGTAAATAAAAAATACCGCCAGTATGCCGATGGCAGCTAACGCCACATTCCGCGTAATCATCATCCAGAAAAATAAAAAGCCGATAATCAGAAATTGTGGTAGCTGCTGATTCACCTGATAGCCTTCCTTCTCAGTGGATTCAAAAAACCGGAACAGCCACCAGAGGCAGGCACCGAATACCAGCAAAGAGAAAGTTTCTGTGTAAGTAAGGCTCGCATACATCAAAAACGGAAAATTGATGGCGGTAAGCAACAGCGATGGAATCAGTACAACATAGGGAATCCGGTTTTCAAATGCCCTGAAAATGACATAGATGGCGGCCACAAAGAATACTACGGAGAATAGTTTTAGCACCAGTAGTTTTACACCAAAGATTTTAATCAGCAGCCCGAGGATCATCGGATACAGCGGCGCATTGGCGAGGTAGAAGTAGCCGAAAAAATCTTTTGCGTAGCTTGCGCCCGCTTCGATATATAGCGCATCGTCATTGGCCGTGGAGATTTTGGTGTCGAAACACAAAAAAGAAAACAATATCGTTATCAGCAGTAATGCGAAAACATAAAACTTTCTGCGCAATGCAAAATGCTTTTCCAGTCCATCAAAAATACTGGACGAAACAGCAGTGCTTTTATTGTCAGCCTTCACCGCGGGCTTTGGCGTAAATGTCTTTTTTACAGGAACCTTTTTTGCCATATTTTTTACTTTTTCTCAATCAGTAAGTCTACAAAAGTATATTCGTCTTTCACGGAAGTATATGTTGCGATATCCGATTTTGTGAATTCACTCCATTGATTATCTTCCAGCTTAAGTACACTGCACCCATGTTGCCACAGCAATTCAAAAAATGACAGATAATCTACGCCTGCGCGCTCCATTCCCAACGGATAAAACTCCGTGATGATTTTCAATTTTTTATTCTTGCGGAATAGCTGCTCCATTCCCTGAAAGGCGGCATACTCGTAGCCCTGAATGTCAATTTTGATGAAATCCACTTTGTGGTCGGGGATGATGTCATCCATTGCCACGCATTCAATTTCACTCGTGGAAGTGTAGTGTTCCGTCGGATAGGTTTTGTGGTCTACATTCAGCAAGTCGGAGTGATACAGCGTAATCTTGCCGGTTTTATTGCTTACCGCCTTATTGTGGAATACCACATTCCTCAGGTGACCTGCATTCTGCTGCAGATACGCGAAGTTTTGTTTATCCGGCTCAAAAGCATATACCTTTCCCGTGTCACCCACCAGTTCCGATAAAATGCGGGTATAAAAGCCAATGTTCGCGCCAATATCCAGCACGATATCTCCTTTCCGGATATATTGCTGCATCAGCGCAATTTCCTGCTTGTCCTGTCTTCGTTTGAAAAAAGGATAAATGATATTGTATACCGGAAATGCATGCTTGTATAAGAAGTCTCCGAGTTTTATGGAAAAGGCTGAGGGCATATTGTACAGTTAGCTGATTGGCTTCGGAAATTATTTCTTAAGGCCAATTTCTCTTAAACGTTCGTCCAGATACTCACCTGCGGTAATGGGTGCATACGCCAGCGGATGCGCCTCATCCACACAGTTTTCCAGGCAATCCAGTTTCACTTCGCTGCGCGGATGCAGGAAGAAAGGAATGGAATAGCGGTGTGTATGCCATTTTTCTCTCGGCGGATTCACCACGCGGTGAGTGGTGGATTTCAGTTTGTTGTTACACAGGCGCTGCAGCATATCGCCCACATTCACCATGATCTGATGAGGTTCGGCCTTGGCGTCGTGCCAGTTGCCGTCCACATCCTGCACCTGCAGTCCGTCGGCAGAAGCGCCTACCAGCAAGGTAATCAGGTTGATGTCTTCGTGTGCTTCCGCACGGATAGCGGATTTCGGTTCCTGCGTAATCGGTGGATAGTGGATGGCGCGCAGGATGCTGTTCCCATTATGTATTTTCGCGTCGAAATAGTTTACGTCCAGATGCAGGTATTCCGCGATGGCGCGCAGCAAATGGCGGCCGGAGTTTTCAAAACTTTTGTAGAGCTGACGGCCTGTTTCATTGAATTCAGGCAACTCCGCCACCTCCAGATTGTCGGGATAGTCGGCCGCCGGCATCACTTCGCCATCTTCGATATACTGACCTACCTGCCAGAATTCCTTCAGGTCGGCGACTTCGCTTTGTTTTGCTTTTTCTCTTCCGAAGGAAGTATAACCGCGCTGTCCGGCATATTCTATTTTTTCATAGCTGAGTTTGGTGTCCAGTGGCAGTGCGAAAAACTGCTCCACCTGATGGTAGTATTTATCAATCAATGTCTGCGGAATGCCATGATTATCAATGGCCGCAAATCCGATTTCGGAATATGCCTTGCCGAATCCCTGAATGAAACGCTCTCTTCTGGCCGCGTCATCGGATAAATAATCCGCTAAGTCTAACACTGGAATATAACTCATGTCCTATAAATTTTGTGGTAAATATACTCTTTTCCTGTAATTCTAAAACGGTTTTTCGCCACCGGCAGTCGCAGATAATAGTGGTTAAAAAAGATGAAGCGTGCATTAAATCACCATAATCTTTGAAGCGGATATGCCATACACTGATAAAAACACGTATTTTTGAACTTCAATACATACCTTATGAGTAAAGTGTATATCAAACAGATTCTAGAAGAGGCCAGACTGGACAGCGAAGTGGTGGTGCGAGGATGGGTGCGCACCAAACGTCAGAGTAAAAACGTTACTTTCATCAATATAAACGACGGGACGACCATTCATAATATTCAGGCCGTTGTGGAGGCAGATGCCGTGAGCGAAGATATACTTGCCCGCATTCACACAGGTGCTTGTCTCGAAGTGTATGGCAAGCTGATTGCTTCCATGGGCAACCAGAAAGTGGAAGTGCAGGTGAGCAAAATCGTAGTGCTGGGAGAAGCGGATCCGGAAAAGTATCCGATTCAGCCTAAAAAACATTCCTTTGAATTTTTGCGGGAGAAAGCGCATTTGCGTCCACGTACCAATACGTTCGGCGCGATTTTCCGTATCCGCCACGCGCTGGCTTTTGCCATTCACAAATATTTCAATGACCACGGTTTCTTCTATCTCCATACGCCGATTATCACCGGCTCGGATGCTGAAGGTGCCGGCGAAATGTTCAGAGTGACAACACTTGATCCATTACATCCTCCGAAAACAGAAGATGGTAAGGTGGATTATGCACAGGATTTCTTTGGGAAAGAAACCAACCTCACTGTATCCGGACAGCTGGAAGGAGAACTGGGCGCTATGGCATTATCCAAGATTTATACGTTCGGTCCGACTTTCCGTGCCGAAAATTCCAATACTTCCCGCCATTTGGCAGAGTTCTGGATGATAGAGCCGGAAGTGGCTTTCAACGATTTGCAGGATAATATGGATCTGGCGGAAGATTTCCTGCAATATCTGGTGAAATATGCGCTGGATAATTGTGCCGACGATCTGCAATTCCTCGATGCGCGCTTTGCGGAAGAAGAGAAGCAGAAGCCGACACAGGAGCGCAGCGAACTCGGATTGCTGGATAAGCTGAAGTTTGTGGTGGAGAATAATTTTGAGCGACTGACCTATACCGCCGCAGTGGATATTCTGAAAAATGCCAAAAAGAAATTTCAGTACCCGGTGGATTGGGGCACCGATCTGCAATCGGAGCATGAGCGCTACCTCGTAGAGAAGCACTTCAAAAAGCCGGTGATTCTGACCGACTATCCTGCACATATCAAAGCATTCTACATGAAGCAGAGCGAAGACGGAAAAACCGTGCGCGCGATGGATGTACTTTTCCCGGGCATCGGTGAAATCATTGGTGGTTCCCAGCGGGAAGATGATTATGAAAAACTGAAAAACAGAGCACTGGAAGTCGGTATTCCCGAAGAAAGTATCTGGTGGTATCTCGAAACCCGTCAGTTCGGCTCCTGCCCGCATGCGGGCTTCGGTCTCGGCTTCGAGCGACTGGTGCTGTTCGTTACCGGAATGGGTAATATCCGTGATGTGATTCCTTTCCCTAGAACACCCAAAAATGCGGAGTTTTAAATTCCGGCTTATTCATAAATTACTGTTACACGCATGCTGAATCAACGCCTATCCCAGAAATTATTGCAGAAATTGTCACCGCAACAGATACAACTGATGAAGTTGTTGCAGGTGCCTACGGCTAATCTGGAACAGCGTATCAAGGAAGAACTGGAAATCAATCCGGCACTCGAAGAAAGTATCTCTGATTATGATGAAAGGGAGGACCTTTCTGAACCGGAACAAATCCGCGATGACGAGGATGATACCTATGAAGATAGCCGTGATGACGATGATTTCGCGGATAGCCTGGATGTGCAGGAATATACCAAAGACGATTACGATTACAACAACGATGCCGGCGATGATTACAAAGGCAAAGAAGATAAAAAACATACGCCATTAGCCGTTGGCAAATCCTTCCATGACTTCCTGGATGAGCAATTGCATTTGCTCGATCTGGATGAAAAGGAATGGCTGATTGCCGACCAGCTGATTGGCAGCATTGATGACGACGGCTACCTGAGAAGAGAGCTCGACGCCATCGTGGATGACCTGGCTTTTCAGAAAAATCTGAGCACCACCGAAGCAGAGATTGAAGAAGTGCTGCGAATGATACATCGCTTCGACCCGCCGGGCGTGGGTGCCCGCAATCTGCAGGAATGCCTGCAAATACAACTCGAGCGAAGAGAGCAGAATGCTCAGGTGAAAATGGCATTGCGCATCATCAATGAGCAGTTTGATGCCTTTACCAAAAAACATTACGACAAACTGATGAAGTCGCTGGATATTGACGAGGCTACGCTGAAAGCCGCTATCGATATCATCCTGCACCTGAATCCAAAGCCGGGCGGCTCATCGGCTTCTACATCTTCCGTCAATCATCAGACTATCATCCCCGATTTTACGGTGGAGAACAACAACGGAGAACTTGAAGTATTGCTGAACGGGAAAAACGCGCCGGATCTGCGCATCAGCGATTCCTTCAAAGAGATGCTCACTTCCTATGGAAAGGGCAATATGAAGGATAAAAAGCAGAAGGAAGCAGTCGTGTTCATCAAACAGAAAATAGATGCCGCTAAATGGTTCATCGATGCCATCAAGCAAAGACAGCATACGTTGTTTGTGACGATGGAAGCTATTGTTACTTTTCAGAAAGAATATTTCCTGAGCGGCGACGAAATGAAATTGCGTCCGATGATCCTGAAGGATATCGCGGAAATAACCGGACTCGATATTTCTACGGTATCCAGGGTGGCGAACAGCAAATATTGCCAGACAGAATTTGGTGTATTCTCGTTGAAACACTTCTTTTCAGAAGGCTTGCAGACGGAAAGCGGAGAAGAAGTATCGACCCGTGAAGTGAAGAAAATTCTGGAAGATCTGATTGCCGTGGAAGATAAATCCAAACCACTCAGCGATGAGTTCCTCACCGAGCAACTGAAGGAAAAAGGATACAATATTGCCCGCAGAACAGTAGCCAAGTACCGTGAACAGCTGAATATTCCGGTGGCGCGCCTGAGAAAAGAATTATAAACCAGAACCCGGACAACCCGGTGTTTGTTGAATAAAGAAAAAGTGATTAGAATACTGGCCAGAATATTATCCTATATATTGCATCCGCTGTTGCTGCCAACGTGGATGCTGTTGCTGTTGCTGTATACCAATCCGTATTCATTTGCCGGCATGCCGATACAGATGCTGATAGCGATGGTGTTTATCAATTCCTTTATGTTTCCTGCCATCACCATCCTGCTGATGAAGAAACTCGGCTTTATTGAAAGTCTGGAAATGCCGGATACCAAGCAGCGCATCATCCCGATGATTGCTACAATCGTGTTTTATATCTGGGCATATATGGCGGTGAAAAAAACCAATTTCCCGTTCATGATGGGCGTCTTTATGATGGGTGCTGTGGCATCGTTGTTGCTCGCTTTTTTCATCAATGTATTTCATAAAATCAGTCTTCACATGGTCGGTATCAGCGGCGTGCTCACCTCCGTGATGTTGCTGCTGCTGTTTTCGCAGACAGATGTCAGTTACTTGTTGTTGCTGGTAGTTGTGCTGACAGGTGCGGTGGCTTCCGCCCGCATGTACCTCGGTGCACACACGCTGAATGAAGTCTACAGCGGATTTCTGGTGGGTATGTTCGGTCAGATAATCGCGCTTTTTCTGTATCACTGATGGCTAAGTGATTGAGTTCTGCACATTTCCACAAAAATGAAATGGTCGATAGCAGATTTATTCTTGTACCTTTATGCTGAATTTTTGCGATTGAAGTACCTACTCTTTTCTGTATTTTGTTTAACGACGTTTCTGTCATCTGCACAGGACACGACTTACTTTCTCAAAGTCAGGAAAATTTATATTGAAGGCAATAAGAAAACCAAGCCTTTTGTCATTCTGCGCGAAATGACGGTACACGAAAATGATTCCTTTCCCGCCGCGGATATGGACGCAGTGTTGCTGCAGAACAGACTCAATATTTTCAATCTCAAGCTATACAATGATGTCAGTATCAATATCCGTAACTGGGAAGATGATGCATTGGATCTGGTGATAAAAGTGCGCGAACGGTGGGCGATCATGCCCGCTCCGATTATACGGTTTGCCGACCGTAACGTGGCGGAATGGTGGCGACAGTATCGCCATGACTTCAAGCGATTGCAGTATGGCGCGCAGGTGAACTGGGACAATTTCACCGGGCGCAATGACCGTTTTAATTTCGCATTCAGTTTTGGCTTTGCCCAGCGGTTCGATGTCGGATACACGATTCCGCAGTTCAACAGGAAGAAGGAAAGGGTGGGACTTTCCCTTTATTTCGGGATGCTGCGCAGTAAAAGAATAGCCTTTGATACGCGGAATGATGTACTCGCGTTTATGGATCTCGGCACTTCGTGGCAGATGCAGCGCATTGAGTTTGTGCCGCAGGTGTCGCTGAGGAAGAAATTTTATCAGACGCATTTTTTCACGGCAGGCTATAGTTATACCGTCATCAGCGACTCCGTGAGAAGGGCCAATCCCGCTTATTTTTTGGGCGATGCGCTGAATCAGCATGCCCTGCATATCAAATACAAATTTGAAGCCGACTACCGCAATATTCGCACCTATCCGACCAGCGGATGGTATCTGTCGATGAACTTCACCAATTATGGTCTTGGTTTTATGAAAACCAAAATGACCACATTGGGATTTCAGTTCAGCAAGTATTTCCTGTGGAAGAAACATCCGAAATTCTCCGCTGCAGGCATGGTGCGCTGGCAGACCTCCTGGCCAATGCGGCAACCGTATAACCTGCAGCCCATAAAGTCGTTCGGATATGAGGAAAATGCCATCCGCGGCTACGAAATCAACGTAATGGACGGGCAGCATTTTCTCTTGTTTAAAAATGAATACAGATTCCGCGTATTCGACTTTCAACTGAAGAAAATCAAAAAACTGCAAATCAAGAACGCGGCCATCCTGAATACATCACTGGCTTATCTTCCTTTTAATCTGTATCTCACGGCATATTTTGATGCCGGCTATGTGTGGGATAATTACTTTACCGCCAACAACCAGTACAAGAACAAATGGCAGTTTGGCTATGGCGTCGGATTAAACCTCGTGACCTTCAACAGCAAGCTGCTCCGCATTGAATACAGTGTCAACAGATATTTGCAGAAAGGTGTATATTTACATTTCGAACAACCACTATAAAGCGCCGCCGCGTACCACCCATGACCGTAGGAATTTACAGCAGAGTTTTAAAAGAAGAGCATATCCCGTATTTGCAGGAACTGGTGGCGCAGTTGAATGAACACAACATGTCATTCTCCTTTTTTGAAACCTACTACAAGTCTGTTAAGAAATATCTGCCCAAACAGAAATACGCCACTTTTAAGAATTACAAGGAAGTAAAATCCTCGGTATATTTGCTGATTACGCTCGGCGGAGACGGCACTTTGCTGGATACGCTGGATCTGGTGCGCGATAGTCAGGTGCCGGTGGCCGGTATCAATATGGGGCGACTCGGCTTTCTGGCGGATATTCATAAAGAAGAAATATCGGCGCTCATAGAGTCTATCCGCCATCAAACATACACGATAGAAGAACGTACCCTGATTTATGTGGAAACCAATAAGCCGGTTTTCGGAGAGGTGAATTTCGGACTGAATGAATTTACCATTCATAAAACTGATTCTTCCTCTATGATTGTGGTGCATGTGTACCTCAACGGAGAATTCCTCAATTCATTCTGGGCGGACGGGCTCATCATCGCCACACCGACGGGCTCCACGGCCTATTCCCTGAGTTGCGGCGGACCTATTGTGTTTCCGACATCCGGCACTTTCGTGCTCACGCCGGTAGCGCCGCATAATCTCAATGCACGCCCGATTATTATCGCGGATAACACGGTATTGTCTTTTGAAATTGAGTGCCGATCCAACACCTTTTTGTGTTCCATCGATTCCCGTTCCAGAAGCATCGACAATAATTATCAGCTGGCCGTCAGAAAGGCGGATTTCACATTCCGACTGGTGCGCATGCCGGAGAGTTCCTACCTGAAAACCCTGCGCGAAAAGCTGAACTGGGGCGAGGATTCCAGAAATAGTTAGCAAAAAATCATCGCTATCTACTGTTCGCTGTTCACTAATCATTATATTTGACACATGTGCGGAATTGCAGGAGCATATTCATTTAAGAATAAAACAGTAGAACAGGAATGGCTGCAAAATGCGGCGCAGTCTCTGCATAAACGAGGGCCGGATAACCAGCATTTCGTCACCATCGGCAAGGCATCGCTGGTGCACGCGCGATTGTCCATCATCGATACTTCCGAACAGGCACACCAGCCTATTTACGACAGTACCGGAAGATATGCCATCGTGTTCAATGGCGAAATCTTCAATTTTCAGTCTGTCCGCAAAGAGCTGGAAGCGAAAGGTGTGGTATTCAGGACAAATTCAGATACAGAAGTATTGCTGTATGCATACATTCATTTCGGCACTTCATTTCTGCACAAACTGAATGGATTTTTTGCCTTTGCCATCCACGACAAACAAACAGATGAGCTTTTTATCGCGTGCGACCGTTTCGGCATCAAGCCTTTGTATTACAGCCGGGATGAAGATTATTTTTTCTTTGGCTCAGAACTGAAAACCATCCTGCATTTTCCGGTCAGAAAGGAGATCAACTGGAGTTCCGTGTGCCTGTATTTTCAGTTGAATTATATTCCGGGCAAAAACTCCGTTTTCAAAAACATACACAAGCTGGAACCCGGCACTTGTATCACCATCCATCAGCAGCAGGTAACGACAGTGCGATGGTATACCATTCCGTACAACGCGCTGCAGGCAGAACAAAATCAGCTGTCCTACGCGGAGCAGAAGGAAAAGCTGACAGCATTAATGGAAGATTCCGTACGGCTGCGGCTGATTGCAGATGTGCCGTTGGGCGCCTTCCTCAGCGGCGGCATCGACTCTTCCGTGGTGACGGCAATGGCCGCCCGACATACACCTCATCTCAATACGTTTTCCATCGGATTTGAAGGCAACGATTATTTTGATGAAACACCCTATGCTAATCTGGTTGCCAAACATTTTAAGACCAATCATACGGTGTTCAAACTGAATAACGACGACCTGTTTGGCAGCCTGCACGAGTTGCTCGAATATACCGACGAACCGTTTGCGGACTCTTCCGCGTTGCTGGTGAATATTCTTTCCAAGTTTACGCGCAAACACGTTACCGTGGCCCTCAGCGGCGACGGCGGCGACGAGCTCTTTGCCGGCTACAACAAACACTATGGAGAATGGCAGATGCGCAACGGCGGATGGAAAACCAAAATCATTCACAGCCTGCAACCGGTCTGGGAAGCGATGCCTAAATCCAGAAATGGCAAGGTGGGAAATATCATTCGCCAACTCGAACGTTTTTCTATCGGAATGGAATTGAGTCCCGCGGAACGCTGGTGGCGCTGGTGTTGTTTCAACGACCTCGAAAAGGTGGACGCCTTGTTGCAGGGCAAGACAGATGTAGCGATGATGGGCATCATTGAAGCCAGACAACAATTCTCTTCTCCGGTGCAGTACGACGGCACGCTCAACGATTGCCTGCTGGCGGATGTGGGCATGGTGTTGCCGTATGATATGCTGGTGAAAGTGGACAGGATGAGTATGCGCAACTCGCTCGAAGTGCGGGTGCCTTTCCTCGATTACAGAGTGGTGGAATTTGCTTTTTCCATACCCGTTTCGAGTAAGATTGACAGTCGCCTGAAGAAGAAAATTGTGCAGGATGCCTTCCGCGATGTGCTGCCCGCCGAGTTGTACAACCGCCCGAAGAAAGGCTTTGAAGTGCCGCTGTTGCAGTGGTTCAGAACCGATCTGAAAGATAAAATCCTGAACGATTACCTGAACGATGATTATATACAGGCGCAGGGCATTTTCGATGTGTCGGTTATTCAGCAACTCAAACAACAAATGTTTTCGGCGAATCCGGGCGATGTGCATGCGCAGATATGGGCCTTGCTCGTTTTCCAGAATTTCTGGCGAAAATACATGGAATAAACCCTGACACAAGGATGACGCGACCACTGCATATAGGAATAGTTGCCAATACGGCTTTCAATATTTACAATTTCCGGCTCGGACTGATAAAGGCTTTGCAGGCCGACGGTCATCACGTGGTGGCCATCGCACCGGAAGACGGATATGTCAGTCTGATTAAAGAAAACGACATCGCATTTATCGCGGTGAAACACCTCGCGCGCAAAGGCACCAATCCGCTGCACGATATGCGGCTGGCGAATGAGTTGCGCAGTATCTACCGGGCGAATCAGCTGGATCTGGTCTTGCAATACACCATCAAACCCAATATCTACGGTACGCTGGCGGCACAGCTCACCGGCACCAAAACCATCTGCACCGTAACAGGATTGGGATTTACTTTTCTCAACGATACCATTGCGAGTAAAGTGGCGAGAAAGCTCTATAAACTCGCTTTTTCTCTGGCCGATAATGTCTTGTTTCAGAATGAAGATGATATCCGGATTTTTCAGGATAATCAACTGGTCAGTGCCGCAAAAGTTACGCTGGTGCCCGGATCGGGTATAGATACAGACCATTTTCATCCCGGCTTTTGCACCCCGGAAAAACAGTCCGATTCGTTGCGGTTTCTGATGATTGGTCGCCTGCTGAAAGACAAAGGCATTTACGAATATGCCGACGCGGCCCGTCAGGTCCGGCAGCAATTTCCGGATGTCACTTTTCATCTACTCGGCGATATCGACACGGATAATCCGTCCGCAATTCGTCCGGAGGAATTGCAGGCCTGGATAGACAGCGGCGATATTATTTACCATCCGCATACGAAAGATACGAGGCCATTTATATGCGCGGCAGATGCCGTGGTGCTGCCTTCCTACCGCGAAGGAATGCCGCGCGTGATTCTTGAGGCGATGGCGATGGGAAAGCCCGCTATCACGACCAATGCACCGGGCTGCAAGGATGCGGTGGCGCACGGTGAAACGGGAATTATTGTGGAGGTGGCAAATGCGGAGGCACTCAAAAACGGGTTGTTGCAATTTCTGCAGATGCCGGTGGCAGACAGAAAAAAAATGGGAGAAAAAGCGCGGGAAAGGGCGGAATCGGTGTTCTCCGCACAGCATATTCACAAAATATACCGGAATTTGATTAGAAATCTTTTTGCATAATTTAACAGATTTTACAGAATACTTGTTAACTTTGGTTTAACTTAAGTATGCGCAGCGATTATTTTTTATTATTAGCAGCTTTGACGACCTCCTTTGTGCTCACGTACATGTTTATACCATCTATTATCAAGGTATCTAACATTAAGCATTTATTTGACACACCGGGAACGCGCAAATCTCACTACAATGTAATTCCCAATCTGGGTGGTGTCGGTATTTTCGGTGGCTTTGTAATCAGCCTTTGCCTTTTTGCCAAATTTTATCCGGCTAATGGGATGCGTTATATCCTGGCCGCACTTTGCTTCATCTTTATGATGGGCGTGAAGGATGATATCGTTGAATTGGTCGCCAACAAGAAATTCATCGGACAATTGTTTGCTGCCTGTATCATTGTTTTCCTCGGAGATATCCGTATCAGTAGTATGTATGGGTTGTTTGGCATTTCACTGATAGATTATATCCCGAGCGCGATACTGTCTGTTGTCACGATTATTTTTATCATCAACGCGTTCAATATCATCGACGGTATCAATATGTTGGCCGGCAGCGTCACATTACTGATGTCCGCCGCATTCGGTGCATGGTTTTTCTATTATGGTTTTTTTGATTACGCGGTGTTGGCTGCTGCCATGGCAGGTGCGGTACTGGCTTTTTTAAAATACAATTATACGCCTGCCCGGATATTTATGGGCGATTCCGGCAGTTTGTCCATCGGATTGCTGGCAGCGGTATTGGCGATACAGTTCATAGAAAAAAATGAGATTGTATTGCGCAGCGGCAGTAGCGATGGCATACACATCGTGGCCTCTCCGGCGATGGCTATAGCCATTCTGATTATTCCGGTTTTCGATACACTCAGAGTGTTTACACTCAGATTGTCACAAAAAAAATCTCCGTTTCTGGCTGACAGAAATCATATTCACCATCGTTTAATTGATCTGGGTTTGTCACACGTGCAGGCCACCTATGTGCTGATAGCTGTCAATATCGGATTTATCGCGATGGTATATCTGCTGCAGCGTTTGGGTAATTTTTACCTGATGATTATCGAGTTTTCACTCGCATTTCTACTGAGTTTTATTCTTTTCTCCATCAGAATGAAGAAAGCGGAGTCGGTGAAAAAAGACAAAAAAGCCACTCCAATGAAGCTGGAGATGGATTTGCATTAAAATCCCTTTACGATTATTTTTATACAATAACATTCCGCTGCCGTATGACGGTGCAGAGTTCACTGATCATCATCGCGGTTGCGCCCCATAACGTTCTGCCTTCTATATCGTAGTAAGGAGCCATTAAGGTCATGCCCATGGCACTTTTCATAGGTTTGACTTTCAGAATATCCGGCACAAAAAAAGTACTTAGTGGAATTTCCAGCGTATTGGCCACCTCTTTGCTGTCCGGCAGCAGGAGCGGTGCCTGCTGTAGAACTCCGACATAGGGATGCACCATAAAATTGCTGGCCAGTACATATACTTCGGTCAATGGTCCTATAATCTGAATATCCTGCGGATGTATGCCTACTTCTTCCTGTGTTTCTCTCAGTGCAGTGTCCAGAAAAGTTTTGTCTGACTGTTCCATCTTCCCTCCGGGAAACGCCAGCTGACCGCTGTGTACACCATCGTAAGACGTGCGTTCAATCACGAGCAGGTGTGGTATGTCATTAACAGGATAAATCAGCGACATCACTGCTCCAATTTTTGAGTTGGGCAAAACCGGTGCATCGAGGTGTTTGTTGATTTTTAAATAGGGTTTTAAGGGTGCCTGCGCCGGCTTGCCCGGCAAGGGCTGCGTGAACGCATCGAACAATTCTCTTGAAAATTTCTCAAACACAATCAAAAATAGAGGTATTCCCGAAAAAACAGAAATACAATAAGGGATTGTAATAAGAAATAGTGTAAAAAATCTGTGAAAAAAGATGCTTTTGGTATAAACTATTCACATAAAATTCATAATTTTAGAGCACGGCACTATGTATAAAATATATGCCGCAATAAGCTAGCATTCCAACTATTAAGCAATCAATACAATGAAAAAATTAATCCTTTTGTTTGTTGCATCCGCACTCTTTTTCGGATGTAAGAAAAACGACAATGACAACGCGGATACAAATCTGTCCCGTATCTCCTTCGGTTCCTGCTGTGCTCAGTACATCGCAGATAAAAAAATCTTCGACCGTGTGCTGGAGAAAAATCCGCAATTGCACATTGCTGCCGGAGATAATATCTATGGCGATTTCTTTGCCCTGCTGCCAGGTACCCGCGAGTATATGGAAGGGGCTTACAAACAACTGGGAACTTCCGGTTCTTTCAAAAACCTGAAAGCAGCTGTTCCTATTTTGGCTATCTGGGATGACCATGATACCGGAGAGAATGATGCTACCGTAACCAATCCGGTAAAAGATATTGCCAAGGAACTGTTCCTGAAATTCTGGGGCATTCCTGCTACTTCACCTCGCGCAAACAGACCATCCGGTGCTATTTACGATTCTTACTTCTATGGTGATGATGCACACAGAGTACAGGTTATCCTGCTCGATTTGCGCTGGAATCACTCGCCATACAAAGCTTCCGGTGCAGGTGCTGCGCTCGAAGGATACGATACTATTATGAACCCGAATGCTACCATGTTGGGCGACGACCAGTGGGAATGGCTTGAAGGTGAATTGAAAAAACCGGCGAAAGTGAGAATCATTGTGTCCAGCTTCCAGTTCAACTCCCTCTATAATGGTGGCGAAAACTGGGCATTGCTGCCATTGGAGCAAAAAAGAATGGTGGACTTGCTGAAATCTACACAGGCAAACGGCGTTATTTTCATCAGTGGTGACGTTCACTATGCAGAGTTGACTAAAGTACAGTATGACGGTATGTATCCGATTTACGAACTGACTTCCAGCGGTATCACCCACCACGAAGATAAAGTGCCATCTACCAACGATGCTATCAGAGTTGGAAACGGCTGGCAGTATGTCAACTTCGGCTTCATCGACATCGACTGGAATGCTAGTCCTGTAGCTATCAAATTACAGGTATATGGCAACACACAAGCGCCGCTCGAGCCACAGATTAATTACACGGTCACACTGGATGAACTGCAATTTTAATTGATTCATAATCCTGATTATACAAAAAGAGGTACAAGCATGTGCCTCTTTTTTTTATTTTTGTAGTATGGATATTTTTCAGCAAACGGAAGCCCTGTTACAGGAAGTGCAGGAGGCGGTTATCAATAACCCGGAAGAATTGGAAGCATTCCGCATCCGGTACCTGGGCAGTAAAAATAAACTCAAGGATATTTTTGCGGAGATGAAGAATGTGCCGAACGAACGCAAAAAAGAATTCGGACAGCTGGTGAACAGCGTGAAACAGGCCGCGGAAGAAAAATATGCCATCATCAAAGAAGCCCTCGAATCATCTGCGACTGCCACTGCCGGTCAGGATATCGACCTTACATTGCCCGGAGATGTGGTGACGCTCGGCGCCAGACATCCCATCCAGCTGGTGAAAAATCAGATTATAGAGATTTTTAAAAGACTCGGATTTGTGGTGGAGGAAGACCGCGAAATTGAAGACGACTGGCACAATTTCACCGCATTGAATATGCCCGAAGATCACCCCGCGCGCGACATGCAGGATACGTTCTTTGTACAGGTAAATCCGGACGTGGTGCTGCGTACACACACTTCCTCCATTCAGGTGCGCGTGATGGAAAATCAGCAGCCGCCTATCCGCATCCTGTCGCCGGGCCGTGTGTTCAGAAATGAAACCATCTCCGCCCGTTCGCACTGTTTCTTTCATCAGGTAGAAGGTTTGTATATCGACGAACAGGTTTCTTTCGCCGATTTGCTGCAAACCCTTGATTTCTTTGTCAAAGAATTATTCGGGAAAGATACGCGCATCAAACTGCGTCCGTCTTATTTCCCATTTACGGAGCCTTCCGCCGAAGTGGATGTCACCTGTTTTATCTGTGGCGGCGGCGGTTGTAATGTCTGCAAGCACAGCGGCTGGGTGGAAATTCTTGGCTGCGGTATGGTGGATCCGAAAGTACTCGAAAACTGCAATATCGATCCTAAAAAATATTCGGGATTCGCCTTCGGAATGGGCGTGGAACGTATCACGATGCTGAAGTATCAGATCAAAGATATCCGCTTGTTGTCGGAAAATGATACCCGCTTCCTGAGTCAGTTCAGAGCAGCATTTTAATCTGACTTTTTCAGCAAGGTTTTGCATCATTACAAATTTTAGTATATTGTAGTATGCATACTGCAAAAACACTCATACCATCAGGTATCGGCATCCGTTTGAATGCCACGGAATTCCGTGCGCTGACGGTCACTGAAGCCGAACAGCTACTGGCGCAATATCAGTTTATGGTAGTGCCCCGGCTTGGCTGGTCACCGGCGGAATTACAAGCTTATCTGGAGCAGTTCGGGCCATTGGTGCGCAACAAACAACGCGATCAGGATACCATGCTCACCCTGGATGGCTCTAAGGTGAAATCGGAGGTAGTGCGTGGCAACGGACGCTTGCCGCTGCACCGCGATGGCCTGCTGATGAATGAAGAAGTAAAATATGTGGCCATCCTCTGTTTGCAATTTGAGGGCGTCCGAAATGGTCGCACTTACATCAGCGACAACGGTGCGGCATGGCACGCATTTCCGCAGGAAATAAAAAACGCCTTAACGGAAAACGGCATTGAAGTATTGCCGCAGGACGTGACTTATTACCTCAAAAATGAGGCGCAGTGGTATCCGTTTCCGGGCACGCTCACCCACCGCGGAAAAACCTATATGAACGGTGGATTGCCCTATCACAAAGGAGAAAGAGCCAGCTTCATCGTTCGCATTGCCCGTATCGGAGATGCACTGTCCGAAGCCTATTTTCAAACGCTGGAACAGATACTCGAAAGTCCCGGATTCACTTACTATCACGAATGGTCGCCCGGCGATCTGATTTTATTCGACAACAGAACCGTATTGCACGGCAGAGAGGCTTATGAAGGCCATCGCAGTCTTGTGCAGATGCAGGTGAAAGAAGCAGCGGTATGAGTCTGAAATACATTAAACCTTTCGACGGACTCAGAGGCATCGGCGCGCTGTTTATCATTGCCTATCACTGGCCCGGACAGATTATCCGCATTTCACACGGATGGGAATTCATGCAGTTGTTTTTTGTCATGTCAGGCTATCTGATTACCATGGTATTGCAGGAAGAGCGCGATAAATTTCCGTTCAAACGCTATGTGTTGCGCTTCTACCTGAAACGCAGTCTGCGCCTGTTTCCTTTGTATTTTGTGTATCTCTTTTTCTGGCTGGCTGTCTACTGGATGCTGCCCGATAATAACCCGCTGAAGGAGGGGGTGGAGGAAGTACACCGACATGCCGCGTGGCTGTTTACCTACACCTACAATTTTATGACAATGACGAATTTCCTGCGCGACGTAGATTACAGTTCGGGATTGTTGTCCACGCATTTATGGACGCTGTCGCTGGAAGAACAGTTTTATCTGGTGTTTCCGTTCATCGTCTTTTTTCTGAATAAAGCGCAGTTGCGCAAGGCATTGCTGTTTGCTGTAGTGGCGGCGCCGGTCTTGCGGGTGATATGTTATTTCGTCTTTCGTCACCTGAATCCGGATGATCCGTTCTGGATTGCGCAGAACCTGGTGCGTATGCCGTTTCTGCAGATGGATTCACTGGCATTCGGCGCCTTGCTGGCAGTGTATAAGTT
>ENA-UPTA01002156-UPTA01002156.1-activated-sludge-metagenome-genome-assembly--contig:-NODE-2156-length-20670-cov-7.706864_pt1 | contig 20670 bp, 20 predicted proteins | sample MGYA00238184_ERZ773361 | MGnify/ENA primary metagenome ERZ773361 (study PRJEB29100, sample SAMN05720205) | activated sludge metagenome | isolation source: anaerobic digester from wastewater...
ACAAATGCAGTCTTTATATCTTCATCTCGAATGAACTGCATAGAACATTCCGTTAATGGTGTCCTTCTGCTTATCCGTAAGTTCTGAAAGAGCCACCTTCAGCTTTTCCATGCGGATGGAACGCTCTTCGTTTGCGATAGAAGTGAGAATCTGCTGCAGAGGATTGTAGGTGTCATCCTCAAGGTATGGGTTGCGGTCATCCGCATCGTCGCCGTCCCCATCGTGATAGCCGTCCAAGTGAACAGGACAGTGATATACCTCTCTACGCTGTGCATCCAGTTCGTCATCGTCCATGCCGTGAAGCTGTGAGATAATGGTTGCGTTTTCTCCGTTTTCACCTGGAGTGATGGTGTAGCTTGTACCATCGTTGAAGTAATAGATGTAATTTGTACGGTTGTCTTCCGCTGTCTTGAACTTTCTCATTTAAAGTCCCTGCCTTTCTTTTCCGCCCAATTGGGTGGCGGCAAGGACACAAAAAGAGCCGATGTGATGGTACACACCGACTCTGATACCGAAAATGGGCATGACAAAGCACGGTGGGTACATCTTTGGTCAGTCCACGGCTATACCGTGAATTTGACTCTTGATGTATCCCGCCGCCTTAAGGTCGACCACTTCGGGCATTGGAATATTTTTTATTTGAGTGTCTGGCACTCAGATGGATACACATTTCTGTGTACCCGTCTCAATGTCAGATTTGTAACTCTTATTGAATTTTTCTTGGATTTTATATAATTTCTTTCATTCCGCACACATTTTTTTGCGTGAGCATTGTAAATATCGCTCAAATCTGATATGATGTTGTGTAGAAGTTTTTCTGTGCTATATCCATTCTCGCTCATGTACTCTTTTGTACGATTTCATTCTACCAAAGCAACTCGGTATAACTTGGTAGTGACGGGTAGTCTTGGGTAGGCATAGTTACTAATAGAGAATCAGGCGGTGAAATTATGGAATTCACAGAGTTCGTAAATCTTCTTAAGCCAATAATCGGTGGTGCCGAAAATACTCACTCTTTTGTAAAGACACTTTTTGATGTTGTTGTCACAGAAGAGGGGAAACCTTTTTTAGAAGATGTGAAGGCACCAACTTACAAGGCTTATTTCAATGGAAAAACAAAAATCACAAAAATGGCTCAAAGAATAAGTCCATACCTTGAGCCAGAAGAATTCGTTATATACTTGGATGCTTTTTCAGACGCCACGGCACAGCAAATAATCGATACATTCAGTCCGTATATTGATGGGCTGAATGCATCTAATATGCCTGAGAAGATGGCCTACTTTTTCTGTGATATAATTTGCACTGCTGCAACCACAGAAAAGAAAAAAGGCACTCCGAAGAGTGCCAAAAATACAGATGATAAAACACCTCATGATATTCTTGAAGAAAAAATCATAGCCTCCGGACAAGCTGTTGCCAATGCCTGGGGTACGGCTATTTCTAATTTAGTTTCATCAAATGCAGAGGCTATTGAAATCCCCGAAAAATGTCCTTCTGAAGAATATCCTTATTCCTCAGAAGACAAAGCGTTACTTCAAGAATTCACGTCTGATTATGATGAAATAATGTTGGCATTGATAGGCGAAAACTACGGTGCTTCATTAATAGATATGAAACTTCCTCAGAAAGTACAGGATTTATACAATTCGAAGTGGAGTTCAAAATCAGACGCCTTCCTTGACCCGATCTTGAAATCATATGTATATGGGTTGCTTGGAGAATTAAACAAATTGAGTAATAGTTTTTTCAATGATTCTCATGCAACACCTTTTATGAGGGATACAAGGACAAAAATACGAAATTTGTATGTTAAACTCCATCCTGATTTATTCGCTGGTGCATTTCCTTATGATGCATTTATAGACGACTGGGATGAAGGAGAATTTTAGCAAACAGGAAGGTGGTATTGATGCCTAAGATTGATGACTCCATCAGAAAAATAGACAGCGTTATATGTAGACACTTGGACAGCATCGAAGATTCATCTCGCGGTGCTATATCCCAAGATATCTTAGAACAGTTAATGAAATTCGTAAACCATATCATGCTTAAGTTTTATGCTAATGGCTCTGATATTGAAGTTAACGAAGAAAATATAGCTAAGGCAACCGAGTTTGCTCAAGTAAACAGTGACCTACACACTTTATATAAATTTCGCAATTATTTAAATGTTGTAACCACCCAATATACTTTAGACGAAGACGGCTCAGAACGATTGATGCTGAAATATTACCAATACTTGCTAGAGGCAAAAAATCTCCTTAGCCACTACTACAACATAGAGGTATTATACAACATTGAGAAATTTCCTCTGCATTTAGATGATACATTGCAGGAATATTATACAAAAATCTCCGAGAAGTTGGAACGATACCCTAGAAGAACAGATAGTTATGAAAGTAACAAATATTATATACAAAAAATAAAACCTCTGTTTGTAAACAGAAAGATATACTATGAGGTCACATTTGCACCTGTAGATGATAGAAGAAATAAATCTAAATCCAACAGGGTAATCGCCTTTACAAAACTACCCATCAAAAGCAACTACGCATCAAGATTTCATCTTGTGCAAGAATCAATAGAGGTTCTGGGTAAGACAATGCCCATCATCATTATCGATGGTTGGGAAGTGGCCATCCGTGACTGCGAATTTAAGAACTTCGCAGCAATAGTAAATGGCGATAAAATCAAAATACCATATCCAGAACAACGTATCATCTGTGAGTTCATTACAAGTCGTGGTTATTCGCTTAATGAACTTATAGACTTTCCAGATATAGCATACGCCAAAATCACAAATGATTGGAAAAGCAAACTGAAGTCCTACTCTTTTATTCCAGTTTTGGATAGATGCAGAGAAATAATTCAACATAAGCGTTCTGGACAAAATATACTTCGTTATATTGTTTCAAGTCCATATTGCGTTGCTAGTTCCGAGATAATAATATCAGTTTGAAGAAGTTCATTCTTTACGGTTCTATTTCCAACTACCCAAAACTGATATCCACCTTTTCGAGTTTTATTAGCAATGCTCGAAATTGCATTATCAAGATCTTCATAAAAACTATACACATCACCTGCGCGTTCAATATCTTCGTCCTTGATTTTTTCAAGAGATTCTCTTAATGTTAAGCTCTGCAATGTAAACTCAAAACCATTACGATATTTTTCACCCCCCATTAGGGTTTTATCTATGCTCATTATTTCTTTATCTGTTAAGTCAAATAAGTCCAGCCATTGCAACGAAAGCCGACTGAATTCACCATATGCCACTGTAGTACGGCTGTCTCCGTAAGGAGGAGATGTAATAATCAAATCAAAAAAGTTATCAGGAACATCTTTGAGCGAACAAGCATTATTGTTATATATACATATTCTTGAAGATATGGTGTTTTGCTCCAGTCTTTCTAGAAAAGAAACCATTTTTTCTACATTGCGATTAAGAATCTTATAAAATTCAGATACTACATCAGGAGTATGTTTGAGCACCTTTGCAATAGGCATTCGGAACATTTTAAATTCTCCGTTCCTTCTATTTGAAACCAAACGAATAGCTTCACTGAAGGCAACAAAGATAAAGTTTTTAATATCAAGATCGTTAATCTTCAAAATCTCGTCTTTGATTATTGATAGTACCAATATAACATTTGGCCTAAACCAATATCCAATGTTTTTAAAATCCGGAATTGTCAGATTAAGTCCATTTTCTTCACAAAATTGCCTTAGATATGTTGGAGCCTCTGTTCCCCACCCTTTTTTTGCAGTTATGTCAAGATTTAAGTTGTTTATTATGTATTCATCAACTGTTGATATTATTGATGAAACAGAGGCAATCTTTTCATTTATACGTGTTATTAATTCATCAACTTCTCCTTTAAGGCTAACAAAATTCAAAGGTGTTGTTTTAGCTTTAGTTAAAAGTAATGCTAATGGATTAATGTCACTGCCGTATACATGAGGAACTTCCGCAAGCATACCCTCAACTAAAACAGTCCCAGATCCGGCAAAAGGATCAAATAAGGATTCTATTGGCATTAATCCTTTCATCATTGAAATAATGTTCCTACTAATTGGTGAAACCATCATCGCAGGATAGTTATGTATTCCATGAGTAAATTCTTTTGTATCTTCTTCTTTAAAATCCCAATAATCACTAGGCAATTTGCTAAGTTGTGAAATTAGTTTTTTATCTATTTCTGCTTTCATAAAGGCCTCCTGTTTTTTACTTGTCTTATTTTCTTTCTTGCTTTTATCATAAACACCTTCATGTGTTTTAATTTCCACTGTACATATTGTATCATTGTGCCATCCACCATGAGGAACTAATAGAATTCTTTGGATTTCAAAACCATATTTATAGCCAATTCCACCACTATTCCATCCAAAGGTAATTACCTTGCCTCCAATTTTTACTATCCTTGATATTTCACGCTTATGGTTTCCCCAAAACGATGCTTTAGTAGTATCCCAAGTAACATTATACCCAACGTTGTTATAACATTCGCTAACCTGCCGTGGTGAATAAGGAGGATCGTACAAGACCCCGTCAACTGATTCGTTTTCAAAAAGTTTTAGGAAATCAAGAGCATCTAAATGATAGTCTGTTTCGAATTCAGGATTTAAATCATTTGTAACAGTCGCTATTTTATTACGATTGGCAAATGGATCAATCCATAGTTTTGAAAGGTCAACTTCTTCTAAAATTAATTCTTTAATTGGTTTAATTTCAAATGTGTTTTTATTTGGCATAGACCATATACGCTCAATACGGATTTGTTCACTTTTATTTATTCTACCCATATGTTATCTCCCAACAGAATCAGCAATCTTCAAAACTAAACAATTATTTTTCTTATCAAAGTATATAGAAAAATGAGCTTTTCCTTTTTCTATATTTAAATTGGTCAGAATACTTTTTGGCATACGTATCCGCATATCTTGCTGAAGAATGTATGTATCAAGATAAATAAGATCGTTTTCCATGACAACCTCCTGCAAACTAATTTTAGTCTAATTATAGTTTAAAATCAGACTAAAATCAACCCGTAATAGAGTATTTATTTTAGGTTAAATTAATAATTATATATTACATATAATGATTACATTACATCTATCCTATCTCCTCGACCCTACGAATTTATCTAACCTGTCAACTCAACCCTACACTCATTTTTTACAGTTGACCTATTTCCTCATAAACAAAAATAAGGATTTCCAAAGGTTAAAAGGCACTGCCATAAATCAGGCAGAAAATCTTCTAACCTTGAAAAGCCTTTATTTATCAGTGTTTTGAATAGTCCTATTTCTCCACCCTTGACATCAAGACGACACACTCAACGTGGCTCGTCTGGATATGCTGAATTTCTTTGCTGTTTTTACGAGCAAGGGAACATATCCACAGCCTTTTTCACACTTTTTCCGTTTGCGTAAATATGTCCATAAGATTAGATTTGCTTTCTACTTATTGCTCTCATCATTACTATAACTTCAATATCCAAAACTTGAATGGGGAAACTATATCAATAAATAGTCATGCTGCTCATATTCTATAAACTTAATCAAATCATCAAATGTAAGTGAAATTGATTTTTCATTTGTATTCGGATGAAAAACCAGAGTTTTTCCTTCTAATTCTTTATCAATCAGCAGAAGAACTTTACATTCTCTATCATTGATAATGCCAAAGGGACTAACACTACCCGCAGTTAAATTAAGCACCTCGCTTAATTCCTGCTCAGATGCAAATGTAAGACCTGAAACAGACAACTCTTTTGCAAGCATCTTAAAATTCAATTTCTTATTTTCCTCTAAAATCACTAAATAGTATTGAGACTTCTTGCTTTTTAAGAATAAATTCTTGCTCCCAGTCCCTTCTATTTTGTATGAGATATTTTTTGCCTGTTCCACAGTAAACACTGGCTCGTGATGAATTTCTGTGTATGAAATATTTAATTCATGAAAAATATCGTATAATTCCATTGTTTTTTCCTTTTTTAGACTATTTTATTTTCAATGAGGTTTTCGTTGGTGAATTTGAAGTTATTCTATAAATCCCAAAATGTCTTTATAAATGTACTGTCTTTCTTTTTCGTTAAGTAGTTCGTGCCGTTTGTTTTCATAGAGCCTGCAGATAATATTTTTGTATCCCACATCATTCAAAAATTTTTCCAATGCATGGAATTTTTTTTTACTTTGGATGACAGGATCATCTGCTCCGGCTATCAAAAGAATAGGTAGCCGACTGTTTTGAGGCGTCCAGTCTTTGCTGTTAAAGGCTGACTTTAGTAATTTATATAGATTGATAAATCCGTTTGTTGTGAAAACAAAGCCACACAGAGGGTCTTCATTATATGCAGACACAATATCAGAATCTGTACAAATCCAGTTGTTTTTTTCTGTATATCCTTTATTATAAGGACCTAATGATAGCGTATCCAAAAAATGATTGGGAGCATACTTGCAATAAAACAACTTTGATATCTTGGCCAACAACAGGGCAAGGTTTACCAGTCCGTTTTTTGTAGGAGGCCCGCATAATACAAGCCGATCGATTTGATTATCAAATTTTTTCAGATAATTTCTTGATACAAGTGTCCCCATACTGTGACTGAAAAGATAAACCTTTAATGATCCATACTTGTTTTTTATGTATTCGGTCACTTGAAATGCATCATCGACGATAACAGAACTATCTTCTGTATAAAAATACCCCAAGTGAGAAGTATCTCTAATGCTGGCTCCGTGACCTCTATGGTCATGAATCACACAAACATATCCATTATCTGCCAGATATTGCATAAAATCATAGTATCGTTCCTTATGCTCAGCCATGCCATGAATAAGCTGAACAATACCAACAGGCATACCTACAGGTTCGATAACTGTCAATTCAATCGGTAATTGGTCTCTTTTGGATTTAATTTTTTCAATTAACATAATTTATCACCTTCTTGATATCATTGCTATTTTATAGATTTTACACAGGAATGTAGCTTGATAATATAAATAACATCAAAAACAAAGCAAAGTATGCCAATCACAAATGCAAGCTTATATCCTGCCAACCATCCACCATAACCTGTTGCACATAACGTTCCTATGCATTTGGCATACGCAATGGTCAATGTTTGACCTTTTGCAGATTTTCTTTCATGCAACATATAAATATAGAGTACTGACATTAGCAGATTTTGCAGAAAAGCAGCGTATAATGGTCCTACCATATCAAATTCTGCTTTGAAAGAAATTTGAATGGTCATCGCCATAACAAAAATCAATGTTACCCAAGGATAAAAGTACTTCTTACCGGAATAATTTTCAAAGTCGTTTCTGCCAAATTTAAAAAATGTATATAGGATAACAACGTCAAATAATGCCCATACCAAGGTAATCCAACCTTGTATATCTGCAATATTTCTGTTTAGGTACACATAAGCATACAAACTCTCCCAGCATAAATTAAATGCCAAGGCAACAATAGGCATCGCATAAGTTCTTTCTTTGAAGCCAATTCGGATTGAGTCCAGATAAACAATCGTCCAGCAAATACCGCTTGCCACAACAAGTGTCAAAAACAAAGGGTCTTCATAATTCATTGCACAAACACCTCATTTCGTTTCATTATACCATTTTTATTTGCATTTGATAGCCTTTCCCATCTCTCCGGCCGCCTTAAATCCCTGACGGGCTAAGAAAACAGCTATAATTTCATTAATGACTGCCGCAGCCGCAATTGTACCTCGAACAATGTTTCCATATTGTTCGAAATCTCCCGTTAATGCCGAAATAGCAATACCTGTCATGACAAGAGATACGCCGGAATGAGGCAAAATGACCAGCCCAAGATATTTTTTTACCGTAGCAGGGGCGTGCGAAAGCTGTGCACCGAGAGCCGCTCCGCCTATTTTTCCTGCTGCGCGGGCAATAATGTATACTGCTGTAAAAATTCCTGCCCCTAAAATGAGATGATAATCCAGCGGAGCACCCAGATTCAGAATAATCAATGCAAAGCAAGCGCTGATGCTCGGAGTGCAATATTTCATAATATCTTCCAGCTTTTTTTCATCCAGGATATTTGCAAAGGTTGCGGAATAAACCATACCGCTCAGCATGAAATTAAGGACTGGAACGGGCATAAGGTATTGGTTGGCAAGTGTAGTCATAGCCGCTGTAACGAGCACACCAGCAAACACCGTGATTGCACAGACTTTTGCTGACCTGATTTTTTTCATAATAAAGGCTGTGATGCCTCCAGTTATAAGACCAATCAAAACCGGGAAAATAACGATCACTATAATCAGATATTTTGGTACAGAGCCTCCCGAAGTAATCGGAAGGATGAAACTCATAACAAGCAAAAATACGCAGATTGCAATCACATCGTCAATTACCGCCAAAGGTATCAGTGTTCTTGTAACAGGTCCGTCTGTTTTATATTCTGACACAATGGATAATGCCGGTGCAGGTGCGGTAGCTAAGGCAATACCGCCAAAAATCAAGCCAAGGAAGACAGGGATGTCCATAAAATAAAAAATAGCAGAAAACGCAAGACTGACAACAGCAAAAGTCATGAGTGACTGCGCCAAAGTAATCACAACAATCTGTTTACCGGAAGAACGCATCTTTCGCCAGATCATTTCACTGCCCAGCATCAGCCCCATACCGCATTCCATGAGCGCAATCAGTGTATGATACATCGAGTTATCTAAAATATTCTGTGTCAGCAGATTTACTGCATAGGGTCCTAACAGCATTCCTGCAATTAAAAAACCTAAAACAGCGGGTATTTTTAATTTTACTGCCACCTTCCCAGCGATTACTGACAGCAGCACAACCGTCAATAAACGAATTAACATTTCAAACATTTAAATAGCCTCCTTCTTCACAACGCCAAACAAAAAAATATCCATAATCACTTGTCCTCTTTGTTCGTATTCCTGCAAATCTAAAACATGATTCTCTGTTGTTCTTGACTGCAAATCCATAAAATTCAGGAACTGGACAAATAGTTTTGCCACTTCCGATTGCTGAAACTGGTCACGCAGAGAAATTTTAGACAAGAATTGCTCTAAAATCTGTATATTCATATTTTCCAGTGCCTTCCTTCGGTGTGTTATTTCCGATTTCAGATGTGCAGGAGGCACAATCACAGCTTCACAGAAAATTTTCTGATACAGCGGATTTTCATGAAAAAATATCATTCTGGTCTTATAGTACTGTGTAAGACATTCCTTCAAAGAGCTTGATTCTGTTTTAATGAATATATGATTTTGGATGTATTCTTTTAACTGTTCAAAGCATTCCTCCACACAAGCAAGGAACAACTCATCTTTTGATTTGAAATAATGATAGATCAGTTCCTTGGAAATTCCCTGTTCAGAATCATAAATGTTGTTCACAGAGCTTGCACTATATCCTCGTGTAGCAAATTCAAGCAACGCATTATCCATAATTTTTCTTTTTGCTTGTATTTTTCTTTTTGCTTGTATTTTTCTTTCTTCCTGTCTCATCTTATACCTCCATAATTGACCAACAAATCAATTATATAAGTTACTGACCACAAAGTCAATAACTTGTTTGTAAATTATTTTTGTTCTGCTCTAAATGCAAAAACACCTATTACACTTTATAGAATCAAAAAGGAGCCATTGTTTGTATGGATGAAAAATCATCTACACAAACAATGCTCCTCACGTTTTATTATAGTTGATTTGACAGAACACAAAAATCCTGCCTTTTTACCAAGCAAACCGTTCCTCTATTTCTCACTGTTATCTTCTAACATCCACGCTTGTACCGGATTTGAATTCAACCGTAAACCTATCTTCGTATACGGTTATCTTTTCAATCATTCTTCTGACTAATGTTTCATCGTATTCTTCAATCTCATCCGTCTGCTCGGCAAGGAACTGCTGCATTTCGCTGATTCGCTGTTTCATACCTTCCCGTTCAGCGTTATCCACCAAGGCATTCTGCCTGACTTCTCGAAGTCGGTAAATCTCATCTGCGATGGCATCGTAATTGCCCTTGGAGTTTGCTACCTTGAGCAGTTCCTTTTGCAATTCCTCCAATCGGCTGTCAATCTCACTAAGGGGAACTCCGTCTGCTCCGATCAGCACTGCCTCCACATTCTTCTGCAAGGTTTCATTCATCGTATCCTTTTTTGCAAGTGCCATGTTGATGGCTCTGACTGTAAGGTTTTGAAGTTCCGACTCATGGATGGCATCGGCATTGCAGGCTCCCGGACCGTGTTCCATCCTGGTGCAGCAACGCCACACGATGGACTGCTTGCCTCGGTTGTTCCAAACAACCCTACGGTAAATGTCACCGCATTTAGGACAGTACACGATGCTGGATAATGCATATTTGCTACTGTAAACACGCTTTTTTCGATTCTTCCCACTGTGCAGATTGGCTCGTCTGACCATCTCTTCCTGCACCTGCATATAAAGGTCGCGGGGGATAATGGCTTCGTGGCTGTTTTCTACATAATACTGCGGAACCAAGCCGTTATTCGGCACACGCTTTTTCTCAAGAAAATCCACCGTATAGGTTTTCTGAAGAAGTGCGTCACCGATGTATTTTTCGTTTTGAAGTATCTTCTTAACTGATTCTGGTCGCCATTTCTTCTTTCCGGCACCCGTTAATATCCCGTCTGCCTCAAGGCCTCTGCAAATCTGCTGCAGACTTGCACCCTCAAGGTACTCTCTGTAAATACGTCTGACCACAACTGCCTCATCAGGGTCAATAATCAACTGACCTTTTTCATCCTTGGTGTACCCCAGGAAACGATTGTGGTTCACGGTAATCTGCCCCTGTTGGTAACGGTACTGGAATCCCAATTTTACGTTCTGGGATAAGGACTGGCTTTCCTGCTGTGCAAGGCTCGCCATGATGGTAAGCAGCACCTCACCCTTGGCATCCATCGTATTGATGTTTTCCTTTTCAAAATAAACGGGGATGTTCTTTTCCTTAAGCTGCCTGATATATTTAAGGCAATCCAGTGTATTTCGTGCGAATCGGCTGATGGACTTGGTAACAATCATGTCGATTTTGCCCGCCATAGCCTCGTCAATCATACGATTGAACTCCTCACGTTTTTTGGTGTTAGTACCGGATATTCCATCGTCAGCGAAAATTCCGGCAAACTCCCATTCAGGGTTCTTTCTGATATAATCCGTGTAATGCTCCACCTGTGCCTCGTAACTGGTAGCTTGTTCATCACTATCAGTGGAAACTCGACAATAGGCAGCTACACGAAGTTTTGGTATTTCTGATTCTTTTGCAGTGTTGCCGACACGCCTACGCGCCGGAATCACTGTTATATTTTTAATTGGTTCCATTCAAATTCATCTCACTTTCTATCAGACTGTAGGCGTATTCCGCTTGCTCGAATGGGTCATAAATAACCTTTGTTTGTTGTCCCATTGTAAAATGCAGGGGAACGGCAGGTGTTTCCTTGGCTTTTAATTCTCTGACCCTGCCAAGCTGATTTGCTCTGGACAGCCTTTCTTCTTCAGCATTATCGAACAGTTCCTTATCAATAATGGCAGGATAATAGTCATCCCCAAGGTAGTGGGTATTTCGGAGCATTCTTCCAGCACTGCCGTGAAAAATCTTCAAACCTACTTCTTCCGCCGCAGCTTTCAGCGACTTGCCGGAAATATATTCTTTGAAAAAAGTTCTGACCTGTTCTGCCTGAACTTCATCCACAACCGCTTTTCCGTCTACGATGCGATATCCGTATGGAATGTGTGCCGTCATTCAAATCACCAACCTTTCCGTTAAATTCAATCCACAGTTAAGGTGGAATACAATCAGTTCCCTTGTTTCCACCGTAATGCTCTCTACAAAGCCAAGGAACATTTCATCTGAAAATGCTGTCAGCATCTCACCCTTAGAGGTGAAAGCCATCAGCTTTTGCAGTTCCTTCATCCTGACCTTGTCTCCGCCAACGAAACTCACCAGTTTATCCTTTTCTGCACGAAGCCGCTGTTCCTCCGCCAGAAGTGCATTGTTTTCCTTGTTGAAAACGGCAGGCTCCAAGACCCCCGTCGCCATCAGATTGGTAAGAATCTGTTTTCTGTCGGTATTGCCCTCAATACGGAGTTCCAACTCTTGAATACGGAGCAATCTGTCCTTATCATCCGTACCACGCAGAGTTCTGAGAAGTGGTTTCAGCACTGCTTGATGTCCGTAGACCAGTTTGTTCATCAGTGTCAGAAAAGCCAGTTTTATGCCCTCATCGGAAATGTAAAGCATAGAACACTGCTCTTTGTGTTCCAAATGCGTTGCACAAGTCCACGCCACATAATTTCCGCTTGGCTTGTAATGCTGCCTACGCTTGAAGGTATCACCGCACTCTCCGCATTTAATTCTGCCGGAAAAACAATATCTGTTCTGATATCGGTAGGTATCTGTGCCGTTACCCTTTTCCATTGCTCTCTGGTCAAGCACCATTCGAACCCTGTCAAAATCCTCATGGCTGATTATCGGCTCATGATGATTTTCGCAAAGGAAACGGTCACGCTCACCGTAATTTCGATGGCGGTTAAAACTGCTGTCACTGTAGGTCTTTTGAAAAATAACATCGCCTGTATATTTTTCGTTGGTAAGAATGGCCTTCACAGCACCCGCGCCCCATTTGCCATTCTTTTTGGTTTTCAGACCGCGAGCATTCAGTTCCTTGGCAATTGCATGAGTGCCTTTGCCCGCAAGACAGGCAGCAAATATCTCTTTCACGACTTCTGCCTGCTCCGGCACAATGACCATCGTTCCGTTATCGTTGTCATATCCGTATGGGGGATATGCAATAATGAATGTGCCGTTCTGAAAGCGTTTCTGCACCGACCATTTGCTGTTTTCTGAAATGGACACCGATTCGCTTTCAGCAAGGCTGCTTAATATAGAAAGCATCAGTTCGCTTTCCATCGACCCTGTATTGATATTCTCTTTTTCGAAGAAAATGGAAATCCCCAGATCTGTCAGCTTTCGCACCATTTCCAGGCAGTCCGTTGTATTTCGAGCAAATCGGCTGATAGACTTGGTAATGATGAACTCTATCTTACCGTCCTCACAGTCTGCAATCATAGAAAGTAGTCCGGCACGGACATCCTTTTTCGTACCCGTGATGCCTTCGTCATAGTAAAGACCTACATACTCCCATTCGTCATTGGAACGGATGTAATTTTCATAATGGGCCTTTTGTGCCTCAAGGCTGATAAGCTGCTCATCACTGGCTGTGGATACACGGCAGTAGGCTGCAACCTTCAGCTTTTTCTTTTGAATCAGGGTTTCGTTTACCCCGATTTTTGTTATCCTTTTCATCAACTCACCTCGCTTTTTGGGTAGTGATATATTCCCGTACTATTGCGGAACTATCAAGTCATTTAGCCCATAATCTCCGCCAGAAATGGGGAGAAAGTTTTGCGATTATAAGCCGATATTTTGTGGAATTCATCCACAGAAATCATGCCGAACAGGAACATGGTTTCAAGCACCTGCTGTGCCCTGTAATAGTCAAATTCTCGCTGAAGCTCTTCCTGTGTGATTTCGTGTGCAACGGCGTTAGGTATCTTAAAATTCTCAATCTGTTTTACTTCCATTGTGATTCCTCCAGTCCGGGGAACGGTGGAAATGTTCCCTCTGCCTATATGCGAAAAGACAGGCTGAATCGAACCCCCTCAAGGCAAAAAATAATGCCCTTCAAGGAAAAATCCTCAAAGGGCATCGTGTTAGTTCGGAATCTTCAGCTTCCAACCGCTGTAAATCACATTGGAAGTCAGTCCGTTCAGCTTTTTAATTTCAGTGTATCTGCCGCCTTTACCAAGGTACTGCTTGGCAATATCCCAAAGGGTATCACCCTTGACCACCGTATGGATACGGTAATCCGGCTCGGAACTTTCATCCGCAGGATAGATGACCGTGCCGTCATTTGCAAAAACAAAAGTTCCTGGGTTCTTATCTGCCGCCGCCTTTGCATTGGAGAGAATACGGTAAGCACCCACCTGGGACTTGCTGTCCTTCCAATCCTTACGCACACGGTAATAACCAGTAGTCAGCTTTTCAGGATATGTCACCGTAGGCTCTGCAGGAGTTTCGGTTTCCTCCTCATCGGTAGTCGCCAGAAGTGCCTTGACCTCGGCACGGAAGGTATCCATGCTCTTGCCGTGCTTTGGAAACCAGTGCATCACATCGCCGTGGTTGGATGCCACGCCCTGCTTGTAACCTTCGGAGTGGCAGATGATGTTCTGTTCGGTCAAACCGTACTCCTTACAGAGGTAGGCACAAAGTTCAACGGCCTCACGGTACACCTTCTTAAAGTAGGCATAATCCGAAAGACCGTCCTCGCAGATTTCAAAACCGATATGGGTATTGTTTGCACTGCCTCCGGCGTGCCATCCACGGTGATTCCAAGGGAGAGTTTGGTATGTGGCAATCGTGCCGTCAGCCAACTTGCCGATAAAGGCATGAACGCAGACCTCTCTGCCGCCGGGATGGTAGGTGTTCCAATGATTGCCGTACTGGTTTTTACCGAGCAAACCATCATCAGGACCTACATAGCGTTTTAGGTTCGGGTTGTTTGCACCCGTGGAATGAACCATGATACCCTTAACCGTGATTTTCCTGCCTGCTTTGTAACAGGCGTTTTCCGTTAAAATAAGTTTGTGTAAATTCATGTTACTTTCCCTCACTTTCCTTATTGTCGCGGTCATGGAGCTGCTCCAAAATGTCCTTCATCTTCTCCGGAATCGGCAAACCCAAGTGGGATGCATTTTCCAACAGGCTCACGCCCTCATTTGAGATGTAGAAGAAAATAACCGCTGTTCGGAGTACACTGCCATCACCGATAACATTGGCATCCAAGATATGTGCGATGCCTATCAATGTGAAAATCAGCACTTTACGGCAGATACCCTTAAAACCAACGGAACTGGAGAGGTTCTTGTCTGAAATAGCACACATGACACCCGTGATGTAGTCCACTGCCACGAACGCCACCAGTGCATATAAAAAGCCATCTGCACCGCCTAAAAACCAACCAAAGAATCCTCCGATTGCTGTTATTGCAACTTGAATCCAGTTCCGTATTTCTTTCATTTGAAAATCCTCCTACTATGCTGCAAAATACTGGATGACTGGAGCCTATAACTTTACAGATGATGCTCCTCCTCAACCTTTTATTCCAATCGTAGCTTACTGGGATGATGATAATAAAGTGCCTTGGGCATTACCTCATGTATACGATTATATGGAAGAAAGAGATGCAACGTGTTATAGCTACCCACTCTTATCTGCAAGCTACAACGGGAGACAGTATCTGACTGCTTATGGCAAACAGCAAAAGACGGCGTTTGGGACTATTTATATAGATCATAATGCAATGCCTGATAGTTATTCTGGTGTCGTTTCGACTTCAAATACCATAACAACACTTGGAGATGAGGGTGAAGCAACGTATCACTTTACCATTACACATGCAGGAACTTATGATGTTGGAGTCAAGCTAGGCTATCCGTTTTGGGATAAAAACAGCATTAACATCTCCCTTGATGGAAGTGATGAGTATTTCTCTGAAAACAGGTTATGGTGGCCCTATTGGAGGACTACTTTTTGGACTGTGCTTAAAAAGGGTATCGAGCTAACTGCTGGAGAACATACCCTTACCATCGCTCTTGGCACAAAAGGTGTGCAGTTTTATGGCTTTAGGGTTTGCTCTTCATTTTCAGAAGCTCCTACGGTTGGTGAAGCAGAATATACCCTTGCTCCTAGACATTTCAAAGATGTAAATGGAGATATGGTAGGACCTGCAACAGGCTTTAAGCTGACACTTGAGATGCTTAGAAGAAAGGCAGATTCTGCACTGGTGTGGTATGAGGATTTTAGAGATGATACGCCACTTCCCCAAAGCTACTGGACAACATTATCGGGGGAATTGAGTGTGTGGCAGGATACAAGTAGCTCTATAATCGACCCTATTCTCAACTGGAGGGTAAGGGACAATTAGCCTGGAACTATAGCAATTTTTCAGATATCCATTTAAGGACACAACTCATCTTCCCTGAAAACTTTAGCGGTAAGGCAGGCATTTTTATTGGAGCGATCTATTGTTGCTTTAATTATGATACGCAGCGTATTGAGCTTTATGAAGGTGTTACCTTGAAGGGCAGTTTTTCTACAAGTTTTTCAAGAACATCCGCAGGAAATCTTCGCACAAATCCTAGCTTTTATACCATTGAAATGCGAAAGCGAGGTACTCAACTACGTGTGTATTCATCTGCATCAAATACACTACGATTTACAGCCACTTGCTCTGATGTAAATGGCTATGCAGGTATTTGCTCAGATAATCAGGTGAATTGCCAGTTACTTCGATTGGGTGATGCGTGGGTCTATGAACCCTATGAACGATTTGATGTGCTTATGCCAGATGGGTCATTTAAAACTTATGGAAGGATTCCAAGAAGTAACTGTACTTGGGATGAAGAGTTTCAAGTCTTTACTTTAACAGCAGACCTAGAAGAATCGGCTACAAGAAGTGAAAGTATATCCCTTGATTACGATTTCTTTCACTCGGATATCATGCCCTCCATTCAGTGCGGGAATGATTACAAGGCCACCATCATACCAAGTGATATAAATATATGGATTTCTCGAATTTTCTTAGGTGATGGAGATGGTTTTTCTATCCTCTACTACCAAGATGTTGACAGCCTTGTGTATTGGGCAAATGAAGCGGCTTATCGATGGAAACTTTGAGGAATGTGTATGTGGTCACTCGGGCAGGAGGACTTAAGATTGTGGGAGTGGTTACCAAAACAAATAGAGTAAATCAAAGGAACATCGAGAGGTGTTCTTTTTATTTGAGCAAAAAAAGACCGGCTATAAAATGTCAAGCAAGTATTGAAATTAAATAGCAGTTAGATAAGGAGTGTTGTTACGCATCACAGCGAAGATGATTGAAATCATTTTTCTGCAAATATGTCCCATAGTAGTCCCGTGAGATTTGCCCTCAGCACGTTTTTTCTGATAAAGGATGCTGACAGCAGGATCATGAAAAGCGGCAACAGTTGCGGCAAGCCAGATGGCACGCCGCAGATATGGAGAACCACGCTTAGACATTTTGCAATGGGTGCCGTTGAAATCTCCGGACTGTTTCACAGCAGGGTCAATTCCAGCAAAGGCAGCCAGCTTGGCAGAACTTTCAAATCGACGCACATCTCCGATTTCACTCAAGATTACAGCGGCTAGCGTAGTGTTAATGCCAGTAATGGTAGTGAGCTGCGTATCAAAGCCTGCTAGCAAACGAGCGATTTCTGTGTCAATCTCCGCTATCTGTGCTTCTACAAAATTGATTTGTTCTATGTATTGACGAATGAGCAAAGCGTAAGAGCTAGTGCTCAGTAAGATTCCAAAGGAGTTGCGGGCGGTTTCTTGAATCCGAACCGCCTTGTCCATGCCAAAGTGCCAACGGCTGGCGGTGTTGATGATTTCAAACAGCTTTTGTGTATCCAGTGCCAGTATTTCTTTCGATGTGGTTGCTTCGCTTAAAAGTTCCAATGAGGTTTTGTCAAAAGTATTTGTAAATAGAGTTTCGTATTCAGGGAAAATCTGGTCGAGCAGCGCAATCACCTTGCGTTTGATATCCAATACAGAATCCACGATGAAAAAACGGTGTCTGCAAAGTTCACGCATGGCATGCATATCAGGTGAAGACACATCGGTTTCGCTAAAACGTCCGAACCGGATAACCTCAGCAATGATGAAAGAATCTTTGGAGTCGGTCTTGGTTTGGCGGATATATAGCCCACGCAGCGCGTCGGACTGTATGGAATTGATGACGTGCAGAGTGTATCCGTTGTTACGCAGATGCGCATACAGCGCCAGCCAGTAATGACCGGTAGCTTCCATGCCGAATTCGACTTCTTCCTCACCGACGTAGGAGTTCACAAAATCCATTAGCTTGTTGAAACCCATAATGGTGTTGGCAAAGCGCAGGGATTTTCCATATACCTTACCAGCGTGGTCAATAAGAGTAGCTTCGTGATTGCGTTTTGCAATATCAATACTAACGATAAACATGTGGACACCTCGCAGAAAAAATTCTGTACGACAGATTCCTCCGGGCCTTATGAGTCATAACCTACTTCGACATGAGAAGAAAGCGCAAAGCGCCCCAACATCCGGCTCATTAATGAAATCTCATAAGGAAAGAGGTTCCAGTCTTAAATTAGTGAACAAAGGGTCACAAGGAGGATTTAGGAAACCTCTGTCAGTACGAGAAAAGTATATCAAAAATCCGAAAGGATTTCGATAACAAACATTCACTGCGGCAAGTCGCCGCCGATGCAGGAAAGCTTCACTCGCTACGCTCTCTCTGCTTTCCTGCGTCGTATATCCATCAGTGAGGGAGTTAGTTGACTTTATTATAGTAGCAGGATTTTAAACTATGAGCAAAATTTTAGATCTTATAGACAAGAGAGCGAAGGCTTGGGACGCAGCTAAGAAGTTCCTTGATACACACTCCGAAAACGGCGGCATGGTTTCTGCAGAAGATGCCGCAACCTACGAAAAGATGGAAAAGGAAGTCACTGATCTCACTAAGGATATCGAGCGCTTGCAGCGTCAGGACGAGATTGAAAAGATGATGAACCAGCCCACTTCCGCTCCTATCACCAATATGCCAGGCAAGACCAGTAACGCTGAGGAATATAAGCCCGGCAGAGCATCCGCAGCTTATAAGAAGGCATTCTGGGACAACATTCGTCATCCCGGCAATCCGGTTATCCGTGATGTTCTGGAGGAAGGTACTGACGGTAACGGCAGATATCTTGTTCCTACCGAATTCGAGCATATCCTTGTACGCGCTCTCGATGAGAACAACATCATGCGTACCATCGGCTGCACGGTGATCACAACTCAGAACGAGCGTAAGATTCCTGTGGCAAATGGTCATACGCAGGCAACTTGGACTGCTGAGAACGGCGCCTATACCGAAAGCAATCCAACCTTCAGCCAGACCAGCATCGATGCCTTCAAGCTCGCTGACAGCTTCTTCAATATTGAAGGATATATCTCCGAGGAAGTCGGTCGCGCTTTCAGCGAGGCTGAGGAAAACGCATTTATCAGCGGTGCTATTCAGGCAGGAGCTACTGCTATCGATAGGCCTACCTGTCTCATGATTGCAGCGGCTTCTGGCGGTGCTCCCGTTGATACCGGAAAGTACAAGAAAAGCTGGTCGATACCATCAAGCAGAAGCTGGGAGGTGGATCATGACATACGACGAAGTTATCACCATGTTAGAGGAAGTCGGTCTCCCGCTTGCCTACGACCATTTTGCAGAAGGCGAGTCACCGGAGCCGCCTTCCTCGTTTTCTTATATCCGGGTACGGACAACCTGTTCGCAGACGATACCGTGTACCAAAAGATCAATGAACTTAACATCGAGCTCTACACGGATGCAAAAGACCCGGAAACTGAAACCCAAATCGAGAACATCTTAATCGCTCACGCTTTGCTATACGAGAAATCGGAGGTCTGGATTGAGTCGGAAAAGATGTACGAGGTTCTTTATCAAACACAGATTATAGGAGGTTAAAACTTATGCCTAACGCAAACAATAAGGTCAAATTCGGCCTGAAAAACTGCTATTACGCCATAGTAACCAGTGTTTACCAGGGATATCCAAGGGATCAAAACTCAACTACTATGGCTTCATTTGAAAGGAGCAAATCACAGCAGGCTTTGCCCATACCGGATGAAGCACCGGTTACAATATAAACATTATCTTTAAAGTCGTTATTACTCATCTTATTACCTTTGACTTTTGTTTAGTTTTGATTCGTGATTTGTTACTTCTCAAGAATACCACATAAATGTGATAAGCTATGTTTTAAGAAAACAGCCCGAAAAATTCTGGTTTTGTTAAATCCTTTATTTTCAAGCCTTCCCGTCCTTAACTTCTAATCCGCTCACTCAAAACCTGACATCTAATCCGTAGCCTAAACTATATGAAAAGCATCAAAATCAGCTCCGAACCGGTGCGGTTGATAAGTTCTCATAGAGCGGTCAACTCCTGCTCTCGCTCCCGACGCCAAATTCCAAGAATGGCTCGAAATCAGGGCTTTTCAGGGCTATTTATCCTTTACCCTTGACATCAATACTACCGTCTCAACGTGGCTCGATTGCTCCAAATTGATGTCAAGTGTGTAGCTAAATTCGCGTTCGTTCGCGGGAATTTATCAAAGCGTGTTTTTTGCCGTAAAACACACTCATTTTTACCCTTGTACGTTCTCGGAAACAGGTCAAAGACCTTGCTCCTACTTATAATATGCAAACACACAGATTTGCCGACCGCTTCAAGACTTCGCTCTGACGGAACAAGTCTGAAATCCCATCGCCTCAACATTTATAACGGGATAGTTCCGAGCAATGCTAATATTCCAGATCCTATAAGAGAACCGCCAGCGCCTATCGCCAAATCCTTTAACACCTTTAGTGATTTTTTTATTAGGCCTTCATCTTCTTTTTTATCCAAGGCATCAAGTGTGTTCTGGATAATACTTTTTACATTTTCTGTATTGTCTCCAAATGTCTGTTGAAACTGAGGAAATTCAAAGTATGTACTTATTTCCTTTAACACCTCTGACGCTTTTTCATAATTAA
>ENA-UPTA01002166-UPTA01002166.1-activated-sludge-metagenome-genome-assembly--contig:-NODE-2166-length-20595-cov-18.684421_pt1 | contig 20595 bp, 15 predicted proteins | sample MGYA00238184_ERZ773361 | MGnify/ENA primary metagenome ERZ773361 (study PRJEB29100, sample SAMN05720205) | activated sludge metagenome | isolation source: anaerobic digester from wastewater...
AGTATTAAATATATAACCTAGACTATGTTGAAAATAATTGGACTTTTTCACATAATTATTATTAGTTTTCTTAGCCTTTTGTTCTTTTCTATATAACGATCTTGCCTTATATTTATTCATCATAGGTAGAGACAATATTGTTTTATATGTTTCTTCACAGCGCAATAATAAAACTACTGGAAACTTTTTTTTGAAAGTTACTTTTTCCTTAATCTTATCTGCAATAGAGTCAATATTCTTTATCACACCATTTTCTAATAAATAATCATCAAGCTCGATATTTATTTCAATGGCTGGTTCTTCTTTTGTTTTAGGAATCCTAACTTCAAAATATCCTTTTCCATAATTGCAATATTTAAATATACATATATTTTTACTCATATTATCCACCTACTTACTTTTCCCTAACAATAAATCTATAGCTTTTATTAGGAAATACTAATTCACAGTATATAAATTTATCCGGAACCTCATAAAAAACTAAATTGTCTAATTTTGTATCACTAACAACAACTTCACCATTTTTTGTAAGGTCACCTTCAATTAATTTAAAAGTATTCTCATAATCATCTTTTGTACTATATTCTTCGCTATGAATCTTATCCATTATAATCTGAATTTTATAAGTATTCTGACTAGCTTCAATTAATTCGTCATTAGCTTTAGACATAAAAATAACAGTACCAGTTATCATTGTTAGTGCAACAGTTGCTATAAACATTGTAACAAGAAGTTCCACCAATGTAAATCCAAATCTTTTATTAACTTTTAGTTTCATAGGTTACCTCCTATATATAACAACAAAGCGAGGAGATGACTATCATCATTTCCTCGCTTGAGTTTAAGATGTTTCCATCTTGATTAATCTAATTATATGTTTACTCAATTTCAACTGTATTAGCGGCAATATCCCAAACCGCAACGACACCTTCAGCATATTCATATCTAATCTTTTGTATTTCGGCACCAGCCACAACAACACTTAAAGTGCCATTTAATTCTTCTGCTTCGGCAAGGATATTTATTGCTGCTACAACTTTCGTACTAAAACCATCTGCATCTTCTGGATTCAAAGTAGCACTTAGGCTTTCGCCATCATAAGCAAATGTTACAACAGTTCCACCTTCTAAAGCAACTTCTTCTTCTCCATCAACAATCACTGACGTAATTACTACATTTCTAATTTGATTAAGTTCTGATAAAGCATTTGATTGATTAGCTTTTTTAATAAAACTTGTATAACCAACTACAGCTACAGCAGCTAAAATTGCAAGAATTGCAATTACTACAAGTAGTTCTACTAGCGTAAATCCTTTGCGCTTATTGCTTCTTATCATCTTTTATTCCTATGGCCATAGTTTTGAATTTGCATTCATTTGAGCAATAGTAGTTACTTCAATAGTACGTCTTGCAGCGTATAATGACTCATCTAAACGATAATAAGCCATGTTTGCAGCACCACCTTCTGTTTTTGTTGTATAGAACCAACCGATAGTAGCTGGAGTTGCACAACGTGTAACAGCTGTACATTCTACACTATCAACAGTTTTCTTTTCAATTGCAGCTGGACCATCTTCATATTTAACTTTAGTAATGAATTTTTCGCCATTTACATCCACAATTTCATGTAGGTCATATTCAACATTATTAACAACTGTATTTTCAATTGAGCAATTAGCATCAGCAGTTATACTTCCACCATTAGGGCCAGCAAAAGCTGTACCAAATATCATACCAGCTTCACCTTCAGATGCATTTACTACGCAATCAATAATCTTTACATTTTGTAATACAAGTTCTCCTCCAACGCTACCGCAAATAATACCTACTTTATTTTGACCATAAATAGTACAATTACGGAAAGTAACATTTCTTACTGTTAATTTTGCACCAGCTACAATTTGACCTGCAAGAACTCCAGAAGAACCAGTTTCGTAACTACCCATTACCAAACCATCAAACTCAATATTTTCAATTATAACATGCCCAGCAGAAATCTTTCCTAAAAATCCAGCGTTATATTGCTTGTTCGCATATAATTCACCTGTACCAACTGAAGCATATGCAGTAGATACTAAATTAGAAAGAGTATTATCATTACCATTAAGTGTAAAATCGCTACTAAGCGTAACGCTTCCGTGTGATGCGCCCATCATGTTTACATCACTACTTAATGCCATTGTAGTAACACCATTTATATTATCAGCCGCTGTTGTGATAAAATCAGATGCGGAAGCAATTGCTACTGCTCCATCTTCAATTGTAGGTTTATCTCCTAAGTGAATCGTACCAGAAAGAGTATACCATTCTTTTGAATTTGACTTACCAGCTTCAGCGTACGCTTTAGGGAAAATAACTTTATTTTCCTTGTCAACCAAAAGTATTCTGTTAATACTCTTATCCCAGAAGAAATAATGATCCTTAGTTAATGGCTTATAATCTTCAGCATCTAAGCCTGTCTCATTCAAATACGCCCATAAATCAACAACATCATCTGGCTCGTTAGTCACATCAAGACCTTCAAGTAATGTATTCATTTGCGTAACAGCTTGTTGGTCAGCAGACATATTTGCTCTCTTAATAAACTGTGTGTATCCAATAATAGATACTGTAGCTAGAATTGCTATAATAGCAATAACTACTAATAGTTCTACTAACGTAAAACCTTTTTGTCTTCTTTGTATTTGCATAATTTTTTCCTCCCTTTATGCCTTCGAAATAAATATAATCGTAATAATCAGTATTATCGTTGATAATACGCCCAAACTAAGCCACGCATATTTTGCTGGCACTTCCATAAGCATAACTTCCTTAAAAGTTTTATTTGCTTCCTGCTTTTGCTCTTTCATAAAGAAAATTCCTCCTTCGTTGCACATTTTCTAAAAGCTATCGTGCTTAAATGAAAGCGCTATAACTTTATGTTATTATAGCAATAATTATTTACAAAGTCAAGATGTTTTATGAAAATTGATGGAAAATTCAACATAATTTCCACTTTTTTACTCTACCTTATAGAATAATTTATTTGCTTAGGATAATTTTAGCACTTTTTATTAACTAAGTCAATCTTTTTTTGTTGAAAACTAGCAAATTAATTCACCATATTTCCTTTAAATAAAGCTTTTTTCCAATCTTCGCACTAATTAAATAACCTAAAGAAAGAACAACTTGCTTTATAGCAATATATTCAAATAAAAAAAGTTTTGATACTCTTGTATCAAAACAATATAATTTAATATGGAGCAAGTAACGGGATTCGAACCCGTATCTTCGCGTTGGCAACGCGACATAATAGCCCTTATACTATACCTGCAAGTATTAACATTATACTATAATCCCTTTAAAATTGCAAGTAGAATCTTAAAACTCTTTAGAATAGACAATCTCAAAATTGCCTTTATTATTTACTGAAAGTTCAATTTTTTTAAGTCTAACTTTAAAAGGTCGAAAATTTTCTGTTAGATTATTCATAATAATTTGTGCTGCTGGTCCCTTATATAAAGTAATATGAGGTTTCCACTCATCTTCTGTTGTATAAAATTCAGCTTTATCTTTAAACTTTTCTGTATAATCACGATAAAACTTTAATAGTTCACTAGAAAAATCAGGAAAACAAACAACAGTTTCAAGCGTTAAATACTCTAAACGATTTATTTTTAACACTATCTCTAAACCTTGCTTTGTTTTCATAAACTCATCAGTATGTCTAATTAATTTCTTTAAATTAATCTTTGGATAATGAACTAAAGTAAGATGCGGTTTAGAAAGAAGGTCGTATATTGGAAAACTATCCTTTACAACCTCTTTTAAGTAATCTTCAGTTTCACTTCCAAAATTAAGAATTACAAATACATCCTTACCCATCTTATCACCTTTAGTATATTACTATAAATAGAGGAATTTGTCAAATAAAAACTCAAAAGAGCAAAACCCTTTTGAGTTTAATCGTGAGTATAGTTTTTAAAAATGAAATAATTAGAAAGAATTATTACACTGATTCTAGGGCATCAGGTCTTTTTATGTTAATAAATGAAACCCTTTCCCCAACAACTTCTAAGATGTTAAGTTTAATCTCCTTAACTTCTATTTGTCTAACCTGAATTCTTCCTTTTACTCCAACAACCGAACCTTTCTTACAGTTGTTTGCGACTGCCTCCGCAATTCCATCCCACAGTACAACTGGAACAAAGTCCACATCATACTCACCATCTTGATTCTTAAAACCTCTTTGAACAGCAATTACCATCCTACAAGTCTTAAGTCCGCTGTCTAAAGTAACTACTGTTAAATCTTCGACAGTCCTTCCAACTAGAACTAAATTGTTCAACATGAATCCATTACTAGCTAGTTTTCCTCCCTATTTCAAATTACGTACGTTGACTTGATTATACCAAAAATCTCTTAAAAAGCAAAACAAGGAAAGGCATAAACTACCTAGTTGATAAAAGCAATTTCCAAAAAAAAGACTGAAAATTTCTTTCAGTCATTTTTTATTATTTTAATATTTTACCATTTCAAAAAAGCAATTTTAAAAAACACTATTTTTTTTGATGTTTGATTATATTTATCTAAACTATAAAAATTAAGCTGCTTCTAAAGCAATTTCCATCATCTTATTAAAAGACTTTTGTCTTTCTTCAGCCGATGTTGCTTCATGTGTTACTAAAGAATCAGATACAGTTAAAATACAAGCTGCATCTTTACCTAAAAATCTAGCATTGGAAAACAAAGCAAATGATTCCATCTCAACTCCTAAGCAGTTATATTTATCTCTTACATCTTTAAAGATATCTCCTTGATGTCGATAAAAGACATCTGAAGAATGAATACGGCCTAAACGATAAGGTATTTCTAATTTTTTTGCTGCTTCTTGTAAAGCATTAGTTAGTTCATGGCTTGATGAAATAACTTTTTCATCATAATCATATGCTACCTTCGCAAAACTAGACTCAGAATATGAATCTGAAACAATAACTACATCATATAGTTTTAATTCACTTGAATATGCTCCCATTGAACCAACTCTAATAATTTTCTCTACATCATAAAACTTAAATAATTCATATGAGTAAATACCAATACTAGGCATTCCCATTCCTGATCCCATTACTGAAACCTTTTTACCTTTATAATAGCCTGTAAAACCAAACATATTACGAACGCCATTAACTCTTGTTACGTCTTCTAAATATGTCTTGGCAATAAATTCTGCTCTTAAAGGATCTCCTGGCATTAAAACAGTTTTTCCAAATAAATCTTTATGTTTTGCTTCAATATGCGGTGTAGGTATAGCCATTATTTTTCCTCCCCTAATTCTTCCATAATTTTTACACTACTAGAACAACCAATTCTTGTAGCACCAGCTTCAACCATTGCTTTTAAAGTAGCAAGATCTCTAATCCCACCACTTGCTTTTACTTCCATAGAAGGACTAATTGACTCTTTCATTAACTTAACATCTTCTACTTTAGCACCACCAGTGCCAAAGCCAGTTGATGTCTTCACAAAATCTGCCCCAACTTCGCTTGCTATCTTACAAACTTCTTCAATTTCTTCTTTAGTTAAGTAACAAGTCTCTAAAATAACTTTTAAAGTTTTTTTACCAAAAAGGATGTTCATCTTACAAGCATTGTGCACTTTTTCAATATCACGTCTAACATATTCCCAGTTATGGTCTTTAACCATCCCAACATTAACTACCATATCAATTTCATCAGCCCCATTTTTAATAGCATCTAAAGCTTCTGCTTTTTTCATTTCAAAAGTATTAGCTCCTAAAGGAAAACCAACAACAGTTGCAACTAAAACGTTAGAGCCTTTTAATTGTTCTTTAGCTAATCTTACATAACAAGGATTAACACAAACAGCCTTAAAACTATACTGTTTAGCCTCATCACATAATTTCTTGATATCACTTATTTTCGCTGTTGCACCTAATAAAGTGTGATCAATATACGAGTTGTACATATTCATAACCTCCTTGTACTTTACTTAAAAACTTAGGGAAAAAGATACTAGCAATTCCAAACAAAAAGATTGTATAGATACTCAATCCTTGAGTAAACTTAAAATCCGTTAAGATTGTAGCTAGAATACAGAAAACTAAAGCCATCACAAAAAAGATAATTTCTGCTCCTAGTTTTGCTTTACCTGCATTACCTTTAAATCTATATAAAAGTGACCCTACTACAGTATCACCTGCTAGTGGCGGTAAATTAGCTGTAACTACGAACGCACTACCAAAAGGTGTCATAAATCCACCTAAAGTAAAGAAAATAGGACCAGTAATCTCATTAAACTCTAGCCACTTAAGCGTCCATAAAGCCCCATCTAAAGCATAACCAAAAGCAAAACTAATTGGTATTGCCAGTAATCTTGCAAGTGATGGTTTTATCAATTCTGAAATTACAACTAAAAGAACGTTAATAATAATTGTCGCTTCCCCAATTGTAAGTTTATCAAATAAATACTTTAAACTTAATGATGATGCATCAATTGAACAAAGGCCATATCCTGCTTTAAACATAAATGCAACACCATAAGATATTACTACCATTCCAAAAATATAAAATATTATTCTTTTAACTATTTTGTTCATCGATTAAATCACATAATCTTAAGTTAGTATAATTGATATGATCAATTGCGAACTTTCTCAACTTAGATGCAACCTTCCTACTGCTTCTTGCTTGTTTTTCTCTTAAGATATACATATCAGGAAGTACTGCCTCAATCTCAATCAAATACTTACCCATTATACTAAAGAAATCAGCTCTTGGAACTAAGATTACATTGTTTAACTCATCGTGGACATAGATGTAATCTAAATGAGGCGGGAAGATTGTAGCTTCTCCTACTCTAAACATACAACTAATTCCAAAATCTTTTGTAATTGAATCTTCAATTGCTTGGACCTTAGGAACTGTAATCTTTCTTCCTTCGTAAAATGTAGCAAGTTGTTCAATTGATCTTTGATACTTGCAAATCTCACTTAACTTCTTAGAATCATAAGGTCTCTTATTACCATAACCATAATCTTCAATATACTTTTGTCTCATACTATTAAAGAGATTATCTAAGTCTACAATATTAAACTCTTGCACATCTTTAAAACTATCATGATAAATAGCTAAATCAAAACTACGACACAATTTAGAAATAATTGCAAAGATTTCTTTAGCTAAATATGATGGAATCATAATTGGAAGTTCAATCATAAAGTTCACATTTGAATATTTTGGATTTAACTTATAAATATCTTTTACTAAGCTTTTCTTAGTAATTAAATAACGATAAGAAAAACGAAAATCTTCATCCTTAGCGATAATCTGTACATCATCTTCAGTATAAAAAATCTCAAAATATCCAAGTTGGTCAAAAAAGTCAAATACTCTTGCAAAGTCTAACTTATCTAAACTGTTATCACGAAAAAAATGTAAATTAATAGGCATCCTATTCCTCCTTGTTTTTTATAACTTTAGCGCACCTAGCGCATAGATTGTCTTCATCAACTTCATCTTTAATTTGCCAGCAACGGTCACACTTATAACCATCTTTAGCTGTTACACAAATTAAACCTGATTCATATGCGTCGCCTTCTTTTAGGCTATCATCTACTTTAAACTCAGCTACGATAAAAACTAAAGCTAAGTCAGTCTTTAATGAACTAATTAGTTCCTTTACTTCTTTAGTTGGCTTAATAACAACTTTACTTACTAAAGATTTACCAATAACTTTATTAGTACGAGCAACTTCTAAGGCCTTTAAAACATCATCTCTTAATTTTAAGAACTTTTCATATTTTTCTTCTAATTCCTTAGCATTCTTATACTCTTTAGCTTCAGGCATATTTTCTAAATAAACTGACTTTTCTTTTGTATTAGACATCATTTGGTATACTTCTTCAGTTGTATGAGGAAGAATTGGATTAAGTAGTCTAACTAAAGTAAATAAATTCTCATAGAAAACTGTTTGCATGCGGCGTCTTAAAAGACTATTAGCTGCCTCTACATAAACAACATCTTTTGAATAATCTAAGTAAAACGAAGATAAAATGTTAGTCATATAGTTTAACACTAAATGATAAACAGTTGCAAAGTCATATTCATCATAAGCGCATCTTACATCTTTAATTAACTGATTCAGTCTTACAATAATATATTGATCAGTTTCTCCTAAATCTTCATATTTTACTTTATTCTTATTATTATCATAATCAAATAAGTTACCAAGTAAAAATCTAAAGGTATTTCTAATCTTACGATAATTCTCAGACACTTGAACTAAAAGCTCATCAGTTAAACTTACATCAGCTGTATAATCTACTGATGCAACCCAAAGTCTTAAAATATCAGCTCCATATTTATTGCATACATCATCAGGCTTAATTACATTGCCTAAAGATTTACTCATCTTCTCATCACCAGCTAAAACAAAGCCATGAGAGATTACTTCTTTATAAGGTGCTTCTTTATAGTATGAAACACCAGTAATTAAACTTGAGTTAAACCAACCACGATATTGGTCACTACCTTCAATATATAAATCAGCAGGATATTTAAGACCATTAGGGCCTAAAACTGCATGATGACTTGAACCACTATCAAACCAAACGTCCATTGTATCCATTTCTTTAGTAAAGATACCATTAGGACTTTTTGAATTTTTATAACCTTTAGGAAGTAAATCTTTAGCTTCTCTTAAAAACCAAGCATTAGATCCTTCTTTTTCAAAAATTGAAGCAACATGTAAGATAACTTTACTATCTAAAATTGGTGTTTTATCTTCGCAATAGAAAACAGGAATAGGTACTCCCCAAACTCTTTGCCTACTAATACACCATTCTTTACGATCCTTAATCATATTAGAGATTCTTAACTCTCCCCATTTAGGATGCCAGTTTACCTTTTCTACTGCTTTTAATAAATCATCTTTTATTTTATCAATTGATGCAAACCATTGATCTGTAGCCCTAAAAATAATCGGTTTTTTCGTTCTCCAGTCATGAGGATAACTATGAGTGATAAATGAAAGCTTTAATAAACTTCCTACTTCTTCTAATTTTTTAGTAATATGTTTATTAGCATCTTCATAAAATAAACCTTCAAACTCAAAAGCATCACTTGTCATATAGCCTTTTTCATCTACAGGACATAAAACATCTAAATTATATACCTTCCCAACAATAAAGTCATCTTCACCATGACCTGGCGCAGTGTGAACTAAACCAGTACCAGACTCTAAAGTAACATGGTCACCTAAGATTACAGGGCACTCTTTTCCATTTAATGGATGAAGATAAGTAATATATTCTAAATCTTTACCTTTAACTTCTTTTAAGACAGTATAAGGCTTATCATCAAAGACATAATGACTAAAAGCTTTAGCTAATTCTTTAGCTACAACTAACTTTTTACCATCAATCTTAATTAATTGATAATCATATTTTTCATTAACACAAACAGCAAGGTTTGCAGGAATAGTCCAAGGAGTAGTTGTCCAAATAACTAAATAATCATCTTTTTCTAACACACCTTTACCATCTTTTACTTTAAAAGCTAAGTAAATTGAAGGTGACTTAACATCTTGGTATTCTATTTCTGCCTCAGCTAAAGCAGTTTCTGATGAAGGTGACCAAAAAACAGGTTTTAATCCTTTATAGATTAATCCTTCTTCTACCATCTTCGCAAAGATTTCTAATTGTTTTGCCTCATACTTACCATCTAAAGTAATATAAGGGTTCTCAAAATCTCCTAAAACCCCTAGTCTCTTAAAACCTAACTTTTGTCTTTCAACTTGTTCTAAAGCATATTCTTTACATAAAGATCTAAACTCAGGAACTGATAGTTCCTTACGATTAACTTTTTTTGATTTAGAAAGTGCAGTTTCAATTGGAAGCCCATGTGTATCCCAACCAGAAATATATACTGAATGGTATCCTTCCATACTTTTATAACGAACAATAAAGTCTTTTAAGATTTTATTTAAAGCATGACCAATATGAATATCACCATTAGCATATGGTGGTCCATCATGCAAAGTATAGCTTTTATTGCTTTTATTTTTTTCTAATCTTTTTTGGTAAAGTTTTATCTCTTCCCAATATTGTTGTATCTCTGGTTCTTTGTTTGGAAGATTGGCACGCATATTAAAATCCGTCTTCATCATCAACAAACTATCTTTATAATCTTTACTCATTTTTTTCTCCTTATGCTCCAAGTAAACTTACCATTCCACTTAAAAATAAGTTATATAGAACAAACCCTATGATTGTTGTAAAATCTAAAATTCCGATAACTAATATCCCTCTAAATTTCCCTAAATAAATACTACTTAAACTATGGATAACTTTGCCAACTTTAGTAAGCCTTGCATTTGGTAGCCATGACATAATAACATCTGCGATCATTACCATTTCATATAAATTCATGATAACAATCATTAACCATAAAACAATAGTTAACATTACTTAGTATCCTGAATGTACTGATATAAAGATCCATCTTCATATTCTTCTTTTCTTGCAAATAAGAATAAAGTATCAGAAATCTGACAAATCTCACCTTCAGTTGCATAAACAACACCAGCTAAAAAACTAAGCATTTGATTTGCTTCTTTTGAAGGAATATCATTAAAGTTAGCTAGTACTGCTCTTCCTGATAATACGAAGTTCGCAATATCAAAAATCTCAGCTTCAGTTCCATATGAAACTGTATAGTATTTCATCCTATCATATGAAGTAAGTAGCGATCTTGATTTTTTCTTTTGCTTACCACTTAAATCTTTATATTGTGTGAATCTAAATCCTTTTCTTGCCATAATAACCTCTTTATCTTAAAAAATATCTTCCCAGTCTAATACAAGTAGCTCCTTCTTTTAAAGCAATTTTGAAATCATTACTCATTCCCATTGAAAGCTCAGTGCAAGGAGCATACGCTAACCCTAAGTCTTGAATTTCTTCTTGAAGTTCTTTCATCCTACTAAATTCATCTTCTAAAATATCTTCATTTGGTGTCATTGTTCCAATACACATTAGACCAATAATTCTAATCTTAGGATAATTAGCTATTCTACGAATAAAGTTTTTAACTTGTAAGTATGGTACTCCACATTTGTTTTTCTCTTCACTTATATTAACTTGAACATAACAATCAAGTTCTTTATTTAATCTTTTATCTAACTCATAAGCAGTAGTTTCACTATCTAAACTGTGTAAACAATGAAGATGACTTGCAATCTCTCTTACCTTTCTTGTTTGTAAGTTCCCAAAAAAATGCCACCTAATATCTTTATAATTCTCTAAATGGTGATACTTTTCTAAAAACATTTCTACTCTATTTTCCCCAAAATCACGATAACCTAAGTTATATAATTCTTCAACTTGTTCTGGAGTAAATAGTTTTGTAGCTATAACAACTTTACAATTTGGATAGTCTTTTAAGATTTCAGCTAGTTCTAAAGTTTTTTCTTTAAATCCCATACTTCCACCCTCCTAATATTCGCTTATATATAGTATACCCTTTTTCTCATAAAATATCAACCCTTAAAAAAAGAAAAAAACGAGATATAAATCTCGTTTTTTACTAATTATTTATTAGATTCAATAATAATTTTTTCTTTCGCAAACTTAAATCCGTGTTTATCAGAGAAGATCTTCACAGCTCCTTTTAAACTACGTTCAGCAGGAAACTTATCTACTTCTTTTGAATACATTGAATATCTCAATCTAACACTATAACCATTAATATCAGTTACACCATTAAATTGCAATTCACCTTGAACTTCAGGAATTAATTTCGCTAATTCTTCTTTTTCTTCATGGAATGTTTTTCTTAAGTGAGCAATATCTGTATCATATTCGTAATTAAACTCTACAATTACATAAGCCAGTGCTCTACTCATGTTGATAACATTTCTAACATCAGAGTTATTTACAATCTTGATATTACCAGATAAGTCAAGAATCTTTGTAGTTCTTAAACCAATCTCAATAATCTCACCTCTAAAGTTGTCAATAATTACAATATCTTCAACTTCATACTCGTTCTCAAACACAATTGATAAACCTGCAATAACGTCTTCAATTAAACTTTGCGCACCTAAACCAACGATTAAAACGATAACTCCGGCACTTGCAAGTAGTGTTGTAGTATCAACACCAAATGATTTTAAAATCATCCATAAAGTAATAACTAATGCTGCATATTTAATTGTACTACTAACAAGATTAATCAAAGTCTTAGTTTTAGTTGATTTCCTAAAACTATACTTTAAAACAATATTAATTAACTTTACAATTAAAACAGCAAGAACAATATAAGTAACTGACATGAAAATCGCACCAATATTGTTTCCAATAAGCTTAAAAATATTAGCTACTTGACCAATATTTTCATCTAAAAACAGGGCAAACTCTGTATTACCAAAAATCTTAACTGCAAAGATTGAGATAACAAAGATAACTATAAAAACAGCAGCTACAATTAGCGAAGTAATCTGTTTCTTAGTTAAGTTAATTTTTCTTTTTTCTTTTTCCATTTTTTGATTCCTCCTCTACACACCGTAATAAAAATCACTTCTATAGTAAATATAACTACCATAGATTATATAAGTATAATCTTGTTCAAGTTCTAGATTTAGATCATTGATTACATAAGCACCTTGTTGATCTAAATAGTTTGGAACATAGTAACTTGCAATACTTCCGCTTCTTACTACATTACCATTAATATCTTTTATTTCAATAAATAGTTCTTCACTTCTTGGATTATTAATTTCTAAAACAACTAACTCTAAACCATTCATCCAACATTCTAATATTGCTGGAAGATAAATTTCTCTCATCACATGACTTGATTGATATGCTGCATACTCAACATTATATTCTATATAACAATATAGTTTAATATTAGCTGATAATCCTAAAGATAAAGTTATTGTTTGAACACCTTGACCTTCAATAGGAATTGAAGATGCAACTGCTCCTAAATCAACTGGAGAACCATCAAAATCTGTACCATAAAACTTCAAGACTGGATTTAAAGCAACATTATATGTATCAACATAATTAATTTCAACTAAAACCCTTACTTCTCCACCAGCATATTCTGATGCTGTTATCGAATTAACTTGAGCAGTAGGTGGTTTATAGAAAGTAAATTCACTTTCATAGAACGTATAAGTACCATAAACTTTGTACATATATACTCTGTCTTCAGTTAAATCTAAGTCATTGATGACATAGTATTCATCTGTATCACCACCTGGATTAGGTGTTAAATAACTACTAATATTTTGATCCCAAACTACCTGTTCACTAATAATATCATAAATCTCTACAGAGAACACTTCTTGATTAGGATTTGCAAAAATTAAAACCTTAATTCCATCCATAATTGTATAATATGCTTCCATATTTGGCTTAGCATTAATAACTGTCTCTACTTCTGCTGTAGTTATTGTTTCACTATTTATTTCATATCTTACATAACAATATAATTTAATATTTTGTTCGATATTTAAAGTTAAAGTAATAGTTTGAACACCAGGACTTGTAATAGCAATTGAAGATGAAGGCGCTCCTAAACTAACAGGATTTCCATCTAAATCAGTAGCATAGTAATGTAAGTAAGCATTACTAATATAATTACCACTCTCATCTACATAATTAACTTTCACATCAACATTAGTTCCACTAGGAGTATAGACTACTGGTTTTACTTCCTCAATTGTTATCTTAGGTTTTTCTAAAAACTCAAAATTTCCTCTTCGATAAGTATAATCACCATAAATCCTATAGAAGTAAGTTTCTCTAGAAGTTAAATCCAAGTCATTGATTTGATATACTTCATTTGCACTACTTGGATAAGTAGTTGTTCTGTAACTACTTACCGAACCATTTCTAACAATCTCAAGTTGGCTATTAGTAATCTCTAAGAATAACTCAGTTGCTTCTGGGTTTTCAAATACTTCAATAATAAATCCATCAACAACTTCATAATGAACTTCCATAGCTGGTGGTAAGTAAATATCTAATACTGCTTCTTCCGTAAAATAAGAATTTCCACCAACTACATACTCTACATAACAATGTAGTTTAGTATTTTGAGTTAAACTAATACCAAAGTTAAATGTTTGTGAATCTAAATGAGTAAATGGTATTTCTGGTTGGAATCCCGGTAATGTAACTTCAATTTGATTACCATTAAAATCAGTAGCATAATATCTAAAAGTAGCACTTGTAACTACATTTTCTGAATCTTGATAACTAACAACAGCACTAATTGATAAATCGCTAGATAATTCCCCAGCTGTTAATGAACTAATCGCAATACTAGGAGCCTTATAATAAGTAAACTCACGACAATAATATGTATATCGATCATAAATTATATATTCATAAGTTTCTCCAGAAGTTAAGTTCAAGTTGCTAATTAAGTAATATTCAAATTGAGCATGTGGTTCTTCTTGTGGTTGTAAGTATGAAGCTATGCTTTGATCCCAAATTGTTTGATCTAAAGAATTAGTAATCTTTACAGATAACAAGTCTTGTTGTGGATTTTCAAAAACATAAATCTCAATTCCTTTATCAACCCTATATTCTGATTCTACTATTGGAGGTAAGTAAATATCTACCAATACTTCATCAGTATTATAAGTTATATTATCAATTACATACTCTAAATAACAATATAACTTAGTATCAACTATTAAATTAATATTAAAGCTTAATGTTTGTGCTCCTAAATAAGTAAATGGTACCTCAGGTGTAGATCCTGAAGGATAAACATCAAGAGGATTACCTTCTAAATCTGTAGCACGATATTTTAAACTAGCGCTTGTAATTAAATTATCAATATCCAAATAACTAATAACAGCGTCTATTAATAAATTACCCTTATCATATTCATTTGCCTCTAGTGAAGCAATACCAAGAGTTGGTGCGTTTCTAAAAGTAAACTCACCACGATAATATGTATATCTACCATAGATACGATAATTATAAGTTTCTCCAGAAACTAAATTCAAATTACCGATTCTATATATTTCCATATTTTGTCCTTGCTCACCTTGAACTAAGTAAGACGTGATGTTTTGATTCCAAACTGTTTGATTTAAAGAGTTTGTAATCTCTACAGACAATTCATCTTGATTTGGATTTTCAAAAACATAAACCTCAAGTCCTGTATCAATTCTAAAACCCGACTCAGTCATTGGTGAAAGATAAACTTCAACAATTACTTTTTCTGTTTCAATATATGTATCGTCTACTATATATGTTAAGTAACAATATAGTTTAGTATTTACAGTTATATCTAGCATTAAAGCAACATCTTGTAAGCCACGTTCAGTAATAGCTATTTCTGGTAAAGAACCAGAAGGATGAATCTCAATCGGATTTCCATCAAAATCTGTTGCTTCATAAACTAGCTTAACATTAGTTGCTAATGCATATGGATCTTGATAATTAACTTTAGCTACACCATGAGTCATACCAAATTCATATTCTTCTATTACTACTGAGTTTATAGCTAAACTAGGTTTTTTGTAGAAAGTAAACTCACCAAAGTTATAATCTTCACTACCATAAATTTTATAAATATATGTCTTGCCTTCCTCTAAATCTAAATTATCAAGTAAATAATACTCTAAAGCATTACCTTGATAACCTTGCTCTAAGTAAGGATGGAGACTTCCTGCCCCAGCAATATTTCCTTCAGTATCTCTTAAATCAATAAAGAATTCTTCATTGCTAAGATTTCTAAATACTTCTACTTCTAAACCTTTACTTACACTATAACTAGAAGTAATTATCGGTCTTGGATAAATATTATAACTTACTCTTTCTGTTACTATTTCTTCATTATCTAATGTATATGTAACAAAGCAGTAAAGAATAGCATTTTGTTCTAAAGAAAGATTGAAAGATACAGATTGACTACCTGTATCAATAGCAACTTCTGGTGTTGACCCAGGTAATGCTATATCTATTGGATTACCATCTAAATCAGTAGCCCCATAGATTAAATATGGAAATTCAATTTGATTTGAATGATCTACATAATTAAGATTAACTGTAATTGCAATTTCTGATTCATTAACCCAATTACCTTCAATCGTCTTAATCGCTATATAAGGTCTAGAGAAGTATGTAAATTCACTAAAGGCATAAGTATAACGCCCATAAATACGATATACATATACTTCTCCTTCTACTAAATCTAAATCATTAATTAAGTATACTTCTGAAGCATTACTTGGAATCTCTGTTGTTAGGTAAGAATCAAAACTACTATCTCTAACAACATTATCACTTAAGTCTTTAATTTCAATCCTTAAAGCTTCATTATTAGGATTTTCATATACTTCAATTAAAATTCCATAATTTTCACCATCAAAATATGATGATACTAATGGACTTTGAAGTATCTCTAAACTAACTTCTTCTGTTGTAAAGATTTGATCTATTAATAAATATTCAATATAACAATATAAAGTAAGATTTGCACTTACCATTAAATAAATATGTTGAGTTTGTGCTCCTTTTTCTGTTAACTCAATTTCTTGATCAGATCCTGGAAAACCAACATCAATCATATTTCCCGAAGCATCTTTAGCGTAATACTTTAATCTTGCAGATGAAACTAAATTATAGCTATCAGTATATTTAATATCTACTGAAACCATTACTTCAGAGCTATAAACTTCTTCAACTATTAAATCTACAACTCCTAAACTTGGTCTTCCAATAAACTCAAATTCTCCACTATAAAATCTATGTCTACCATAAATATCAAAGTTATAAATATTTCCATCAACTAAATCTAAATCATCGATTAAGTAGTATTCTAAAGCATTTGAACCACTATCTTCTTTTAAATATGGACTAAGAGAACATTTCTTTACCGTTGCCCCAGTTTGATCAAAAATCTCAATTGACAAAGGATCACGATTAGGATTTTCCCAAACTTCAACTGCTAAGCCTAGTCCCGAAAGATAATAAACTTCTAAAGTAGGTCCAATATAAACTGTTAATCTCATTCTTGAAGTAGTAACCTTTTCACCATCTAAATAATAAGTTACATAACAATCAATATGTGAGTTTTGTTCTAAATATAACTCTAAAGGAATTGTATGTAACCCAAGTTCAGTAATTGGAACTATAGGCTCATGAGTGTAATTTTCAATTACATTTCCTTGGAAATCAATAATCTCATAATGCAAGTAAGCATCAGTAATTAGCCCACTATAATCATAATTAAAGACATCAACTAAGATATTTGTATAGTTTTGATGAGCCCCCTCTAATATCATTTCTTCAATACGAATAGAAGGTTTATCGTAAACAATAAACTCACTATGGCTATATACTCGTTTACCATAAACTTCAAAAACATATGGTACATCTTTTTCTAAACTCAAATCACCAATAAAGTAAATTTGATAATCTAAATCTGGATTCTTTTGTAAGTACTTATTTATACTTACATCTTTTATAACTTTATTTGCTTCTAAGTCTTTAACTATTAAAAATAAATCTTCATTATTTACATTACGATATACATAAATATAAATACCATCATTTTGTTCGTAGTAAGCATATAATATCGGTGGCATTTCAACTTTTAGTCTTACAGGCTCTGTTGTTACTTCACGACCTCGATATTCATATGATAAGTAACATGAGATAATTACATTTTCTTCTGAATAAAAGATAATCGGAATTGATAGTAAACCATATTCAGTTATCGCAATCTTTTGCTCTTCACTTTGGCCATAATGCTCTAATTTATTACCTTGATAATCGGTAATCTCATAGTGTAAGTATGGGTTAGCTATCCACTCGTAGAGATCTGAGTAGATAACTTCAGCTAAGACAAAGATTTCACTACTAAAATATTCACCTACTTTAAGCGACTGTATTTCTAAAACAGGCTTATTATATGTAGTTTTAAAGGCAAATCGTTTGATATTCTCCTTAACCCTGATTGGGTCTTGTGGACTGCCTGTAGGATCAGCTCCTTCAGGTGTCTCAAAAATAATCTTATCAATCATCAAGTAATATTTATGATCAGGCTCTAAGCCAAAATATGAGTCTTTATAGCTAGCATCTTCACCTAAATTAAGCTTAAATACAGTTTTCATTGAATCTAAAATCGGTTCATCTGTTTCGCTATCTTCAATATATATTTCAAATTCAGGAGCATTGATTTGATTAAAATCTAGCTCATAGACAATATAGTTGTCACCAACATCATAGTCTTTAACAACATCAACCATTAAAGCTCCAGTAGCGATAATTCCACCTACAGCTAAAGTGCCAACTGTAGCTATTTTAGAAGCTAAACCTGAAGTTGTACTAGTATGGGCATGTGTCCTCAATCTTTTTCTTGGAAGTAAATCAGACCTAGTATTTTGTTCATGATTTTGATTAATAAACTCATTACCTCTAGTAGTCTCATTACCCCTAGGACCTTCATTACCTTTGTTATTAAACTCAAAATTTTGTTGGTAATTAAGATCTTGTTGGGCACCACTATTTAATTCATTAATATCTGAATTCATATTTACCTCCATTATATAAATTATACTATTACAATTTTTAAAAGTCAATATCAAACAAAAGCGCTTGATTTAACTTAAAATTTCCTAAAAAACTTATGTGTTTCCCTTGACATATAGCACTAAAAGGGCTACAATATGGATAATAAGAAAGTCTTCAGAGCAGGGTGTAATTCCCGACCGGCAGTAAAGTCTGCAAGGTTCTATTAGAATCATGATTTGGTGTAATTCCAAAACCGATAGTACAGTCTAGATGAAAGAAGAATCTATTAATAGATTTATTTTTGCTCGTGAAGTTTTTTTTCACAAGCATTTTTTTAAAAGGAGGTAAGGCATGAATTCTAAAATTAAATTAAAACTTAAAAGAATTTGGATTATTTTTTTAATTCTTTTTTTAACTATACCTTCTTTTATTATCGGTCAAGCCTTTGCTTACTGGGCAGGTTTAGTTAATCCCCCAGCAGCCGTAACTGATGCCGCTAATGCCAATGCTGGTAATGGTGCTACTCTTCCAGTAAGTTTTAACTATACAAACATCTATACTACTACATTTAAATTAGTACCTACTGGTTGTGTTGCTTATGCTTACAACCCAGCAGAAGTCGATGATGAAGTTTATAATGACTATCAAATGTATTGGTATGTTGTTGATACAACAGCAACAACAAACAAAGTCACTTTTACACTTGAAGATGCTGGTCTTTTTGATAAAACTACTGGTACTGAATATACTAGTTATGCAAGTAATGTTAATATTAAACTTATGATTGGAACTTATACAACACCAGGAGATGAAACAACTTTTACTGCAGAATATACTTATACCACCACAGCTAGCAGCTTAGGTAACTTTAATAGAATGTTGAACCGAAATGAACCCAAAGTCTTTCGTATAGCTGTTTCTGTTACTGATGGACCTCGTACAAATCAAACAGCGTATGAAACTTTTAAAGAAGCTTTTGTAAGTTCAAATGTAAAAGTTGAATTAAAATATACAGTAGATAATCCAAGTCTATACAAAACTTCTAATATTTGGGCTACCTTTACTACGACAGGTTTATCCAATGTACCTCTTGGCCCATATTATTTTCAAACAGCTAATTACATTTATGATCCAGATGTCAAGCCATATGTTCCAGATGGTAGATATGATGAGGGTGATATTGTTGTAGTAACTGATCCTGATTCTCCTTATTATGGACAATCTTTTTATATATATAAAAATAACTATAAACTTGACTTAGATGATCCTATACCAACTGCACCCCCAACAAACGACTATAGTAGTTGTACTAAAGATTATACTTGGTATAATCCTTATGATTATGGTGATTTTGTAATCTATGATAATAAGATTTACTATTGGAGTAGTAATTACTACAACCACAACTTCACTCCTAATATTGTAGCAAATGCATATCCACCAACTAGCTACTGGGAAGAATTTTCTACTGACACGACTGAAAATGTTTGGTATAGACATTTTAGTTATACTTTCGGCGATGTTGTAAGATGGTGGACTGGATCTGCAGGTTCAACTACTCCTGTAACTACTGTATATATTTCAATTATTGATGCTAATGTAATTGCAGACTATGGGAAAAAACACCCATCTCCTACTCCTGGCGATAAACCAGCCCAATGGGCAACGGTATCACAATTCGTATCTCGTTCAACTCAATACTCTTCTACAACAGCCTATACAGCAGGACAATCTGTGTATGTAGGTACTGACTATTACATTGCTGTTATTGATGTCCAAGGTCTAGATCCAGCAACAACGCCATATGCTTGGAGAAAAGTTGAATGGTAATGTAAAACGTTAATATAAAAGACTGAAATAAATTTCAGTCTTTTTTTTATTTGTAGATTATTGTAATGTCACCCTATTGACAAACATAACTAAATATAGTAAAATATATTATAGTTTTTTTTAAAAAAGGAGGAGCTAATGTGCAAACAAATTACGAAAAGAATTAAAAAAATTTGGCTTATTTTATTAATTTTATTTCTAACTATTCCTTCTTTTTTAAT
>ENA-UPTA01002167-UPTA01002167.1-activated-sludge-metagenome-genome-assembly--contig:-NODE-2167-length-20587-cov-6.252776_pt1 | contig 20587 bp, 22 predicted proteins | sample MGYA00238184_ERZ773361 | MGnify/ENA primary metagenome ERZ773361 (study PRJEB29100, sample SAMN05720205) | activated sludge metagenome | isolation source: anaerobic digester from wastewater...
GCATGAGATTCTTCACTGTGTTCAGAATGACAACCCTGCATGAGATTCTTCACTGTGTTCAGAATGACAACCCTGCATGAGATTCTTCACTGCGTTCAGAATGACAAAAATTCATGAGATTCTTCACTGCATTCAGAATGACAACCCTCCATGAGATTCTTCGAGCTAAAGCTCTCAGAATGACACGTAGCTTATTCATAGCAATGACACAAGAGGTAAAGCCATCAGAATGAGAGATTAAAATTACTGTTTTAATTATTTGTTTTTTGTGTTAATATGTTGTTATTACTAAGAAGGGGAGTTATTATGGTAACAAAAGAGATTAAGTCAGTATTTATTTTGCTGCTTACTGCAGCTATTTGGGGATTTGCATTTGTTGCACAACGTGTGGGTATGGGCTTTCTGGGTGCATTTACTTTTAACGGTATAAGATTTGCCTTGGGAAGTATTTCACTGCTGCCTGTAATTTATTTTTTTGACAAAAAATTTAAGTCGGAAAATTCAGCTGAAAGAGTAGATGCAGACATTAAAACAACAATAAAATCAGGAGTGATAGCAGGATGTATATTGTATATTGCAGCATCTCTCCAGCAAGTGGGACTTATTTATACCACTGCGGCAAAAGCGGGGTTTATTACAAGTTTATACATAGTATTGGTGCCTATATTAGGAATATTTTTAAAGCAAAAAACCCATTCCACCACTTGGCTTGGTGCAATAACGGCAGCTGTCGGACTTTATTTTTTAAGCATAAATGAAGGTTTTACAATTGAATTCGGTGACCTGCTTCAAGTTATAGGAGCATTATTCTGGGCAGTCCATATACAAGTAATAGATAAATTCGTTAAGAATGTGGATGCAATAAAATTATCCAGCACTCAATTTGCTTCATGTTCAGTTTTAAGTTTAATAACTGCTTTTATTTTTGAAGATATAAGTATGAGCGGAGTTGTTAGTGCCATAGTTCCGTTATTATACGGGGGTGTAATGTCGGCAGGTGTTGCTTACACATTGCAGGCTGTGGGACAAAGATATGCCAAGCCCTCTCATGCAGCCATTGCTTTAAGTATGGAAGCTGTGTTTGCAGCAATAGGAGGAATATTGATTCTTAATGAAACAATGTCTTTAAGAGGATACTTAGGATGTGCCCTTATGCTCGCAGGAATGCTTATTTCACAAGCCGAAAATATTAAAAAACCGGAATAAGGTTGGACTAGCCCTGCAAGTAGCTCCTTGTCCCTTCATATTCTTGATAATGATGCATATAATCTACTAAAAATGAAAAGAGGTGGATATATGTTTAATGATTTTATGACTTTGGATGTCTTGACTACTTTTGCAGGTCTTACGGCAACTACAATGCTGATAGTACAATTCACGAAATTTCTTGTGAAAAAGAAATTTGGTGATTCTTATGTGAGAGTTTACAGCTTTATAATAGCATTAATTCTTACATTTTTGTTTGCACGCCAGGGAGGAAACGCACAAGGTATAGTAATGACAATTATAAATGCAATACTAATAACGATTGCTGCTACAGGAGGCTACGAAATATTAACAGACCCCTTTGCAAGAAAATAGCGGTATGATACTGAACGTCAATTAAAATTAAGCACTATTACATGTTAATTAGCGCAAAAAACACATAGACAAGTTATCACACTTTTTCATTAAAAGAATAGTATATTAATGGGCTTGGCCCTAAATTTTAATGAAAAGGTGTTTTTTATGAGCTGTAGAGATGATTTTGATGTAGCAGGCGATTTCGGCAGAAGACGCAAAGACGATATTGCCGGAGATTTTGGCAGAAGATGTGAATGTGTATTTGAATGCTTGTTTGAATTGCTGGAAGATGCTTTTGAAGACAGGCGCTGCCGCCGTCGTAATTTCGTAAGTCCTGACGTAGGATTTGATTCCCGCAGAAGATGCGACTGCGACTGTGTATTTGAATGCTTACTTGAATTATTAGAAGCTGCTGAAGATGACCGCCGCTGCTGCAGTCGACGCTTTTAACTGATAAACAGCATCTGTCTAAATCAAGACAGATGCTGTTTGTATACCCTATCTATTATATTACTATGTTGTTCTATAAAGTCCCTTCATCTATTAATACTTGCTCCAAAGCAATGACTACATTTTTGTCGTATGTTTTACCGGCCAAACTTTTTAATTCTTCAATTGCTTCTTTTGGAGTCATTGCACTGCGATAAGCTCTGTTTGTAGTCATGGCATCATATGAATCCGCCACTCCTATAATTCTTGCTTCAATGCGTATTTGATTACCCTTTAAACCTTTGGGGTATCCGGAACCGTCAAGCCTTTCGTGGTGCTGCTCTACAATCTGAGATATGTCTTCGATAAACTTTCCTTTAAGAAGCTCAGAGCTATATGTACTGTGCATCTTTATGTAATTTAATTCCTCGTCGCTTAATTTAGACGGCTTATTAAGTATTTCATCAGGTATAAAGAACTTCCCGATATCATGAAACAATGATGCCAAAGCCATGGTATAATTAATTTCACTTGAAAGACCAAGTTTGTGGGCAATTTTAACCGATAAATCCTGTACTCGGTTGCTGTGATTATGAGTATATTTGTCTTTTTGCTCAGATTTGTCCAAAAGGTTACGAAGTTCGCCGGTGTATGTATATAATAAATTGTAAACAGGCTGGGAAGAAATATATAACATCTTTGTATCTTCTATAGTTCTAACAGGTACTGTTTCTTTTATGTTGCTTACGTAAAAATAATCACCTTTTTCAAGTTTAACCAAAGTATTGCCGTCTTCAATTTCAAGAGCTCCCTCTACAATATAGTAAAATTCCATTAAATCTGGCGAATCACCGGGAGTTATGCTGTTAGGCCTATCGGCTTTAATTTCATACAGCATAATTTCAAAATTATCCTTTTTGGCTAGTAAACTTAAAGTAGAAGTACCTATAACTTGATCAATGTAATCTTTATCTTTATAAATAAACAATCCGTCCATATACTCTGCTCCTGTGCCGGTTTTATTGCCTCAATAAAGTAAACTTTCAAAATTTCGGGAATGCAATCAGCATTCCCGACAATAATCAGTGTGCATAAAATGGGTCTACCGTTACAACTCTGTCGTAAATTTCAACTTCTATGTATGTCTTTTCAAGTGTAACGCCTTCTTTTGCAGCTTTTTTAATTAACTTAGCCGCCTTTTTCTCTGTACTCTCAATCAATTTTTCAATTAACTTGTCCAAATACTCTTCAAACTCTTCTTCGCCCTTACCTTTAAGAGCTTCCTTTTCTGCCTTTTCTTGAGCTTTCTCAACTTCTTTGAAAATTTGTTCATTGGTTTTATCAATTTCGTCCAAAAGTTTTTGACTCATTGCAAATGCTGATTGTGCGAATAAAGCCAAAACTGTAATCATGATTAAAACCAATAATAAAGCTTTTTTAATTCTTTTTTTCATTTTACCCTCCTTTTCAACCATAAAGAAAGAACGTAAAAAACTTCCTTCGGAAGCTGGCTGCCATTTTAAAGGCCCTGTAGCTTTGCGTCACTAACTTTCGTTAGCTTTGCCATTATCGGTTGAAGTCATATTTTATTGATTTATTTAATAATATCACAATATATTAACTTATGCAAACATTTTCGACATAATTTTTATCTATTTTCTTCTATTCCTTTAATAAGCAAGCTATACTTTTTTATCGTATCTTTCCACCTTATTTCGTTGTATTTAAGCTCAAATTCTTTAGCTATTATTTTCATAAGCCTGTTTAAACTGTCTTCTCTGTTTGCATTAGCCGCCTGCCAGCGGTTAAACGGCAATGGCAGACTGCTTATGGTTAAACCGAAGCAGCACAATGGAATTACCTTTATTCCCTTTGACCATCCGACACCTGCTTCAAATGCAATCCATGGACGATGGATTGATTCAGGACTGCATATAAGAAGCATAATGTCACATTGTTTCAATCCTTCATTTATATTCATCAGCCATTCATCGCCCAGCTCAATGCTTTCAGAATCTGACGAAACAAATATATTTAATACATTTTCAAAAATCGTGTCAACTAACTCTTTGATAATCAATGCCAATTCTTTGTTTTCATGAATATGCGATATAAAAATGGTCGGTTTAATATACTTCATCAGACTCCCCCTGATAATTGTACTTATTGGTGCCTCTTTTTGGTGCCTGGCACCTTTTCTTGGTGCCTGGCACCATGCTATGGCACCATGCTATTGCACTACGCTTATTAAATTTTCAATAGCTTCTTTCGCTTCTTTTATAAAGTCATTTATTATTTCTTCACAGCTTTTAATTGAAGTTATAACGGACAAGCTTTGACCCGCCTGGATGAGACCCCACTCAACATCCCCTTCTAAAGGAGCGCTTTTGCTTTTTCCTGCACGAAGCTCATGGAGTTGTTCATATGGGGCGTTTGATTTTTCAAGCTCAATATACTTTTCGGTAGCTTTATTTTTTAAGCTCCTGATAGAATGGTTCGATAGATAACCCGTTATTTCGGTACCCATATCTCCCGCGGCAACAATAGCATTTTTAGCATCTGTATGAGCAACGCATTCCTCTGAGGCATAAAACCTTGTTCCTACTTGAATTCCCGAAGCTCCCATTACTAATGCAGCAGCTAAACCTCTGCCCTCTGCAAAACCTCCTGCAGCAATAACGGGTATTTTAATCTCAGGAATAACCTGTGTCATTAAGGAAAGAGATGTTAATTTTCCTATATGTCCTCCGGCTTCCATACCTTCTATTATCAAAGCATCCGCTCCGTTTTCTTCAACCCGCTTAGCCAATCTGGTGTTAGGAACAACAGGAATAACCTTTATTCCTGCATTTTTTAATCTTTCAATATAGGGAACCGGATTTCCTGCTCCCAATGTTACAAATGATACCTTCTCATTGCAAATTAAATCAATTTTTTCTTCCTTGTCTTCATCCTGCAGCACTACATTAACACCAAAAGGTTTATCAGTTAATGTTTTTGCTAAATCTATCTGCTCTTTAACCCAGGATAATTCTCTTCCTCCCGTAGCAATAATGCCGGCGCCTCCAGCATTTGAAACAGCTGCAGCCAGGTTAGCTTCAGATACCCAGGCCATTGCTCCTTGCAATATGGGATATTTAATATTTAACAGTGTTGTTAATCTGGTTTTCATTTTCCCTCCATGCTATTATTTTTTTCTTTATCTCTATATTTTAAAATTAATATTATCATTGCCAATACTGCAAAAAAGGAAAGTGTATTTGTTGCCAGAAAAGCTCCTCCCGTACCATGAACCACTAAATTAATCGCATATATCTCCATCAGTGATATTCCCGTTATCATCATGATATATGTTTTCAGATTCAGATCTTTAACTGATTTGGTCCTTAATATTTGAATAATTTGCGGCACTTGTCCGAAAGATAATATCACTCCCCCCGTTAACTGAAAAATATCAAAAATCATATTGCCTCCCAATAATTTAATCTGTTTTAATATTATCAGATGAAATATAATAAAACAATAATATTTTAGTATATAAATTGATTTAAAGCCACCCGACTGATTCGAATGGCTTGAATTTTATCTCTTAGAAGAAAACCCTGTTTTTAATTCCTATTTTATTTATATCATAAGGTGTTTCTTGGTAGATTATGTTTATCCAATTTTTAAAAAGCAAATTTGCATGGCTCCTCCACTTTACAAATGGCGGCCTTGTCGGATCATCACCGGGATAATAATTTTTAGGAATATTTATGGGTATATTTTGACTTACATCCCTGTCATATTCTTTTTTTAAAGTTAAGGGGTCATACTCGGAATGTCCCATTATAAATATGCGGCTGTAATCATCGGTAACCGCAATATGAACTCCGGCTTCTTCAGATTCCGCAAGTATAATAAGCTCTTCAACCGACATAATATCTTCCTTGGCTACTTCCGTGTGTCTTGAATGGGGAACGTAGAACACATCGTCAAAACCGTTTAAAAGCATGCATGTATCATGTTTCTTTTCATGCTCAAACACTCCGAACACCTTTGCCGGCAGTTCTATTTTATTAAGCCCGTAAAAGTAGTGCAGTGCAGCTTGTGCTCCCCAGCATATATACATTGCGGATGTAACATTTCTGTGGGAAAATTCAAAAATTTCTTTCAGCTCCTCCCAATAATCAACTTCTTCAAATTCAAGAAGCTCTACAGGAGCACCGGTAATAATCATACCGTCATACTTTTTATGCTTAACTTCGTCAATACTCTTATAAAAGTTTTCCATGTGGCTTTGCAAAACATTTTTGGCTTTATGAGTTCTTGTGTGAATGAACTCCACATTTATTTGTATGGGGCTGTTAGAAAGCAGCCTGACAAACTGTGTTTCCGTATCAATTTTAGTAGGCATCAAATTGACGAGTGCAATTTCCAAGGGCCTTATATCCTGGGTTTCAGCTCTTTCACTGCTCATTACAAAAATATTTTCTTTTTCCATTGTTTTGTAAGCCGGTAAATCTATAGGTATTATAACTGGCATATTATTTCTTCCTTTCCTGTTATTCAAGTGCAGTTTTTATATCATTAATAATATCATCAATATTTTCAATGCCAACATTTAATCTTATTGCTTCCGGCATTACACCGGCTGCAATTTGCTCTTCATCCGTAAGCTGCCTGTGAGTGGTGCTGCCGGGATGAAGCACGCACGTTCTTACATCTCCAAGGTGTACGACATTATTAATAAACTTTAATTTTTTGGTAAATTCTCTTCCTGCCTTTGCTCCGCCTTTTATTCCGAACAAAATCATTCCGCTGCCACCCCTTGGCAGGTATTTTTTAGCATTTTCATAATATTTGCCGCTTTTAAGCAATGGATAATTTACCCATAATACATTCTCATGTCCTTCAAGAAACTCTGCCACTTTCAGGGCATTTTCACAATGTCGGTCCATTCTGACATGCAGTGTTTCAAGACCCCTTAAATTAATAAATGCATTGAAGGGACTGAGAACTGCACCGTAATCTCTCAGTATGTGAGTTCTTGCCTTGGTTATATATGCCTTATCTTTAAATGTTTCATAGTAACTTAATCCATGATAGCTCGGGTCAGGCTCCACGAGTCCCGGGAATCTTTCGTTATCCCATTTAAAATTCCCTCCGTCAATAACCACTCCGCCCATACAAGTTGCCTGGCCGTCTATATATTTGGTGGTTGAATGTACGACTATGTTTGCACCGTGTTCTATCGGTCTGCATAGATAAGGAGTTGCAATTGTATTATCAACAATAAAGGGAAGGCCCGCTTTTTGGGCTGCATTGGAAACTGTTTTAAAATCCAATACATTCATTCCCGGATTGCCTATTGTTTCGCCGAATATTAATTTAGTATTGTCTTGAACCAAGGACAGTATTTCTTCTTCAGTACTGTCAGGTCCAAAAAATGTTGTTTCTATACCTAACTTTTTTAAGCTTGATGAGAGCAATGTAAATGTCCCGCCGTAAATAGTCGATAGAGCTACTACATGGTCTCCGGAATTGCATATGTTGGTTATGGCCATTGTTGTTGCTGCCATGCCTGAAGATACGGCAACTGCTCCTACTCCGCCTTCAAGATGTGCCATTTTATTTTCAAAAGCCTCTACGGTAGGGTTGCTTATTCTTGAATACATGTGTCCGGACTCGCTTAAATCAAATAAAGCTGCCACATAATCAGGGTCCTTGTAATTATATGTAGTGCTTTGCACCAAAGGATAGACTCTTGCTTCTCCTTCTTGAAATTCTTCCAACGATTGTACCAAGGCTGTTTCTAATTTAAAATTGTTTTTCATGTTTCCTCCTTTATATTCGCAGGCTCCATCACAAATTTGCATATTCGGGGACATTCCTCTTACCCCAAAGACTTTCCTCAAAGTAGAGGTGTGTCCCCATACATATTTTGTCGTGCAAATTGGGATTACGCTGCATAAGACTCACCATCAATTTGTACTTCGCTATCGCTCGCACAAATTGGGTCGAGTCTATAAAAAAAATCCTCCAATGAAGAGAGGAAAATTAATTGTTTCGTCTCCTCATCTTTCAAAGATACCTTTGCCGGAATTAGCACCTTGCATTAGTAAATGCAGGTTGCCGAGATTTCATCGGGCCGTTCCCTCCATCTCTCTTGATGAGAATTTATTTAATTGTTATCTAATGTAGTCTATATAAAGGCTTTTGTCAAGTGTTTTTTTTAAATATTTTTTTCTATCTTTTATTCATTATGCTAAGTCAGCTTTTTGGTATGCTATTCTTTCATCACCATTTTCTAAATAAATAATTCCGCAGCGATGAAAACCGTTTTTAATTAATAAATTATGCATGGGAATATTGTCGCGATGAGTATCTATCTTTAAATTACGGCATTGTTCAAAGCTCCAATTCAAACAATAAGTAGCAACGCCTCTTTTGCCTGTTGCTGAAGCAATCCTGTGAACTACTCCGTAAGGCTCGTCATTAAGCCACTGACCGTCGTGTATTTCTGCATAGTCAGGCTCGATACCTTCAAAATATACAAATGTTCCGACAATTTTACCTTCATCAACACATAGGTAACTTATATTTTTATAAATATCACTTTCAATCAATTTTCTCTCAGGGTAACTATCCTTCCACTGCTTTGGATTTCCGGAAGCCTTCATAAATTTTCTTGCTCCCTCAAATATTTTTAAAATTTCATCAATATCATTTATTGTACTTCTTCTAATTTCCATATTATTTCCTTTCTTTATTTCTTCAATATCAGAATTATTTAGTTAATTCTTGTTTTCAGCTTAATTATATACCATAACTAAAAATATAGCCACATACGTTTCTTATTTATCTCTTAAACCTTAAAAAATCACTGATTTCACCTGAAACTTTCCCCGAAGAATTCTCCCAAAAAGATGACAGTACCCCCGTCCCCTTGTCACAAAAAGATGACAATATCCCCGTCCCCTTGTCACGTCCCCTTGTCATTGTGCAAAAAGGTGGTATAATACTAATTAAAATAATTATAGGAGTGGCATGATGACAAAAGTAAAAAAAGCCGTATATTATATCTGTGACAATCATGATTGGGGATATGTCAGCTACTTGGTTTGGGATATACTAAAGGAAGAGGGATACTTAAACAATAAGGTTGACTTTACCTTTGACGGAAGAGAAGTCTATAAATATATCGATAATAAAAATAATGAATTCTATTTTGTTCCTACAGATATAGCATTATGCAGGGATTATCCCAGGTATCTTCCGGATATGAACAGGTATTTTTCTGATTTTGATATGTCCGGAATGGTTACATGGCACGAAGGTACAAATGCTCTTGATAAGGTTATTACCGTACATAGTATAGGTGATGTTAATTCAGGTTGTTACGGTCCTGCAAATCCTTTATATATGCACAATCTTATGTGGGCTATGGAGAAATTAAGAAAAGAAATCGAATTGGATTTCAGCGTAGTAACTGAAGCGACCCATTGGTCGGGTGTTTATGAAGGGCAGGGGGACCCTGAGCTTCTCTTAAAATATCCCGTACCCATAGTAGACATAGAAATAGGAAGTACACCGGAAAGCTGGGTAAATATGGATGCCTGCAGGGTTCTTGCTCTTTCTCTGCTTCATATATTTGACAAAGATATTGATGATATAAAGCTGCATAATCTTCTTTGCGTGGGAGGAGTACATTTTGACCCGAATTTTGCAGAGGCAGTCCACACATGTTGGAATGAAAATGAATTCTTCGGTGTTTCTCACATAATTGCAAATCAATGGCTTGTTTCAGGCGAATACGAAGGAGAAAACGGAATAGAAAAAGCATCTGAATGTGTAGATGCCATAATTGGCGGAATTGATGCAATTGTTTTTCATGATAAATTAAAAGGATGCTATAAGGATGTTGTACGCGCCCTGGGAGAAAAATACAAGGTGCCTATATTAAAGCATCAAGCATTAAGAAAACCCGAAAGTATCAATTGGTAAGTATACTTCTGTGCTGTTACGTTTATTCTTAGCTATATATAGAGCTTTATCGGTATTTTTTATGAATTCCCTAACGGATGATTCATCTGATGGGATTGTAGTATTAACACCTAAGCTGATTGTTATATTTAATTCTTCTACTCTTTTTCTCATTTTTTCAGCTAAATCATATGCTCTTTCTCTTTCTGTTTGAGGAAGCAATATCACAAATTCTTCCCCTCCATATCTGGCCACTACATCGGAAGAGCGCTTTGCACATTCCGATAAAATTTCTGCAACCAGTTTTAAACAATTATCACCGGCCTGGTGCCCGAATTTATCGTTAAATGATTTAAAATGGTCTATATCTGCCATTATTAATGATAATGGCATTGAATGCCTTTTACATCTGTTCCATTCTTCTCTAATTTTGGTATCGAAGGTATGTCGATTGAAAATACCTGTTAATCCATCATATTGGGATATGATTTTTAGCTTTTTATTCGCTTCTTCTAATTCTTTATTAATCCGCTTCAGTTCATCGCTGTTTTCCTGCATGATTTTTCTGTTTTTAAAATCCTGCTCCTGTCTCTTATATCTCGTATAGGAAATAGCAAATGACATTATTACCAATGAAGTAGTATTCAAATATATTCCAAACAACAAATCCGGCGACTTTTGAAAATTAGGCAATAGTACGGAAAAAATCAAGTGTGAAGTAAAATAAATAAGAAATGAAACAGAGGGTTCTATATATAAAGCGCCTGCGGTTATTATAACCGCTGCAATATATACTATTGTCTGACCGTGTGTCAGTTGATGCAGCAATGATATCCCACCGCTCCATAATAATATGAAGTTTATAAAGAATATTTGAGCATTGTGAATACTGACCACATTTTTAGCTGCATCCTTTTCCAGCTTAACAATAACCGATAAAAATATAGTCATTGCAAACAGCAAAATAAAATTCATTGCTCCGAAATATATCTGTGGCTTTGTAAAAAGATTTCCCTTACTGACTATACAATATACAATGAGCTGAATAATTCCTAATGCGATAAGTGTTTTTGCAGAGATTATTAACTTAGCTAAATTAATCCTACAAAAATCAATAGCAAATTCCTTTTTGCAATCATCCGTCTTAGATGTTGAAAAAAGGTTTTTAATTAATTTGAATGCTCTGGCTAGCAATATTAAGCCACCTCATTTTTAGGATATGCTTTTATTTAATTGTAACATTTTTACAGAAAATTTTCAAGCAAAATCATAATCCAATTACCCGACGCTACAATCTAGCCGCTCCAAAACTGTATAAACAAAATATTTTAGGATGCATATAATAATATAATTCGTTATGTAGATAGAGAGGTGTAAATATTTTGAAATATAATCCATTCGATGGTCGAATTTACAAAGCACAAGTTCCACCGGGCTCCATACCTTTTGAGCAGGAAGTGGGCTACTTATCGGTAAGTGTTTTTACCGCATCCGGAGCATTGCCGGTAGAGGGTGCCTTAGTAACGGTTTATATCCGTGATGAAAGTGGTGCAGAACATGAAATAGTGCATCATATAACCGATGCCAACGGTCGAATTCCGCTTATCACATTACCCGTAATGTATGACCGCCTTGACCCTTTCGAAAGCGGCAGATATTATTTTACTACTTATAATTTAAGAGTTCAGGCAATAAACTATTATACGGTAAATGTAATTGATTTAAGAATTTTTCCGAATACCACTACCCGTTTTCAAATAAATATGATTCCTGTTGCAATCGGACCGGTAGAAGGTCCTGATACAACAATTGTTATTCCTCCCAGTCCGATTGACATATCAAATGATTAGAGGTGATATTATGAGTATAGAAATTCCCGGACTTACACAAGTGGTTATACCTGCAGCAATTACAGTTCATTTAGGTGCACCGGATGAACCGGGTGAAAATGTTACGGTTCCGTTTCTTGATTATATAAAAAATGTTGCCTCAAGCGAACTATATCCTACTTGGCCGGAAGCTGCACTTAGAGCAAATATATATGCCATTACTTCTACCGCATTAAACCGTATATTCACTGAATGGTACCGAGCTCAAGGTTATAATTTCGATATAACAAATGATACAAGATTTGACCAGGCATTTGTTCATAACAGAGGTATTTTTGACACTGTATCGGTGCTTGCAGATGAGCTTTTTGACAGTTACATAATAAGACGGGGACAAATTCAGCCTCTTTATGCTCAATTTTGTGACGGTCGCGTCTCCTGGTGTCCGGGGCTTCTCCAATGGGGTACGGTTGAATTGGCAGAGCAAGGCTACACCCCATATGAAATGCTTCAATATTACTATGGTGAAGATATTGATATAAAAACAGATACTCCGATAGCTGAAGCCTTTGAAACTTATCCCGGAATTTCTCTTCAATTAGGAGACAATAATCCATATGTATTATTGATGCAGATACGTTTAAACACAATAGCCACAAACTATCCTGCTATACAAAGAATACCTAATCCTACAGGAACCTTTGATGAAGCAACGCAAGAAGCTGTAAGACAGTTCCAGGATATATTTAATTTCCCGGTGACGGGAATTATTGACAAATCAACATGGTACGGTATAAGAAGAATATATGCTGCAGTTACAAAATTAGCGGAATTGACTTCAAGAGGAATTATGTTGAGCGAAATTCCCGAATTCACTCCTACTCCCGGTCCTGAAGAGGTAATTCCGAGAGTTCAAATTGTGCAATATTTTCTCAATGTTCTGTCCGCATACTACAACTCTATTCCTTCTGTGGATATCAGCGGTGTATTGAATACCCAAACGAGGACTGCCCTAATGGAATTCCAAAAAACATTTAACTTGCCAATAACAGGTCTTGTTGATGAGCAGACCTGGAATACAATGTTCAATGCTGTATCAGGAATTTTAGAAACACTTCCCCCTTCCGCGATTGCCCTTCCCGCCTTGTTATGGCCGGGTATCACATATCGGGTAGGCTCCGAGGGTCCCGGTGTTTACTTACTGCAACAATATTTGTCTTATATTGCTTCAGTCCTGGAAGGAATTACACCGACTGACCCGGATGGAATTTTCGGACCTCAGACTGAGCTTGCGGTAAGAACATTTCAGGAATTCTTTGGAATAGATGTAACAGGAGTGGTTGACAGATATACTTGGGATAGAATAGTACTTATATATCGTAATTTAAGATTCGGCGATACAAGCAGAGTTCAAGGAAGCTAAAATGTCAAAACCACCGGTGAGCCGGTGGTTTAATATACTCTCCTTTTCTAACCTATATTATTAAGCGGCAAAAATCCAAAATAATTCAAAATGCCTAGATAAATCCCGTATGCAACATTCCACAAATTATCCCTTAAAATCATTGCATCATTAAAATTAGTCAAGTAACCCATTTCAACCAATACAGCAGGCATATTTGTATTTCTTAATACATAAAGAGATTTGTTTTCCCTTATCCCGTTATCCCTTAAGCGTGTGTTTCTTACTATGCCGTTCATAATATGCTGTGCCAGCCAATTAGCCTGGGTATTAAATTGATATATATACATTTCAGAGCCGTTAATACTTGGATTAACATTGGCATTGCAATGAAGACTGATAAAATAATTTGCCGGCCATTGATTTGCCATGCGAACTCTTTCCGCCAGACTGGTTGATGTGTTCGTTCCCAATACCGTGGTTGGTGTAGGCCTTGATAACATGTATTCGAATCTGTAATCATTAGCCAATAAATTCCCAAGATAAATTCCTGCACGGAAATTTATTTCACCTTCGTTTAAGCCGTTGCCTTCGGCCCCTGCATTATGAAATCCCGGAGGATTGTGTCCTTGATCTATAAATATTTTGATTGCCAAAAAATCACTTCCTTTATTATATGCTATAACTATTTTATTCGTACGATAATAAAGTGTGATTTTTTTTTAATTCGTGGATATTCCTCTGCCATCAAAGACTGTCTTATTAGTAGAGGTGTATCCTCATGCACTAATGGTCTGACTTAAGTCCTGCTCCGCACATAGGAATCAAAGCTGGAGTTCTTCCTTTTACTTCACAATATTTCATGTATGCTGCATATGTAGCTGCTGTTGTATGCTCAACATAAATACCCTTTGAAGCAAGCAGTGCACTTGCTTCCAGAATTCCTGTTTCAGGAGAATTAATAACTTCGATATTATACTTATAGATATATTTCAATATTTCTTCTCCCCTCATGGGCTCACCTATTGCAATTCCCTCTGCCATAGTAGGCTTGGATATTACCTTTACGGGTTTGGAAGCTTTTATTTTGACTGCCTTTGTAAAGGGGTCGCAGTATTCGCTTTGCACTGCAATTATATTAGGCATTTTATCTATGATATTGCTTTCCAGGAATTCCTCCAATGCCTTTATTATTCCGATAAACAAGGTACCGTTTCCCAAAGGAATAAAAATATTTTCGGGAATTCTATTAAGCTGTTCATATACTTCATAAATATAGGTCTTGGTGCCCTCATAAAAGAAAGGATTGTACACATGATTTGCATAATACTTCCCTTCTTTGTCTGACTTCGCTCTGCAGACATTTGCACAGTTGTCCCTTGTGCCGGGAACTACATTTACCTTTGCATTGTTGGATTTAATCATATCAATTTTCTTTGGGGATGTACCTTCGGGCACAAAAATTTCACAATCAATGCCGGCTTTTGCACAATATGCGGCAACACTGTTTCCTGCATTGCCGCTGCTGTCCTGAACAACCGAATCAACTCCGATGATTTTGCAGTGTGCTATCAAAACCGCTGCTCCTCTGTCTTTAAATGATAAGGTGGGCATGAAGTAATCCATCTTCAATAAAACATCTTCATTAAATTGAATAACAGGTGTCAAACCTTCTCCCAGGCTTATTTTTTCCCACTCATTGCCTAAAAGAGGCATGAAAGCACGATAACGAAAAATACTCCAATTATTTTTGTCTACTAAGGAAAGGTCAAACTTAGGGGGCTTATAATCCAGCTTCCAAAGTCCTCCGCAGTCGCACTTTGGCTTTTTTGTTGCAACATCCATTCTTGTATTGCATTTAGAACAAATATACTTCATTTGTTTCACCTTCTTATCATATAGTTATATCCATTTGGTATATTTTCTATGGTTAACATTTTTGTCATTCTGAGAGCTTTAGCTCGAAGAATCTCATGAGATCCTTCGCTTACGCTCAGGATGACAACGTGCGGTTAACACGTTAAAAATTTGTAAAATTTTTTGTATTATTTTTCAATCCATTCGACAATTTGTGGTTTATAACGCTTAAAGACAACTCCTACAACTTTCCCTATTAAGAGCGCTGCTATGATAGTTCCTTCTCTTACTGATTTCAGCTGTCCTAAAAAAATTATGGACAGTAAAGCAGAAACAGCTACCATGCTGCTGTCAACCGAAACCTTAACATTTGAAAATTTCAACTTGCCCTTACTAAGTTCGACTATTGAATTCATAGTTCCTTCGGCAGGAAGCGGTATATAGTCCGGAATAAGATAAAATGATACGCCTATACCAATAATTACTATACTCACAAACAAATATAATAATTTTATGATATACAAAGATGGTATTGGCAGCCAAAATAATAAGAATTCTTTGCCGGTATATGTAACAAACAAACCGAATAAAAATGTGCATACAATCTGCAGCAATTGTATGGGCTTGAAATTTTTCCTTAATAAAGCTATTTGCAATGCAATTAAAAAAATGTTAAATATAAAAACAGCTTTGCCGAGCTCTATATTCCATATAAGTTCTAATGCATAAGGAATTGCGCTGACCGGTGATATACCAAGCTGTGCAGCCTTAGAAACATTAACTCCCATTGCAAGAATTAATAGGCCGCTCACATATAAAAATATTTTTTTTACTGACTTTTTCAAGTAAACTTCCCCCGATGTATTTTTTTGAACCTCAATGTTATTATAACATATAATAAGTCATATATAGTATTATTTTTATCTTTAAGAAATTAGAAAAAAAGAACAGCGGATGCTGTTCTTCGTAACATTATGGCATATTACTATTCTATAGTTGAATTTGCTGCGTTTTTACGGACGCTTTCTACCCCGTTTTTACAGCTGTCCATGGCTTTATAACCTTCCGATGTAGCTATAATTTCTCCGTTCTTGGCTTTTAGGCGGAATCTGTACTCTCCTGCCTTGTCGGTGAAAATTTCAAACTTAGGATTCTTTTCTACTTTAAAATTTTCAACAGTCTGATCTTCCAAATTAGCAATAGGTGCATTATTTATAACGCTGTCTATGCCTTTCAAACACGATGCCTTTGTCTTGTAAATTTCAGAGCTTGCAATAACTTGTCCATTTGTAGCCTTTAAATCGAATTTAAAACCTGTTTTAACTTCTTTAACAACAAATTTACCCATGTTCCCGCTCCTTTCATTGATAGACTTTTTTTTAGTATATCAATTTTGTCAAAATGTGTCAATGAACTTTTTTATATCTAACTATGATTCCCAAAAATTCTACATCTTTTTCACAATTAGTAACATATAATTATATATAGCATAATATGTATTATAAAAGTTTACTGTTTAAACATCTAAATTTTGGGTATATTATTTATACAACAATACAAAGTCTTACGAAAAATCTGTGAGTAATTATAAGGTCGCTGCAATCAAATTGTTTGGGGAGAATTCTATAGGAATATCTCAAAGTGCAGTAAAAGTCTATCGAGGAATGAAAATAGAGGTAAGATTTGTAAAGTTGATAATATAGATGATTGACAAATGAGGTGATTCCAACAGGATACGGAAAAGAAAACTCAAATAAATAGCACCCGGCTTTGAATTGAAAAGAAGTTCGGGTGCTATTTATGTGCGTTGCCGGGGGTAACCCCTTGAGTATCATTCTTATGGCTTGCCCGAAGACTTTCATGAATGGAATATTATTTTTCTTGAACTTAATATAAAATTGTGCTATATTGATATAGTGTTTTTTAAAAGTACACGTGTATTTATACCGGGAACAAGGGAGGATTAAAATGGAATCATTAAAACATGTAAAATTAGGAATATTAGGCATGGGGACAGTAGCATCAGGACTTATTAACATTATGGAATTTAATAAAGATAAAGTGCATGGAAATATAAACGGGGAGTTAATGGTAAATAAGGTTCTTGTTAACAACCCCAATAAAATAAGAAATGTTAACTTGCCCAAAGAAGTTTACACAACCGATGCATATGAAGTAATAAACAGCGATGCAGATATAATAGTTGAATTAATTGGAGGATTAAGTCCAGCTTACGAATACATAAAGGCAGCACTCAATAACAAAAAGCATGTTGTAACCGCAAATAAAGCTCTTATCGCAACTTACGGAGAAGAACTGCATATATTGGCAGAAAAAAATAATGTTAAGTTAATGTATGAAGCAAGCGTGGGTGGAGGAATTCCAATACTAAACACAATAAGAGATAATCTCTGTGCAAATGAATTTGAATATATTTTTGGAATTATTAACGGAACAACAAATTATATTCTCACGCAAATGACTGAAAACGGTCTGGATTATAGACAAGCCTTAAAGGAAGCACAAGCTCTCGGCTTTGCAGAAGCTGACCCTTCTTCCGATGTTGAAGGTGATGATGCGGCATACAAACTGTCTATACTGTCTACCTTAGCTTTTGGACAGAGAATCCACCTTAAAGACATTCCAAAGGAAGGTATTACGAAAATATCAAAAGAGGATATTGAGTATGCAAAGGAATTAGGATACAATATCAAGCTGTTGGCAGCCGGAATCAAAAAAGGAAATGAAATTGAGCTTAATGTCCAACCTGCATTCATTCCTGCCGCTCACCCTTTATCGACCGTTAAGAATGAATTTAATGCCGTATTTTTGAAAGGTAATGCAGTCGGCGAATTAATGCTGTACGGCAAAGGTGCAGGCTCTCTGCCTACGGGTAGTGCGGTACTTGGAGATATAATTCATATTGTTAAAAATGCAGGCTCATCATATGCAAAAGAGGGTGAGAAAAAGTATGTTATTTCCAACAAAGGTTTTAAACAATATTATATCAACATGAAAGTTATAGATAAGCCTGGGGTCCTTGGAAGTATTGCAAGTATTTTTGGAAAAAACAAGGTAAGTCTGGCTTCTGTAGTGCAAAGACAGAAAAACGGCAATGATACTGTTCCCTTGATATTTATTACTCATGAAACCGAAAGAAAAAATATTGATGCTGCCCTTGAAGAAACTAAGAAATTTGATTTTGTAACAGAATTGGACAGCATAATAATAGTTGAAAATTTCAAGTAAAAATCGGTAAATCTTATTGAACAGAACAGTCTGAACTGATATAATGTATATTGTTTGATGAATAAGACAAATAAGGAGTAAAATAATGAACGAAAATCAAAATAATATACAATACTATGATGATGAAATTGACCTAAGAGAGCTGATTATGGCCTTATGGAAAAGAAAAAAAATGATAATAGCCTTTACTTTGGCTGTTGCAATACTTGCAGCATCATTTAGTATGTTTATATTATCGCCCGTATATAAAACAAGCTTAGACATTATAATAAGTATGCCTGAAATTTACAACACCCGATACGGGGAGTACAAACTTCCTATTACAACAAGTGAGCAGTACATTAATTTAATCAGCAGCGATGATGTGCTTATTAACACAATAAAGGACATGAATTATGATACTGAAGAAATCAGTGTTGAAAACTTGAATAAAAGAATTGCTGTAATAGCATCAAATACTAAGGCAAACACAGTACAAAACAGCTTTACTGTTACGGTTTCTGCCGATAACCCTGAGGAATCTCATAAACTCGCAAAATCCTTATTTGAAAACTATATTGAATTTTTGGATGTTATGGTAAAAGAAAGAGCCATAAACCATTATATAAATCTTTTTAGTGTTGAGCTGATGGCTTTGCAAAATACATTGGATGTAGAAAAGGAAACCTTATCAAAAAATGAAGAATTGCTTTCACAAACTCCAAAAGTAATAAATACTAAATCAAATGTTGAAATTCAATCGCCTCTAAACGATGAAAGCAATTATATAATTCCTATTGAAACGGCTAATCCTAATTATATAAAAATTGAAAATGACATTATTCAAAACAAGCAAAATATAAACTCTATTGAGAGCTCTATTAACAAAACCATGGAGTACATTGAGGAATTGAATGTTGAAAAACAGGCGGTCAGCAAATACTATAAAAACGGAAGGACCGAGAAGCTTGAAACGAGCGTTATCGGTATTGTTGAAAACAATGTATATTTAGCTTCGCAACCTGCTATTCCAACACAAAAATCCAGTCCCAACAATTCACTTAATACTATAATCGGTGCTGTCCTTGGAGGTATGGTTGGAGTCATGGCAGCATTATTTATGGAATACTGGTTTAAAAAAGAAAATAATTAATATTTCTATACAATATTACTGCTTGGAGAATTCTATGTTATATATCACTAAAAATCACCTTAAGCCGGGTATGGTATTGGCAAAAGATATTTATCTATATAACCGAAGAAATTTTAATACTTTTCTTTTGGCTAAGGGACAAGTACTCAGCAGCACTTACATCAACAGAATCAATTTTCACAATATTGATGGAGTTTATATAGAAAACGATGCCTTTTCTGATATCAATGTGGAACCCTATATTGCTGATGACTTAAAGGCAGAATCACTGCAACGCATTAGTGACACATATTATGAATTCCAAGTAAGTTCGGGGAAAATAAACGATTATATGATTAACCGGCTGTCAAAGACCGTTAAAAACATTATAATAGAGTTATTGAATAAAGATGATTTATCATATAACATTATGGATTTTAAAAACTATGACAGCTACACATTTCAGCATTGCCTGAATGTGGCTATGCTAAGCATTTCTACGGGAATATCATTGAAACTCAGCGAGCAAGACCTTCTTGATTTAGGTTTGGCCGGAATGCTGCATGATATCGGTAAAATGTTAATACCCATTGAAATACTTAATAAGCCGTCAACACTGACAAAAGAAGAGTTTGAAATTATAAAGACACATCCTGTCAATGCATCAAAGCAATTAAGAAATATGGTCCCACATGAAGTTTTAAGAGCAGTTGAAGACCATCATGAAAGACTTGACGGCACAGGATATCCACATGAAAAAAGAGACAATAACATAAGTCTATACGCAAGGATATTGTCAATAAGCGACGTGTACGATTCTTTAATTTCAGACAGGCCATACAGAAAATCTATCTTTCCAAATGAAGTTGTGGAGTATTTGATGGGATGTGCCGACAAACAATTTGATTATAATATTTTAAAACACTTTTTGAAAATTATTTTTGCCTATCCGGTAGGAACATTTGTTAAACTAAGCAACGAAGAATTAGCGGTAGTAATTAAAAATCATTCCGAAAACATATTAAGACCGATAGTGCGAATTATAAATAATGACGGCACTGTAGGAAAAGACATTGATTTGCTTTATGATAAGGATTACATGAATATCACGATAATTGATATGGGATATGACCTGCTTTCTATGTATCCCCTTGCTGATTTTTATTAATATGTTTTCAACAG
>ENA-UPTA01002170-UPTA01002170.1-activated-sludge-metagenome-genome-assembly--contig:-NODE-2170-length-20572-cov-5.446800_pt1 | contig 20572 bp, 10 predicted proteins | sample MGYA00238184_ERZ773361 | MGnify/ENA primary metagenome ERZ773361 (study PRJEB29100, sample SAMN05720205) | activated sludge metagenome | isolation source: anaerobic digester from wastewater...
AAGAGATAGAAACAGAAGAAAGCAAAAAGATTTTCAACAAAGAAAAAGAGAAAACGCCTAATAAACGGCATAAATATTGATTATATTGGGAGCAATGTAAAAGTTGCTCTTTTTATATAAATAAAAGGATTTGAGAAAAAATGAAAAACAACATGGAAATATTTGCCATATACTAGAGATTTTTATAAAAAAGTGTTATAATGTTTTATAGAATGTTAGCGATTTAAGAGAGGTAAATAATATGGCTAAAATTGACTATGCCGACGGCATTTTAAAATTAAGGGCTAAACTTAATCTTTCTCAAGAGGAACTTGCTAAATTATTAGGAGTTTCTTTTATGTCTGTTAACAGATGGGAAAACGATAAGTACGCTCCTACAAAACTTGTAAAGGTTAAGCTTTTACAGTTATTTGAAGAAAATAATATTGAAGTGAAAGAGGTAAATGAATAATGGCTATAGATAAATTGCAAAAACAAACAAATATTAATATACAAGAGAAAGCAAATCTTATTTGGGAAATTGCTACTCATTTGTATGGTGAATATAAACCACATGAATATGGTAAAGTCATTTTACCTATGACCGTTATTAAAAGATTTGATGATGCTCTAAGAGATACTAAGAAGGCAGTTGTTGAAAAGAATAACGAGCTTAATAGTTCAAATAAGGAAGTAAATGATAAGACTAGACATGCTATTTTAAAAAATGTTGCAAAGCATGATTTTTACAACACATCAAAGTTTGATTTTGCTGGATTAATTGCTGATGCAGATAACATTAAAGAAAACTTTACATCTTATCTACAAGCTTTCAGTGATAATGTTAAAGATATTATTCAACGTTTTGATTTCTTCAAAGAAATAGATAAGATGAGTGAAAATGACCTTTTATATACAATTATCAATGAGTTTAATGCTAAGAAAGCTGATTTTTCACCTAATGTAGTAACTGCTCAAGATATGGGCTATATCTTTGAAGAGTTAATTAGAAAATTCTCAGAGTCATACGATGAACAAGCCGGAGCTCACTTTACAGCAAGAGATATTATATATTTAATGACTGAATTACTTGTTGTAAACGATAAAGAAGAATTGAAGAAAAATGGTGGTTCTAAGACTGCATATGATATGACAATGGGTACATCTCAGATGCTTACATGTCTAGATGAAAGGTTGCAGGATATTAATGAATCTATTAACTTGACTTGTTTTGGTCAGGAGTTTAATCCTGAAACATATGCTATTGCTAAAGCAGATACTTTAATTCGTGGTGGCGATGCTGACAATATGAAGTTCGGCGATACATTATCTAATGACCAATTTGAAGGTTATACATTTGACTATATTATTTCTAATCCTCCTTTTGGTATTGACTGGAAGAAAGAAAAAGATTCAGTTGAAAAAGAAGCAAAGCTTGGTGAATCAGGTAGATTCGAGGCAGGATTACCAGCAATCGGTGATGGACAAATGTTATTCTTACAAAATGGTTTAAAGAAATTAAAACCTACTGGTAGAATGGCTATTATTCAAAACGGTTCATCGTTATTTAATGGTGATGCAGGTTCTGGCCCATCTAACATCAGAAAATTCATAATAGAAAATGATAGACTTGAAGCCATTATTCAATTGCCTAATGATTTATTCTACAATACTGGAATTGCTACATATATTTGGGTAATCACAGGAAAAGAAGGAAAAGAAGATAGAAGATTAGGTAAAGTTCAATTGATTGATGCTTCTAAATGTTATGTTAAGAGAAGAAAGAACATTGGTAATAAGAGAGTAGATCTTTCTGATGAAGCCATTAGTCTAATTGTAAAAGCATATAATAGTTTTGATAACTTAGAATTCAATGAAGATGGATTATTTGTTGAATCTAAGGTTTTTGATAATGCTCATTTTGGGTATACAAAAGTTACTGTTGAAACTGCTGAAACTGATGATAAAGGCAATGAAGTATTAAAGAAGGGTAAGAAACAGGCAATTAAAGGCAAGACAGATAGTGAAATCATTCCTTTAACTGAAGATGTAGAACAATATTTTGATAATAATGTTTTACCTTTCAATGAACACGCCTTTATGGATAGAACAAAAGATAAAATTGGTTATGAAATACCATTTACAAGAATCTTCTATAAATTTGTTGAGCCTAGAAAGAGCGATGATATTTTTTCTGAATTTAAAGAACTTTCTAATCAAGAACAAGAATTAATGAAAAAGATATTGGGGGAATAAACCATGAAGTATAGTGGAATAAAATGGATTGGTAAAATCCCTGATAATTGGAATGTAAGAAAAGTTAAACAGTGCTTTTATATTTCAAAAGAACAAGCACATGAAGAAAATCCAACAATACTAAGTTTGGCAAGAGCAGGCGTAAAAGTTAGAGATATTTCTAACAATGAAGGTCAATTGGCTGCGTCTTATGATAACTATAACCCGGTTATCCCAGGAGATTTATTATTGAATCCAATGGATCTTTATAGTGGAGCTAACTGTAGCTTGTCTGAGGTTAGTGGTGTTATCAGCCCTGCATATATCAATTTGAGGAAAAAAGTAGAATTAAATCCAAAATTTTATGATTATTATTTTAAAACACAATACTGGGCTATGGCTATGTTTGCTCATGGGAAAGGTGTTTCTTTTGATAATAGATGGACGATGAATACGGAAACACTATTGAATTACTATTTGCCTTTTCCATCTTCTAAAGTGCAAGATAAAATCGTAAATTTGATTAATAAAAAAACTGCAGAGATTGATTCATTAATTGATATTGAAAATCAGCAAATACAAAAACTAAAAGAATATAAGCAGGCAGTTGTTGTAGAGACAATCACTAAAGGATTAGATAAAAATGCACCAATGAAAGATAGCGGTGTGGAATGGATTGGAATTATCAATAAGGAAAGTTCATTAGTAAGACTTCGTTTTTTAGTTGATGTTGAAACTGGAAATCAAGATACTCAAAATGCAGTTGAAGATGGAAAATATCCGTTTTATGTTAGATCACCAAAGATAGAAAGAAATAACGAGTATTCTTTTGATGGACCTGGAATTTTAATGGCAGGTGATGGAGCTGGAGCAGGTCGTGTTTTTCATTATGCTGAAGGAAAATATGCTGTTCATCAGAGAGTGTATAGATTTTCAAATTTTAGACTAATCAAGCCAAGATTACTAAAGTATTATTTAGAAACTATGTTTCCAAAAGTTATGGAATATGGAAGTGCTCAAACAACAGTACCTTCTGTTAGATTACCAATGATTTTAGATTTTCAAGTTGTTATTCCATATTCACAAGATAGTGTAGTAGAATTTTTAGATAAAAAAATTATAGAGATTGATTCATTAATTACTTTGAAGCAAGAAAAGATTGTGCAATTAGAAGATTACAAAAAATCCCTAATTTATGAGTATGTCACAGGCAAGAAGGAAGTGTGTTAGATGAAAAAAGATAGAAAAGTAAAAGAGAAAAGAATCAAAAAGAAATTATCTGCTGAAACAAGCAGTAATCTAACTACTCTAATAGTTATATTAGTTACTTTAGGAATAACTATACCGTTACATATTATATTTCCAGATAAACTAACATCATATTGGGTAATTGCTATTTGTGTTGCAGTTATTAGTCCATTTGCACTTGCTAATTTTAAAATAAATATGCTAGCAAAAGGCAACTATACAGAAGAACAAAAGAAAACTGCAACATCGAAGCTAGGTATTATGATGCTTTCCATTTGGTATGCTGATTTCACTTTTATTTGTATGTTTATGAATTGGCTAATTGCTTTCTTTATTTTAGCAGGACTATATTTGATAAAAATGATTTATAATGTTGCTTCAGTTTTAGTAAATAGAAAAGATGCAACTGCATATCCTAATTTCTTAATTATTGGAGATTTTGTTTTAAGTTTCTTGTTATTAACTTTATTAATTTACAAGATACCAGATCAAACACTACAAACAATAGTTATTGCTCTTAGTGCTGCTTTAATAGGTGGCTTATTAACTTTACTTGGTGTTATTATGACCATAAAAAAATCTGATAAAGATAGAAAAGAAGATGAAATTAAGAAGGTAAGACCGGTATTTGCATATAATATGCTAAGACAAGAGCCTAAACTCGATGCAGTAGTACAAAGAGTTTGCATTTCTGATTCGTCTGAACAGTTACAAGATGCATGCGATGTTTATGTAGAACTTGAAAATTCTAACTTATCATCTTTTGAAATAAAAAGAGTAAATCATGATGGTACATGGGTAAAAATGGAAGGTAACACAACAGTTTTGCCAAGCGCTAAATGTTTATTAAATTTTAGATTTATTGATAATCCTAATTCATTGTTTTTAGAAGTTGAGGATCAACTAGGAAATAACTATTATTATCAATTATTTGTTTTGTTTTTAGGCACAAAGTCATCTAATGGTATGGCTCTTCACACTGTTAGAGAAATTAAAAAAATTACAAAAGAAGAAATAGAAATGATTATGAAGGAGGCAAAATAATATGGATACAAGTGAAAAAAGATTTGAACAAGATATCGAAACATATTTTTTAAATCATGGTTTTAGAAAGGTTTTGCCTTCAACGTATGATAAAGAAAAAATGATATTTTCTGATGTTTTAGAAGAATTTGTTTCTTCGAATCAGCCTAAAGCATGGGCAAGATATACTAAGTTATATGGAGCATCTGCTGTAGATAAATTAACTAGAAGAGTAAATACAGCAATATCAGAAAGCAATGTTCTTGATGTTCTTAAAAAGGGAATCAAGGATATGGGTATTGAAATCAAATTATGTTATTTCAAGCCATCATCTAATTTAAATCAAGATTTAGTAAAACTATATGAGGGAAACATCTGTGGTATTACAAGACAATTTCCTTATTCAAAGAATAACAATAATACAATAGATACTGTTTTATCTATTAATGGTATTCCTTTATTTGCATTTGAATTAAAAGACCAATTAAAAGGACAAGATGTAAATAATGCAATGAGACAATGGAAAGAAGATAGAGATCCTAAAGAACCTATTTTTAAGTTCGGTCAGAGGTTCCTATGTTACTTTGCTATTGATTTATACGATGCATTTATGACAACTGAACTAAAAGGTGAATATACTAGATTCTTACCATTCAATCAAGGTTCTAATGGTGCAGGTAATCCTGGAGGAAAAGGAAATCCTAAAAATGATGAAGGATATCCAACTTCTTATATTTGGGAAAGAGTCTTCAGCGTTGATTCAGTGATAGATTTAATTGCTAAATTTATTACTATCACAGAAGAAAAAGAAGAAAAGAATGGTAAATCCTATATTACAAAGAAAATTATATTCCCTAGATATCATCAATATGATGTAGTTAAAAAAATTTTAGCAGATGTTAAAGAAAAAGGTGCTGGTGTAAATTATTTAATTGAGCATTCAGCTGGCTCTGGTAAATCTAATTCTATTGCTTGGATAGCCTATAGATTAGCATCTGCATTTGATAAAGATGATAAATACATTTTTGACTCAGTAATTATTGTTACAAATAGAATTGTTTTAGATTCTCAATTACAAGATACTATTAATTCATTTGACCATAAAGCTGGATTAGTTGAGTGTATTACTCAAAAGAAAGGCTCTAGAGGTCTTGTTGATGCTATAAATGATAAAAAGAAAATTATTATTTGTACGATTCAAAAATTCTTATATGCTTATAAAGATTTCGATGAATTAAAAGGCAGAAATTTTGCTGTTATCATTGATGAAGCACATCAAGGTCAAAGTGGTGAATCTGCAAGAACACTAAGAAGCTCTTTAATTGATGTGGAAAAAGAAAAGAAGGCATTTGCAGAAGAAAATGATATGAATCCGGATGCAATAGAAGAGACTGAAGAATTATTAAATATCTTAGGTCAAGGACATCATGAGAATCAATCATTCTTTGCTTTTACAGCTACTCCAATTAATAAAACATTAGAGTTGTTTGGAACTAGTATTGGTGATGAAAAGAAAAAGCCATTCCATACTTATTCTATGAGACAAGCAATAGAGGAAGGTTTTATTTTAGATGTTTTAAGTACATATGTAACTATTAAAGAAGCATTTAAGTTAATCACTAATACAGAAGATAATCCTGAATTATTAGAAGAAAAAGCAAAAAGAGCTTTATTTAAATATTATAAACAACATGAATTTACCATTTCTCAAAAGGTAGATATGATTATGGATAACTTCCTTAATAATGGTAGAAAGAAGATTAATGGTCATGGTAAGGCTATGATTGTTACTGATTCTAGACAAAGTGCTGTTTTATATTATCAAGCAGTTAAAGAGTATTTATCAAAGCATCCAGATGAAACAAAAGGATGTGGTGTTTTAGTTGCATTCTCAGGTAAAGTCAAATTTGATGGTGATGATACTGAGTATATTGAAGCTGAAATGAATGAATATCCTGATGGTAAGAAAATTAATTCAGATGCTAAGTTTAGAAAGGCATTTAAGAGTGATGATTTCAACATTATGGTTGTTGCTGATAAGTATCAGACAGGATATGATGAACCATTGTTACATTCAATGTTCGTAGATAAGAAATTAAAAGGAGTTAATGCGGTTCAAACATTATCTAGATTAAATAGAACTTGTCCATTTAAAAATGATACTTTCGTTCTTGATTTTGCTAATACATCAGAAAGTATTAAAGAGTCATTCCAACCTTTCTATGAAGAGACTACATTAGTAGGAAGCAGTGATGTAAATAGAGTTTATGATTTAAGAAGCAAATTAAATGAGTTTGCACTCTTTAATGATGAAGATATAGATAAATTCTATGCAATTATGAAAGTTAATTCTGATAAGAAAAAACAAGATGACTCCGCAATTGGAAAACTTGTAAGTGTTATGAAGCCAGCTGTAGATAATTACGCTGATTTAGATGATGATAAGAGACTACTAGCTAGAGATACAATGATGAAATTTATCCGTTCATATGGATTTGTAACTCAGCTTGTAAGAATTAATGATGAAGACTTATTCAAAGATTATTTATATATTTCTCATTTGATTAGATTATTACCTAAGACACAATATCCTGTATTTGATTTAACAGGTAAAGTATCACTTGAATACGCTAAATTAAAAGAAACATTTAAAGGTGCTATTGAGCTTGAAAAAGAAGGTGGCGAAGTTGTTCCTGGTAAAGGAGCTAAGCCAGCTAAAAAGAGTAATAAGACTGATACTTTAGAAAGAATTGTTGAAAAGGTTAACGAGAAATATCAAGATGATTTTTCAGCAGCTGATAAGGTAGCACTTGATAGTGTATTCCAGATGCTTATGGGAGATCCTGTTGTTAAGAAAAAACTTACTGAGTATGCCAAAACTAATGATGCTCAAATGTTTATTAAATCAATATTCCCTAAAGAATTTGAAAGAGTATTAGTTGAATGTTACACAAAGAACGATGATGCTTTCCAAAGATTACTTGGAAACGATCAATTCCAAAAGGCTGTAATGGATATTATGGCAAAAGAACTATATAAGACATTAGTGTCAGGAAAATAAGATAAATTAAAATACGATATAAACATCATATAAAGAGAGGCGAAAAATATGACACAACAAGAACTAATAGCAAAAATAGAAAACCAATCTATTATCAGCCAAATGTATGGCAACGGAACGATTAGTAGAGTAAGATTATCTGAAAATACTATTTATTTTGATATTGTTTTTATTGTTAATGGTATTCAAGTAAACAAGTCTTTTTCTGCAACTATAGCAGTTGAAAAAAATGTTCTTGAATTTGAAAACGAAGAAACCGCCTCTTTTTATAATGAATTAAAAAACACCTTAGTTCCAAGCGTTAAAGTAGAAGTTCCTATAATTGAAAAGAAAATTATTTCCGATGATGTTTCATCACTAAAAGATATAAATAGTGTTATTAAACTTTTCAAAAATAATGAAAGTATTACTCAATTACTTATTAATAATTTTGATAATCAAACATTTGAGGAAACATTATTTGCTGAAGGGTTTCGCTATTTAGAAAAAGCAATGAATGGGCATTATTTAAAAGATGACTGTAAAATAGAAGTCATTATTCTTTTATCATACCTAGCTCTTAAATATTATGATGGAGATTTACATACACAAATTTTTAGCAATTATAGAAAACATAGAAGTGAGACTGAATACCAATTCACAGATAATTCTATTCGAAATTCAATGTATAAGATATTGGAACCTTATAGAAAAGAAGTTCAATATTTCCATGATAGTTCGTATAATGCAGTCCCTATTATTTATGCTTCAGTCCCTCATTATAGAGTTTCACAACTATACAAAATATCATATGATATTTATAAGAAAAAACTTTTATTCGATGAGGATGTTTCAAATGACCAAATTGAGGCAAAAGTTGAAGAATGTCTACGTGCTTTAAAGAGAAAAGATTTATTGAGTGATTCTGATAGTATAAAAGGTACTGAGTATTTAATGTCAAAATATACTCAATCTTGTATTTATAGTGGTTTTAATCTAGAGGCTCTTATAAAAATAATATCACATTGTATTAGATTAATAATAAATCATTTAACAAGACATGAGGATTCTTTTATTGTAGAACCATATTATAGAGAAGGATATGATTCATGGGTTGATGAGTTTGATAATAATACTAAGGAAAAAACAAAATATGAACAAAGTAGATTATTATCTAGACCATATTTTAAGCTTCAAAATCAAAAATATTTGTATCTTAACACTGGTGAGTATTGTATGGATGATTCATATGATCCTCAAAAAGTTCAGATTGAGATATATTCTGATTCAAAATTAATTAAAGCATATGATGTCGATGGACCAGACGATGTTCTTTTTAATGATGATCTTTCTATGGGTGGATACATTATTAAAAGGAAAAAATACTTGTTGGATTGTTCACCAATTGATAAACTTTCCTACAAAATAGTTTGTGATGGTGAAGAAATTTACTCATCTAAGGAAAGATTATTTAGAAAAGTATTATTCTTTGATAAAAATGGCAATGAAGTTAAACCTGGTACGGAATATGATGGAGATATATTTGTTGTATCTCACACATTAGATAGCAATGATGAGGGTGGAAGTAGTGCTGTAATTGTATCTAAAAAAGAAGATTACTTTATATCTATTTTTGAGGTTAATTCAAAAGAAGTCTTTAGATTTGATAATGAACCCTATGTATTCTTCAAAATTAAAGATCCTAAATTAATAGGTTATCAAGTTCCTTGGGCTTCTTTTACAACTATGGAGGAAAAAGAAGAAAAAATATACAAGGATATATCCGTGCTATTCCAGGCTTCTTGCGATAAAGAGGATATCTATATATCGGTTGATGATAACATTATAACTTTTGGTGAAGATAATGATATTAACTATAGAATATATTTGTTTTCAAATGAATATAATGGCCTTTTTGCATATTTAATTAAAATATATGGGTTAGAATCAGGGTTGCATAATATTAAAATTTATAATATAAAGACCAATAAATTAATTAAAAATTCTGATTTGAATTTTGTTTATGATGATACCTTATCAAAGCGTTTTGTTTCAAAAACAAATGAATCAATTATCTATGAAATTTCATCTAAATTTTTAAATGAAATAATATCATTTGATTATCCATATGGAACTTCAAAATTAGAATTTGATGCTTTTGTAAAAGGCTTAGGTCACGGAAACTTGAATATATATCCATTAACGATTTCTTATAGTATTGATGGAGTAGTTTGGCATGACATTGATTGGAAATTCTATTTGTTTGAATTAGCCCCTACAAATAATTCAATTTTTGTATGTGGCCCCGATAATCTAATCCCTTATGTCATTGATGAAAAATCTACAATTAGAAAAAGGAAAATAAACTACGTTCAAAATGACTTAGATCAATTTAAGTATGAAGTTTACGTTGATTATCTAAAAACACTTAAAGATGCTGTTTCTTTAAAGATTTGTTTTGAATATGGAACAAGAAGCAAGTATTTAAAAGTATGGTACAAACCTTTTATTAAGAATGATTCGATTATTGAATATGACAAGCAAGCTGGGAAGTTAAGAGCAAGCATTCTTTTTGAGGGAAAAATTCAATTATGGCTGTTACTTTCTATTACTAACACAGAAAATATATTGCATAAGGTACAAATTACAAGTGGCCAATTTATAGAATTAGATAAAACTAGCTTGATTAAATACTATAATGATGTGCATTTTATAACGGCTTCATTGCATATGCCTTCTTCTGAGATTTCATTGTTTAAGAAATACGAAGAAGAACCATTCAAAACTTTCCCTAAGGTTTGCATAGACGATGTTGAAGTTAAGGTTGAAAAACAAAATATATATTTTAATGATGTTACTAGTGAAATAGTTGTTAATACAGTGTTTTCAGGTGTAGATAAATTAGAAATGAAAGTGTGTCCATCTGGTTTTGATAAAATATTCCATAATGAAGAAATCTCTAGTGGAAAATCAATTAGTATTAAAGTTAATAAGAGTATCTTTAATTCGTTTACTGTTTTATTGTTCAAGCCAAGGACTGATGGTAGTTATGAGGATAAGTCTTTTTATACATCAAAGCCATTAAGAACCACATCTTATTTTTTAAAGAGAAAACTACAAATTAAAGAGTTTGTCTTAGAAGATAATTCAAAACATCAGCCAAATAATCAATGGATCAATTTTATCAGAATTGAACAATTAGATGGTGATTATTATTTGCTTGGAAATATTGTTGGACTTGGAAATAAAATAGTGCTAGAAGATGTATATGTTAGCCCTATAACTTTAAATTCGGAAGAAAGTACTATAAAAATTTATAGAAAAAAAGAAGATAAAAAATATAACTTAAAACTAAAAAGTGGATTAAAAATTTTAAGAGCAGTTTTGAGTATGAAGTAGGAGGATAGATGATGGAAAAGAAATTTAATAATCAAATTGATCAGACAAATTTTATAAAGTCGAAGTTTTCTACATATCTAAGATCAACTTTTGATATTAGAGATAAAACGTATAAAAAACTATATAATGATAGACTTACAGAATTAGAGTCAAAGTTATATAAGGGACCTTATTTATCATCAACCCTTCCTTTCGAACCATCAAAGTCTATTAATGAATTAATTAAGGATAATATTTTTGAGAAAGAATTTTTAAAAGTAGGAGATTTAGACTTTGATAGACCATGCTATGCTCATCAAGTAAATGCTTTTACAAGAATTGGTAATGGTAAAAACATAGTAGTCACAACGGGTACAGGTTCAGGTAAAACCGAATGTTTTATGTTACCCATTATTAATGAACTTATTAAGGAATTGAATAATGAAGACAAAGAACCAGGAGTTCGTGCCATATTCTTGTTTCCTTTAAATGCTTTAGTATATGACCAAATTGATAGATTAAGATCTTTTTTGAAAAATTATGAAGAAATAAAATTTGGCTTTTATACTGGAAGAACGCCTGAAGACAGAAAATCTGTCGATGGTAGAAAGCAAATAGAATTATATAAAAGGAAGTATGGTGAACCCTCTAAAAATGAACTTTTGACAAGAGAAGAAATGCGTGCTAATCCACCACAAATTCTATTTACTAACTATTCAATGCTTGAGTATTTGTTAATTAGACCTTCTGATGGAAGTTTAATATCTCAAGATGCTTTAAAGCATTTAAAATTCATTGTATTAGATGAAGCTCATATATATCGTGGAGCTCTTGGTATTGAAATCTCTTTATTGTTGAGACGCTTACTAGGAACAGCAAATAAGAATGTTCAATTTGTTTTGACCAGTGCTACATTAGGTAGAGGAAAAGAAGATTTACCTGATATTATTGATTTTGCATCTAGACTTACCTCATCAAAATTTACTGATGATGACATTATATTTGCAATTAGACACTCAAATAATGTTACGCCAGAATATAAAATTGAAGCTTCCGATTATAAATTATTATTAGACAATTTTGAAAATATAGATGAGTTTAAAAAGATATATCAAAAATATAATAATTATGAAGAAAAAACATCTATTAAAGTTAATTTATATAATTTATTGCTAAAGGATGAAAATACTCAAAATCTATACCACTGGACGAATAGAGTTGGAGAGTTTTTTGACGTATTTAGAAACTTTTACAATTTTAAAATAGAAGATTTGACTTCATTAGTAGAATTAATAACTAAGTCTCAATCAAACGATAGTAAATATCCTTTAAAACTATATGATATTAAATACCATATGTTTATGAAGGCTCCAGATGGTGCATTCATTACACTTGGGCAGAAAAAGAATTTATCATTATTAACAGTTAATCAAATAGATGGCTTTAAAGCATTTAAAATTGGTATTTGTCAAAACTGTAAAGTTCCATATATTATGGGAATTACTGAGAACAACTATTTATGTATTGATGATGAAATTGATATCGATGAGTCCTATGCAGATAAAGCTAAAAGACTTGAATATTATTTGATTGGTGATTGTTTAACCGATGAAGAGAAAAATGATCTTGATATAGATCAGAACTTTGAAAAATACTATTTATGTGCTAAATGTGGGTATATAAAGAGTGCAAAATCAGCTATTACAACATCAGATTGTGAGTGCTTTGATACATATAAAACTGTAGTCTATAAGTTTGTTGGAAAAGATGAACAAAATCTAGATGATGAAGATATTGTTACAAACAATATTCATAGATGTCCAATTTGTGAATATAAGGCAAATAATGGTGGAGTTATTATGGGATTCCACGTTGGTAAAGATCGTGCTACCACTCTAATTTCTCAAATTCTTTATGAATCTATGAATTATCCAGTTATTAAGAAAGCAGCTCAAGCAAATTCATTATTTAAGAGCAAACCTAAAGAAGTTGCAGGAAGAAAACAGTTTCTTGCTTTCTCTGACTCTAGACAACAAGCAGCTTTCTTTTCGAAATTCTTAAATTCTAATAACGATAGGTTTTTGAAGAAAACCTTAATTTGGGAATTATTAAAAGAAAACAATCATGAAAAAATATCTTATTTGCAACTTGTAACTAAACTTGATGATGTATTTAGAAACAAACTTCATTACACTGAGGAAGAAGCAATAAAGCATGCTAAAGCAACAGCTTTATGGGAATTATTATTAGTTGATGGTAGAAATAGTGGAGAAGGTATTGGCTTATTTGCTTTTAAATTAAATTTAAATAAAGGTAATTATGCTGATGAAGATGCACTGACTGAAGCACTTCAAGGTGCAGGTTTCGATAATATTACTGGAAAACAATTTAAAGATATTACTACTCAGTTATTTACATTATTTAGGATGGCTCCTGCTATTGAATATGAAACTATTCTTTGTGATGATCCTGAAGAGAAAAAAGAATTATTGGGATATCGTCAAAGAAAAATGTATATCATGGAGCAGGATACAAAGAAAACAAAAGATTCTGATAAGCCAAAATATTATCCAGTTAAATCATTTTTACCAGTTGATGACGGAAGAACAAATAATGGCCTTAAATATATAATGAAAACTTTAGGGTATGATTATAATAAAGCAAAGTTGTTGATGACAACTATTTTTGAGACTGCAATTGAAGAAGGAATTGTAATCCCAAATACAGAAGCACCAGAATATCCTAATACGTATGTAATAAAAGCTAATAATTATGATTTGTTTTCATACAAAAAATTAAAATTTTATAAATGCCAAAAATGTAATAAATTAACTCTTTATAACGTTAATAATAAATGTACTGAGGCGGACTGCGATGGTGAATTGATAGAGTGCGATGTAGATAACGATGCATTCTATAAAGATAACTATTATCGTAATGAATATATGAACCGTCCTGTTGAAAAACTTGTATGTAGAGAGCACACTGCTCAAATGAACGCAAACGAGGCAAAAGAAATACAAGATGATTTTAAGAGTGAAAACGGAAAAATCAATTTTATAAGTTGTTCTACTACATTTGAAATGGGTATCGATTTGGGTGGATTGAATACTATCTTTATGAGAAATGTTCCACCGACACCTTCAAATTATGCTCAAAGAGCTGGTCGTGCTGGTAGAAGAGCAGAAACTTCGGCATTTGTATTAACATTCTGTGGAACATCTTCACATGATTATACGTATTTTTCAAATCCTGCCGAAATGATAAGAGGTCTCGTTAGACCACCATATTTTGTCGTTGATAATGATAAGATAATTATGAGGCATATAACAGCAACAGCTCTTTCAATGTACTTCAAAGAGCCAGAATATAAGGATGATTTCGATTCAGTCGAGCATTTCTTAACTGATGATGTTGCTAATAAGTTTATAAATTATATAAAATCTAAACCAGCTAAATTGGGGAATATGGTTGATAAGTATGTTCTTAAAGATAGTCAATTAATTAGTAAATATGGTAATTTCAAATGGATCGATTATCTTGATATGTCAGAAAGTTCTTTAAATAAAATGACTGAAGGTTTAAATGGATTAGTTAAACTTTATCAAGAAGCAGAAGAATATGCTAGAAATCAAAGAGATTATCCACTTGCAAATTCATACAAAGAATCGCTTAGAAGATTAAACACTCCAAACTCATTGATTACATACTTTACTAAATATAATGTTATTCCTGGATATGGCTTTCCAGTTGATAACGTTGAACTATACATATATGACTACGACAAAGAACAGATGAATGATGATTATAATTTATCAAGAAATTTATCTGTTGCAATTTCCGAATATGCGCCAGGTTCTGAAGTAATAGTTGATGAAAAAAAATACACATCAAGATACTTGTTTTTACCGCATAATGGATATTCACTGCCTGCAACTTTCTATTGTGAATGTGAAAAATGTCATACTATTAATACAAGCGAAGATAAAAAACATTTTGTCACAAACAATACTTGTAAATATTGTGGTGCCACACTTGACACTACATTGGGTAAGCTAAAGTCTTATTTGACACCTATTTATGGTTTTGTTGCTGATAAAAAGAATAAGGAATCTAGAAGAATAAAACCATTTAAAACATATGCAAGTGATGTTTATTATATTGGTGATAATTTGTCTAGTAATGATGAACTAAATAATGTCGTAAATGTGTCTGAGCATAAAGATGAACAATTGTTAGTATTGAATGAAAGTAGATTCTATTTCTGCCCACATTGCGGCTACACAGATCTTGACAAGAAAAATCAATTACCTACTAAGATATTAGAACATAGAGAATATAGAGGAAAGATTTGTAAGTGTGGCAACAAGCTTGAATTAATACATCTAGGTCATTCTTATAGAACTGATATCGTAAAGATTTCATTTAATAAAGTAAGTGAAATGTTTGATGAAGACACAGCAATTTCGGTATTGTTTGCTCTTCTTGAGGGAATTAGTATGACTTATAACATTGAAAGAAATGATATAGGCGGAATGATTTATAAAACGAACTTAGCAAAACCTTACTCATTTATCTTATTTGATACAGTTGCTGGTGGTGCTGGACATGTTAAGAGACTAAAAGATGATAAGTCTCTGATGGAAGTGTTAAAAAATGCACTTGTAAAAGTTTCTCAGAATTGTTGCGATGAGGATACATCATGCTATAACTGTCTAAGAACTTATAATAATCAGCGTTTACATAAGCATATTAAGAGAGGCTTAGCAAAGAATGCGTTAACTATTATTATTGAGAAGATTAAGAATAAGAATAAGGAATACACAATCTCTGATCCTCAATACGACTTCACGATGATTGATATAGCAGATTTTATAAAGAGCGGTGTTATCGATGGAAGTGAATCGAAGGATAATATGCTAAGTTTAATAGAAGAATTATCTATGAGGTGTGCAGAAAAACCAGATGGTTATGGCTACGTATTAAATCTTAGTGATGGAAGCAAAATTGAATATGCTGACTTTGCATGGAAAGATAGAAACATTCTATTGTTTACTATAGAGAATAAGAGTTCTTATGAAAATTTAGTAAACTCTCAAAATAGATATGATTGTTATCTACTAACTGATTCATTTGACTATGTTGAATTTGTAAAAGGATTGTTGAGGTGAGATTATGGCAATTATGATTCCAACTGATGGTTATTTTGAGCCTAAAAGTGGTGAAAAAGATATGTTCGATGCTTTAAAGAAATTGCCTGATGATTATTATGTTTTTCATTCATACAGATTAGTTCAATTAATACCTGATAAAGGATTAAATGAAAATGAAATAGATTTTTTGATTTTTAATCCAAATTATGGGTGCCTTTTTGTTGAATGTATAAATGCTATTGTATCTAGAACCGAAACAGGACAATGGAAATATGTAAGAAATGAGAATGGAACTGTAAAAGAGATAAATATGAAAGATCCATTCGATCAAGCTTTTTCTGGACAACATAATTTATTTAATAAATTAAGGGAAACATATCCTGAATATAAAGATAGTATTAATAACTGCAAATTTATGGTTGCTGTTTGGTTTCCAAAGTATACTAAAGAAGAATTAGATAATGCTGATTTTGGCCCAAATGTAGTTAAAGAAATAATAATGACTCGTGAAGCTTTACTATATAAGAATGAGACTATTTTACAAGTTCAAAAATTAATGGAACGAATGAATAAAGTTCATATCGTATGTAAATATGAGGAAGAAGTAATTGAAGATGGACCAGGATATAAACACACCTTGTCTTATTCTGACGCAATGACTTTGTATAGTAAGGTTTTATGCTCTACATTTAAAGCGATTGTTAATGTAAAAAAAGATTATGAACAGACTTACATAGAATTACTTGATGAGCAGTTTGTTATTCTTGATTTCTTAAGGCATCAAAGAACAGCTGCAATAAGTGGAGCGAGTGGTACTGGCAAAACATTAGTAGCAGTTGAAAGAGCAAGAAGGTTATCGAATAGTGGTGAAAAAGTTTTATTCCTATGTTATAACAAAAATCTTAGAGACTGGTTACACAAATGTTATTCAAGTGATTTAAAGAACGTTGATTTTTATACTTTAGATGCTTTTGGTTGTAAAAAGTGTAAAACATCTTTAAATTCATTAAGCTATTATGACCTAAAAGATTTTCTTGAAACTGAAATTATTGAAGATAAATTTGAGTATCAACACATTATTGTTGATGAAGGTCAGGATTTTGGGCGAGATAGAGCTGATGATTCAAAAATATTAGAATTGTTTTATGAGTATGGCGAAAACCCTGTTGACGATAAAAAGAATACATCATTCTTTATTTTCTATGATAAGAATCAATTAGTAAATTCAAAGAAATTGCCAACATATATTCAAAATGTTGATTCGAAATTGACGTTATACAAAAATTGCAGAAATACGAAAAACATTGCAGCTACAGCTTATTCATTAATTGAACTAAAGCCAGTTTTATATGATAAGGCATGGACTGGAGAACCATCAAATTTTTATATTTATAACACGGTTGATGAATTAAAAACAAATCTATGTAATCTTATTGATAAACTATCAAAAGAATCTGGTAATGATAGAGTAATTATTTCATGTGCTGATTCGTTGAGAGTCTCAGATTTAAAAGATTTAATCGTTGATGAATCTGGAATTAATACAGTTAAGACTAATGGTAAGAAAACAAAAGTTTTCACATGTCCTACTTTTAAAGGTTTAGAGGCTGATGATGTAATTATTACTGATATGAATAATGATACTTTTGATGAAAATAACAAATCATTTTATGTAGCAGCCTCTCGTGCAAAAAAGAGGTTGTTCGTATTTGTAAATAAAAATAGTGTTAACTTCAAAACAGTTATTGACGAAAGATTTAGTGATACATTCCCAAATCCCGATAAAGCTAAACAGCTAGTGGGTATTATGAAAGGAATTATCAAATGAAATGGAGGTTTCTATGGGCGTAAGTATTTTAGATAAAGAAAACAGAACAAACGAGCTTATTACAATCAAAGACTTGTTTGCAGAAGACCATTATTATAGAATTCCTGATTACCAGCGTGGATATTCTTGGGGAAGTGACAAAGAGTTTTTGGAACTTTGGAAGGATATATTAAGACTATATCATTCTAATAATGTTAACAGAAAACATTATACAGGTATGATTACGCTCGACGAAATCAAAACAGAAATTGATATTGATAAGGAAAATTTATACGACACAAATTCTTTTTATATTGTTGATGGTCAGCAAAGAATCACCTCAATCATCATTATTTTGAAAACTATTCTTGATTATGCAAAAGAAAATGAGATTGAACCGATAACTTCAAATGACGATTATAAACTTTTATTAAGTGGTGATTCTGGCATAAGAAGATTTGGTTATTCTACGAAGAGGCAAGATGGTGCTGATGAGTTTTTTAGAAAAAGAATATATGAAGGCAACAAAAACCTTCCAATGCCTAATCAATATTTTATAAACATTAATGATTCACAAGTTAGAGTTGAAAAAGAATTGAATAGGTACGATGATGAAAAGATTAAGGATATTATTGATATAATCTTGAATAGACTGGTTTTTAATATTTATTTTATTACTGAAGATTTTGATGTAAGAGTTACATTTGAAACAATGAATAATAGAGGTAAATCTCTAACTAGTTTGGAATTGTTAAAAAATAGATTAATGTATTTATCTACTTTTTTTAGTAAAGATGCAAATAATTATGGTGGACGACTTCAAACGCAAATTGACTTGGCATGGAAGAATATTTATGACCATTTGAATTATAAAGATTCACGTTTATCAGATGATGAATATTTAAAGGCTCATTGGATTGTATATCAAGGCTTAAATAAGAAAAAAGGTGACGCTTTTATTGAAGACATATTGAACAAGCATTTTTCAACAGATAGCGGTAAGTTTTATGATTTATGTCAGGAATTTGAATATGATAAAGCTTTTAATATGTTGCTTAAATATGTTAAGAGTCTAGACGAATACAGTTTGTATTGGGCATCAGTTAATGCACCTGATAATATACCATTTGACATTGATAATGATGAACATGAATGGATAAAAAGAATATCTAGATTACCGGATAAATTGTACATGAAATCTGCCGTCATGGTTGTTTTAGCGTCAGAAAAAATATCTAAAGCCGATAAAATAGAGTTTTATTCTAAGTTGGAAAAGTTTGTATTCATCAATATTCTTTTGGCTCAGGATAAAAATGATTTAAGCTTTTTAGTTACAGGTGCTAAAGATTTAATGAATGAGGTGAATGATCCAAAAGAAAAAATGGATGCACTAATTAAATCACTTGAAACGCATGCACTTGCCCTTAATAGCGAAAGAGCAAAGAAAGCAATTAGAATTTTTAAAGAATATATAGATGGTAAAGAAAATTACTACTATAATTGGAACGGAATTAGTTATTTCTTATATGAGTATAATGATTCGTTAGCAATTCCTAATGCGGCTAAAATAGAGTGGTATAAACTTAATAATACATCTATTGAGCATGTCTTACCTCAGACACCAGAACGAGAATATTGGAAAACATCATTTAATGAATATATTGGAACGGATAGTGCAAAAAAAATAATTAATTCATTAGGCAATTTGTTGTTATTATCAAGTGGAGCTGAAAATAGTAGTTTAAAAAACTATAGTTATCCTGTAAAAAGAGAAATGGATGTTGATACTAGAAAGTTTGCTTACAGTGATGGGTCAAGATCCGCAAGAAAAATAGCTCAGGAAGAGTATTGGACACCAAAACAAGTATATGATAGAAGTGTTGAATTATTAAAATTTATGCATAGTCACTGGTTAGTTAATTATATTACTACATCTGAATGGAATGAAATTGTTACTAGTCTTAACCTAATTAATTTTGAATATAGAACCTTGACCGAAGATGATTATAGCAATTTACTTTCAAAATTAGATAGTATAGATGTATCTCAAGAGAGAGAACAGGCAAATATCAATTCGATTAGAGAAAAACAAGAAGATTACTACTCAAAACAACTTTTAGAATATTTCGATAAAGATGTTTTTTATCTTGTTCCAAACTCAAGGCAAGTAAGATATGTTGACTGGAAATACTCTTTTGTTATTACAAAAGATAAAGAGAAGAAGCCACTCCAATTAAGAATTGGTGTCAAGATTAATTCTGAAGACCATTCTATAGTATATAAATTTAGAGATAATACGATATCAGTTCGTTATTGGATTGACCATATTGAAACATTTTATAAGAGTGTCCAAGACCTACCTGATGAATTAAGAATGTTTTTAAGATCATTATTTAGGTATATTAGAAAAGCTAGACAAAGGAACAATCCTCAATTTGTTGCTGCATAAGGATAAGTGAGAATATGAGAAGAATATTTATTATTTTTACATTATATTTCTTACTTGTTTTAACTTCTTGTGGCAAATCAAATAGCTCATCAATACAACTAACTACTGATGAGCCTAGTATAACAATTACTACAACATCAAATGATAATCAAACAACCCAGGAAGATTAAACTGCAAATATGGAATTAACATTAAAAATAGATGATATAGAAGTAGATGTAATATGGGCTGATAATGATTCGGTAAAAGCTTTGAAGAAT
>ENA-UPTA01002174-UPTA01002174.1-activated-sludge-metagenome-genome-assembly--contig:-NODE-2174-length-20557-cov-5.508585_pt1 | contig 20557 bp, 23 predicted proteins | sample MGYA00238184_ERZ773361 | MGnify/ENA primary metagenome ERZ773361 (study PRJEB29100, sample SAMN05720205) | activated sludge metagenome | isolation source: anaerobic digester from wastewater...
ACCCTGCGGGTCTTGACCCCGCCATTTTCCACCACACGGATCTTCTGCAGATTGGCAGATAGCGCCGGCGCGTTATGCCGGTTGTGTGCAAGCCAATCCCGCCCTTGCTCTTAGCCAGCCCGCGCCTGACAATGGTGTTGCCGGTTCTCGGCCCTTTCCCACATACTTCACATATTCTTGACATTTCAAGCTCCTCAATAAAAAGTGCGCGAAATATAGAGGGCATCTGGAGGTGGCGCAAGCAAAAAAGGCCGCAAAATCCCGGTGCAATCAAGATGTCAGAAAAATCATGCCACATAACAGGATTCCGATGGCCATCCCCCCCGCTTCGGCTGGTTCTGGTGGAACCGGAGATTCCTCCCAATACAGGCAATATCGTCCGTCTTTGCGCCGGCACCGGTTCTGAACTGCACCTGATTGAACCTCTCGGATTTCAGCTGACCGAATCGGCAATTCGGCGCGCGGGACTGGATTACTGGGAATACGCCCGTATATTCCGCCACCGGTCATTTCAGGCATTTCAGAAGGATATCAACCCGGAAAGGATCTTCTTCTTCAGCACCCGCGGGCCGCGACTTTATACCGATATGGCCTATCAGGCGGGCGATGCGCTGGTGTTCGGGAGTGAAACCAGGGGGCTGCCTCCCGAAATCACGGATGCCCATCCCGAAGAACTGGTCTGTCTCCCCATGAAAGATATCCGTGTGCGGTCGCAGAATCTGGCCAATGCGGCTGCCATTGTGCTCTACGAAGCTTTGCGGCAGATCAACTTGCAGGATGGATGAATGGAGGGGCGGGCTCTGCGGGACCGTTTCACAGCGGCGGCGCGCCGCGCCGCCCTCCAAATAATTTACACGCCAGCGCCAGCAGAAGAACCGGAAGAGTCCGCAGAATCTCGACGGCCATTATCCTGAAATTGTACGGTTCCAGCAGTTCAGTGAAATCGGCCTTGCGCAGATGAGGAAGCAGAGGAACTTCAGAAATGAAATAATTATTCGAGAATGGCCACAGGATCATTATGCCATAGGGTTCCTTCCCGTCAGCCGTCACCCAGTCCAGTGCGAGATGGCTGAAAAGCAGCAGAAATATCAGACTCAGTTCCCTGCCCCGGGCCCCTTTGGGCCGCAGCGGAATCCATACGAGCAGTGAAACCAGCGCCGCCCAGCCCAGCGTGTGTGTGACTCCATGATGATAAAGATTCAGCTCCCCCGCCATGACTCCGGGGATGTAGTCAATATCCGGCAAATTGGCAAAAAGCGCCGCACCCAGAATCCAGGGCCACTTCTCTGCCGCCTGGACCCAAAGACCCCGCCTGCCGGCGGGCTTCAGAAAATACAGCACGCCAAACGCTGCACCAATCACTGAATGTCCAACAGGCGACGACATAATCCCATCCGGTACGGTTGCCAATGCTGCCGATGCTAACTATAGTTGATCCGTCATGTCAGCAGAAAAAGAAATCATTGCTTTCGCGCTTTCCGATACGCACGGACATCTTCCCGATGGCGCGCTCCAGATGCTGCACGGCGCGGACTCCATTTTTCACGCGGGTGATATCGGCTCTCCCGCCATTCTGGATCAGCTCAGTAAAATAGCGCCTGTGCATGCCGTGCGCGGGAACATGGACCGGCATTCATGGGCCGGCCGGCTCTCCTCTGTTGAAGTGCTTGAACTCGGAGGCCATACGGTCTGCCTCCTGCATGATCTTGCGGCTGCAGACGTCGATTTCAGGGCGATGAAGGCAGCGCTTGTACTGCATGGTCATACGCACCGGCCCTCCATCAGTTCTCGCGAAGGCATACTATTTGTGAACCCCGGGAGCATCAGTCAGCCGCGGTCGGATGCGGGGCCAACCCTGGCGCGAATTCACATTGGACGCGATATCCGTGCAGAAATCATCGCGATGGTTCTTCCGGAATAAGGCCGCGAACGGGCCGGAGGGCACAATCACACCTTGTGGAAAAGTTTCAGCATGACATAAATCACAATGATCAGCACAATGATCATGAAAATGGCCTTGTTGCGCTGAACCGCCATTTCCTGCGGAGTGAGCTTTACCGCCCTGAAGCTTCCGCCTGACAGATAATTTGCGATTTTCCGGCGAACCGGTTTCTCCACCGGATCTTTTGTTTTTCTTTCGGGCGCCGGATGCGCAGATAACGATCTCTTGTCCGGCATCAGTTTCAGCCGTGCCGGAGCGCCCCGGTCGGCGCGCCTGAGCGCATAATCCAGGCTGCTGATATTGCTCTGGATGGAAGCGGCCTCCCTCTCCAGCTGCTCCAGCCGGCGATCAAGCGCTGATTTGCCTTTACCCATTGCGCAGCGGCTCCGTTCTACAGCACCCGCATATATCGCAGCGCGGCAAATGCAGCCATGAGCAGAACGATCAGAATCGTCAGGGGGAGCGTAACCGCCATACCCACCTTGAACCAGTGGCCGAAGGAAAACACATTCTCCTCGCGGAGCGGGCTCTCAAAAACCACCGGACGTCCGCGGTCAGCTTTCTCCTCAATGCTGATCAGCGCGTCAATCTTTGCGCGGGCCTTGTTGAATTCAATGCGGGCATCCTCAATGACCGTGCGCGCCTTGCCAAGCTCCTCGCGGAACTGTTCGTCCGTCCACGTTTCATCATTCAGCCCCTTGATGTTCTCAAGCATAGCCTTGAAACTCCTGCGGGTGGAGGCCAGCAGTTCGCGCGTCTGCTCGGCGCGAAGTTCATCTTTTTCAAGTTTCAGCAGGTTCTGACTGAGCTGTTCAATCATTTCCCGCCGGCCCTGCTGATACTCATCCTGCATCCGCCGCAGATCCTCCAGATCATGCTTCTCGCGCTCGAGGTCCTCCTGCCGCTGGCGCAGCCGTTCCAGCTCTTCGGCGGCGCGCGCCACCTGTGTTTCAACCTCGTCCTTGTGCCGCGCCATGCGCGTCAGGTTGAAATCGGACACCGGTCGGGACGGAAATGTGGTGGAAGGGGCTCCCGGCTCAACCGACTTGGTACTGCCCGCTCCCGGCCCCATGCTGATGCTGCCCTCTTTCCGGCCCGGTTTCACCAGATCATCATCAAAAAAATCAGTAGCTCCCATGACTGTATCCTCCTGCTGTTAAATTATGGAATCACCAGCACCTGCCCCACGCGGATTCCCTCGGGACGGTCCAGCTTGTCCCGGTTGGCATCAAATATTTTCGTCCACATTTGGGGATTGTTATACATCTTGGCGGCAATGCTGGAAAGTGTATCTCCCCGCAGCACCCGGTAGGTCTGCGCGACCGGCGGAGCCGGAGGCGGAGGTTTCACCGCCGCGGCCGGCGCCGGCCGAGATTGCGGACGCGCCGGTGCCGCTGCGGGGGCGGGCTTCGGAATCCGGTCCGGCGAAACATCCATGGGCGGACGGTCGGCCTGGACATCGGGCGGTCGGGTGTCAGCCAGCCGGGCAGGCGGATCAGGCACACGCGCCAGCAGCGCTGACTCCTCCCGCCGGGCGGCCTCGGCGGCCTTCTTTTCCGCCAGATTCAGCGCACGGCTCATCTCGTTGATCCGGGTGGTCAACATTGCATTTTCCCGTTTGAGAGCCGCAATCTCATCCAGCGTGTCGGAAGGACTGTGCGGAAGCGTTGCCGCAAAAGACAGACGCGCCATTTTCATGATGTTCTCAATCATCTCGCGCTTTTCGGTGTCGGGCCGAAGTTCAAGATAGCGCTGATAATGATAAAGCGCGCGCATGTAGTCTTCCCGATAGCTGTCGTATAGGAGTCCCAGTTCCAGATGTGCCCGGGCCATGTCGGAATTCTCGCGGAGGATCTCCTCGAAAAGGTCTATGGCCTTGTCAATATCCTGCAGCCGTTTGTGATTCAATGCCCGCTGCATCAGCGGATGCCGCTCTTCCTGCTCATCAATGTTGGCCACATTGCGCGAACAGCCCGAAAAGGCACAAACCGAAGCCCATGCACATCCCGCAAAAAGAAGCATCTTCCACATTTTCATTGCTCAGTCCCGTTCCGTATTCCGCAGCCATTATATAGCGGCTCACCTGCCGCTTGGCACGTCAAATTCGCTCCGGTACACCACATAACTCTGAACCCGGTTGTTCCATTCCGGGCGCAGGCCCGCGGCACCGGAGTGCATGCCGATGTGCGGATGAGGCTCCATCCACACATAGGGCGCCTCGGGGGGGCCCTTGACACCCGTTCCGGAAAGACGCGGCCAGGCGCTGTCATCATAATCCGAGGTCATCCAGCCGCCGGCCGCATCGAGCGCATATTTGCTGTCCGGCCGGGATACCACATCGCCCGAATGAGTCCTGAGGCAGAACTGCATCCAGTCGGGATACTGCTTCCATTGAGCCTGCACGGCGAACGTGTGCCGACCGTCCGGAAGCGACAGCCGCGCGATCTCGCAGCGATCGTCGCGCCCCGCCCCCAGCACGAATTTCCCGTCAAGAAATGCACGCGATGGCGCATTGCAGTACAGTCCCAGCAGCGCGCGGGACGGGTCAGCATAAAACCACTCCAGGTCCCCGGCCTGCTTCCGCGCGACTTCATTCGATGAGCTCAAATACTTCTTGTAAAACTCCGGGGCAGCGGAAGATCCGCGGATCTTCTCGCGGTAGGCATCCCGCCGCATGCGCAGCGTCTCTGCAAACGGGAATTCCGGATTCTTCTCCAGAAAATATTCCGTGTATTCCGCTGCGCCCGCATAATCATCCATTCGTTCGATATTGTTGACCTCGGTCATGTACGTGGCCCGGGCCATCGGATCATCGGGAAAGTAGCGGGAAGCATCCTGTGCAATCTCCGAGGGCGACCTCTGCGGGGTCTTCAGATAGTAATACGCCACACTCTCATACACGCCGCGGCTGGCCATCTCCGGGCCGCGTTCAAAGTTCATCTCAAAGGCGCTGTGGAACATGACCGGATCCGCAAAGTGAATCCGATACTGCACCGCGCGAAAGGGCGCCTTGAAGACAATCCCGTTCAGCGGCCGCGCGAGGACGTTCTGGTAATACCATCCGCCGTTGAAGTAGTCCTCCAGCCCCGTGCCCCGCCACTGCGGCTCAGGGGCGGAATCCATGCGCATCGTTTCGTCACTCTCCAGCAGCCACCAGCTCCGGTCAAAGCTGGTCGCGCCCAGCAGACATCCCGCGAATTTTCCTGTTCCGCCGGTCCGAAGCACGTTGTGCGGACGCCCCATCATTTCCTCGCCGCTTTTCCTCCACGCGGCATGAAAGTATCCATAGTGCGCCGGCCAGGAAGGCAGCTTCTCCACGACCGCCTCCATCGTCAGGGGCACGTCCCAACTGCTGAGGTTCTGTATTTCGATTTTTGCCGACTGCGCGAACGGCATCGGGAAACGAATGCTGAAAACGCCGTCGCGGTATCCGAAAAACAGGGAATCATACTTCAGGCGCTGGCCCATGCTTCCGAAAAAATCTCCGAGCGGAACATTCACCGAGGGACTGCTCCCATCCCATGAAATGCGCAGTATCATGTCACGCAGCAGCTGCCGGCGCGCAACGGCTGAACCAATCGAAGAGTCATCCAGACTTACTCTGAACTCGCGAATCACGGCAGGCCCCGGCAGTTCGCAGACTGCTGTGTCCGACTTCTGTTTGCAGATCGCCTCATGCCTTTCACCAGGCACATTGGCTCCGGGAGTACTCTTCCATCTCGCCCCCAGTTCAGAAAGAGCCGTCTTGTGCGCATCGGTCATATCCCGGGGCCAGCTCTGGATGGTTTCTCCTTCGTTCAAACGGGACCAGTTGATCTGAAAGAACAGCCTTCGCTCATCGCCGGGCTTCCCGCCCTCGGTCTGCTTCGCTCCTCCGTCCTGAACCATCACCGTCAGTTTTTTTCTGAAGGGGATCGGAACCCACGAATACCAGCAGTAGTTTTCAAAACAGGCCAGCGGGGCAATAAAGGGCTCGGTTCCCCCGCAGAAATCACCAATGGTTGTATCAATGCGGGGCTTGCGTTCTCCGTCAAAATACATGCGCAGGCCATGCGATCCGTCAAGCGCTCCGGTAAACCAGAAACGCGACATATATCCCGGCCCCTCCAGATCCGCCAGCACCACCCACCCGTCAGGCCCCCTGCGGGCAAAATTGTTGAAGTCATCGTTTCCGCCCCGGCGGTCATAGGATGTAACAATCTGTGTCGGGCGGACATCCAGACGCGCCATTCGATCCGTATCCTTCAATTCATTGACCAGATCGGCCCAGAGGATTTCCCGTCCTTCCGGCCGCGAACATCCCGCCGACGCGATTAAAAGCAGCAGGCCAATGACTCCTGGGAGACAGATAGTTTTCATATGGCCGCAATCTATGCAATTCGCCCCCTGAAGTCAAACCGCCCTCAGGAAGCAGGGTTTCTAGCGCTTCTCCGCCCACTCTAACCAGTCGGAGGGTTTTTGGGAAGCCGGTCCGTCCTCCACCATCAGTGAGAGGGCATGCGCACACATGTGCCCCAGCCCCGAGGTATCCCCCAGCAGTGCCACCAGCGGATCAATGGCTTGCGGATCACCTATCATTCCGAGGCCGCGCGCCGCCTGCTGACGCACCTGACCATACTCGGGATCGGTGCTGTTGAGAAGTTCAAGCAAATGAGGAACAGCCTCCCTGGACTTCAGCTTCCCAAGCGCCAGACATGCCGGGGCAGCGGCATAACGATCGCTCAAAGCCCCAATCAGTGCAGGAACTGCTGCGGGGAATGGATTGTTTTCGACCGCTTTTGCCGCTTCCAGTTTGGGGCCCATCTCCGGATCCTGCAGCAGTCGGACCAGAACACCTCGCGAAGCTTCGGTATTAAGCCGTCCGGCAGCAAACGCGGCGCCCGCACGGACCCCGGCGTCACTGTCGCGGGCCACTTGTTCCACAACAGCCACGGCCTCTGGAAAACCAAGTTTTCCCAGCGACCACACAGCGGCCCGTCGATCCGCCGCCGCCCTGCCCGATCGCGCGATTCGGGCCATGACCGCGACAGAAGAGGGGCTTCCCGCCTTTTCAAGCGCATCCAGTATAACCGCTGCAGAAGCTTTTGGCGGAGTGGAGGACTGAGTCTGCAAAAGCATCTGTTCAAGTTTCTGAATACCCCTGATGTCCCCGCATTCGGCTAAACCCAGCAGCGCCGGATTGCGCTTCTTGTAGTCCGCGTCATCCGACAGAGAAGCATGCGCATCATAGGTGCCGTCTGGAGACAGCCCCTGTTCGAATGCCTCCATTTTTTCCGCACTGACCAGACTCTGATAATCCGCATCCTCCTGCACATGCTGCTCCATGACAGCACCCGCAACGGGGGTACTCGGCCGCGATTCCACTGGCTCATTAACAGGGAGCCCGGCAGGAGCTGTCCCGTCATCACGCAGGATCTGCGTGACATCCTTTCGCCGGATTCTTGTAAAATTCTCACCTGCAAAGGGCAGTTTGATCTCTATATATTCCGCATCTGCGGATATGACTTCCCCATCAATCACACGCCCGTTTTTCAGGTGAATGGTATCGGAACAAGCAACCTGCACAAAACCCATCAGGATCAGAGGTGCAGTGTGGATCAACTTGTTTGTCATTCGATGCGCCTCCTGTGTTCAAATAAACAACAGCACAGTCTAGACCGCATATTCCGGCAATGCAAGCATTCGAGCGCCGGCGTTGACACCTCCCGCGCGAACAGGTACTTTAGGCCCATCATGAGTACTTCAAAGAAACAAATACTGGTCACGGGCGGCGCAGGCTATCTGGGTTCCATCATGGTGCCGGAACTTCTGCGGCTCGGTCACAGCGTCACCGTAGTGGACAATTTCATGTATCAGCAGGCATCCCTGCTCGACTGCTGCGCGGACAAGAAGCTGCAAGTCATCCGCGGCGATGCGCGCGATGAGGCGCTGATGAAAAAGGCTGTCGCCGGGGCGGATGTCATCATTCCCCTCGCCTGCCTGGTCGGGGCTCCGCTGTGCAGCCAGAAGCCCATTGAAGCGCGCACCATCAACCTCGACGCCATCAAGATGCTGGTGGATATGTCCAGCAAAGACCAGATGATCATATCCCCCACCACCAACAGCGGTTACGGGATCGGCGAAAAGGGGAAATTCTGCACCGAAACAACCCCCATGCGCCCGGTGTCGCTCTACGGGAAACTGAAAGTCGAGCTTGAGGAGTATCTGCTGGCCAGCGGGCGTGCAATATCCCTCCGCCTGGCCACGGTGTTTGGCATCAGCCCCCGCCCCCGTCTGGACCTGCTGGTGAACGATTTCACTTTCCGCGCGGTAAACGACCGGTTCATCGTGCTCTTCGAGGCGCACTTCAAGCGCAATTATATCCATGTCCGCGATGTTGCAGGGGCATTTATCCATGCCCTCGACAATTTTGAGACGATGAAAAACGAGCCCTACAACGTCGGGCTCAGCGACGCTAACCTTTCAAAAATGGAACTGTGCCTTGAGATCAGGAAACAGATTCCCGATTTCTGCATCATGGAATCCGAAGTCGGAGAGGATCCCGACAAGCGCGACTACATTGTCAGCAACGACAAAATTGAGGCGACGGGATTCAAACCGAAACATTCCCTTCAGGACGGAATCACTGAGCTGATCAAAGGCTTCCAGATCATCCGCCGGAACCAGTATTCGAACATCTGACCGGCGCACTGTGAACTGCTTCACGGCCAGCAAAGACGGCGTTGTGATCAGCGTCAAAATCATTCCAAATGCACCCAGGTGCAAAGTGGATGGCCTTCTTGGCGATTACCTCAAAATCCGCATTCAGGCGCCGCCCGTTGACGGCAAGGCAAACGCGGCTCTGCTCAAATTCCTCGCAAAAGAACTGGGAGTTCCCGTTTCGCATCTGACCGTCCTGTCCGGCCACACCGGACGCATCAAACGGATCGCTGTATCCGGAGTGAATAAACAGCAGGCGGAATGTTCACTGGCGCCTGGAACTTGAGTTTCAGCCCAGTATCGTATTGTCAATCAGGCGGGGCTTGCCCACCCATACGGCCAGAGCCACGAGGGATTTACCGTCGAGGGTCTCCGTTTTCTGCAGGGTTTCCCATTTCACAACCTCGACATAATCAATTCGCGCGGCGGGATATTTTTCGATGTGGGCCCGCATGGCCTTCTTCACAGCGGAGGCGGAACGCTCCCCGCCGGCATACATTTTCTCCGCGATGTCCAGCGCCTGCCGCAGGCACAAGGCCTGCAGCCGTTCTTCCCCGGTTAGAAACACATTCCGTGAACTCATGGCCAGCCCGTCGGGCTCCCGGACCGTCGGACCCGGAACAATCTCCAGCGGGAAATTCATATCCCTCACCATCTGCTGCAGGATGCGAAGCTGCTGGGCATCCTTCTGCCCGAACACCGCGACATCCGGCATGACTATGTTGAACAGTTTGGCCACCACGGTCAGCACTCCCCGGAAATGGCCTTCGCGCGTCGCCCCGCAAAGCTCACGGCTCAAAAAATCATTGTTCACATACGTGGTTTCGCCGGGCGGATACATTTCCTCAACCGGAGGATGAAATATTATATCCACGCCCTCCGCTTCGCACATCTTCCGGTCACGCTCGAAATCGCGGGGATACGCGGCCAGATCAGCGGCCACATTGAACTGCTTGGGGTTCACAAAAATGCTGACCGCGACAACATCAGCACGCTCCTTCGCAATTCGCATGAGCGACAAATGGGCCTCGTGCAAGTATCCCATCGTCGGCACAAAACCAATTCTTCTTCCCTGCCGGCGCAGTTCAGACGCGAAGCGCTGCATCTCCAATATGGACTCAATGATCCTCATCAATAGCCATGCTCTTCGGTCGGGAATCGGCCCTGCTCGACTTCCTCCCTGTAACCGGTCAGGGCGCGGGAGATTTCAGTGCCGAGTTCTGCGTAACGCTTCACAAAGCGCGGCTGCTGTCCGTGGTAAAGTCCCAGCAAATCGTGCCAGACCAGCACCTGCCCGTCGCACCCGGGCCCGGCGCCGATTCCAATGGTTGGAATGCTTATCGAAGCGGTAATATCTGCCGCCAGTTTCTGCGGGATGCATTCCAGCACCAGCGAGAACGCGCCGGCATCGGCAAGATCCTTTGCATCCTTTCTCAACCGCTCCGCGGCCTGTTCTGTTTTGCCCTGGACTTTAAATCCTCCAAAGGCGTTCACACTCTGCGGCGTCAGGCCCAGATGCGCCTGCACCGGAATCCCGTTGGCCGCCATGCGGCGGACCAGTTCGACGCGCACCGCGCCGCCCTCGACCTTTACGGCATCGGCTCCGGCCTCTTTCAGGAAGCGACCGGCATTGATCAGAGCCTCGTCTTCGGAGCCCTGATAGGAAAGGAACGGCATGTCCGCCACCACCATGGCCTGCCGCACCGCACGCGAGACAGCCCGCGTATGATGCAGCATTTCATCCATGGTAACCGGCAGGGTGCTTTCGAAGCCCAGTACGGTCATGCCCAGCGAATCACCCACAAGAATGAGGGGAATTCCCGCCTCGTCGGCGAGCCGGGCAGACGAATAATCATAGGCCGTCACGCAGGCGATTTTCTTCTGCCCTTTCTGAGCTCTGATCGTAAGCACTGTCCACGGCTTGTTCATCGTCACCAGTCTTTCGAAACCAGGATGGCGTTTTCACTTCCGCCAAACGTTTCCAGCAGTTCCCGAACTGTCATTTTCGCGCCGGGCAGTTTCAGGTCCGGCCGCGCATCCGCCAGCGGGCGCACGACGAATTCGCGTTCCTGCCAGCGGGGATGCGGAATCACAAGATTCTCCTGGCTGATCACCAGATTCCCCGTATAAATGATGTCGATATCAATCGTGCGAGGATCGTTGGCGTGCAGGCCGCGCCGCCGCCACATGCCCGTTTCGATTTCCTGTATCCGCGCCAGCCATTCCAGCGGAGTTCGTACACTTTCCAGAATCACAACCACATTCAGGAAAGCCATGTTCTTGTAGCAGTCGCGCACGTCCACAGGCCGGGTCTCATAAAGGCGGGATTTGGCCAGAATCTCCACATCGCCTCCTTCTGTCAGCGCCAGCAGCGCCCGATGCAGAAAATCCTGACGGTCGCCGATGTTGCTGCCCATGCTGAATCCCGCTTCCATAGCTATCTTCCTCCGTTCCTGCTGAGCGCATAGTGCAGGAGTATTTCATCCGTGTGATACAGCCTCCGGCAGGCTTCGCGCGCAATGTTCAAAACCACCATCCCGAATATGTCCTTGTCGGTTTTGTAGAGCGAATGGAGCGCATCCCGGGAGAGAATGATCAGCTCCGTGTCCTCCACGGCCAGCGCGGTGGCGGAATGCGGCTGAATGCCGATGACCGATGTTTCGCCAAAGCACTGGCCCGTGCCGAATTCAATCAGCTCCATCGCGGTGCCGTCAACTTCCACCACCATTTTGATGCGTCCCGACTGCACGATATAGATATGAGTGGGCCGGCCGCCCTGCTCGAAGATGACGGATCCCTTCTCATGCCGGCTCGACCCCAGCAGCGGAAAAATCCGGCGCAGCTGTTCATCGGTCAGTCCGCCCAGAAGGGATATCTGATTGAGGATACCCGTCACACGGTCCACATCAAGCGGGAACTGCCGCTGCTGTTCAGAAACGTCCATGCCTGCTCAAAGCTCCAGCACATCCTTCATGGAATAAAGACCCGGCTTGCGCCCGGATGCCCATGCGGCCGCACGCAGCGCGCCCATTGCGAAGGTTTCGCGGCTCGTGGCCCGGTGAGAAAGCTCCAGGCATTCCCCCTCTGCCGCGAACAGAACGGTGTGGTCCCCCACAATGTCCCCGCCGCGCACGGCGTGAATGCCGATCTGCTCGCCCGGGCGCTCGCCGACGAGGCCGGAGCGTCCGTGCACGGCCACGCGGTTGAGATCCCATCCCAGACCGTCCGCGGCCGCTTTCGCCAGGCTTACGGCCGAACCGCTCGGTGCGTCTTTTTTGCGGCGGTGGTGCCGTTCGATGATTTCCACGTCATAGCCCTTGTCCGCAAGCGCTTTGGACGCCTGCCGGACGAGCGAGAAAAGCAGGTTCATTCCAAGGCTCATGTTGGCCGAAAACACAACCGGAATCTTCTTTGCGGCCTCACGGACCATGCCCTCTTCGTCGGCCGACATGCCGGTCGTTCCCACCACAAGGGCCACTCCCGACTGCGAGGCAATCCGCGCATGCTCGGCGGTGTTCGTGTGAAAACTGAAATCAATCATCGCATCCGAGGCTCCGGCCGCCGCCGCCACGTCCGCTGTGAAGCAGACCCCGAGTTTCCCCGCGGCGCCGGCATCGCTGCCGAGCGCCCCGAAATCGGGCCGCTCCACGGCGGCGGAAATGGAAAGATCCCGCACCGCGCCGGTCTGGATCGCGCGGATCATGGCCTGGCCCATGCGCCCTCCCGCCCCAATAATTGCCACTCTCGTTGTCATAGCGCCTCCTTCAGATCAGGTTCACTTCCCGCAGGCAGTCCGCCAGCTTCTTCTTCAAGGCATCGCTCATCGGACAGAGCGGAAGACGGTACACCTCTTCAATCAGTCCCATCATCGCGAGCGCGGCCTTCACCGGAATGGGATTCGTGTCCAGGAACAGGTCGCAGAACAGGCGATGATACTTCAGGTGAAGCTTCCGGGCCTCTTCCCAGCGCCCGGCCAGCGCATCGGCCACCATGGCCGCAACGGGCTCCGGGGCCACATTCGTGGCCACACTGATTACGCCCGTGGCCCCGACGGCCATCATCGGAAGCGTCAGGGAATCATCGCCGGACAGAATCTCAATGTCGCACAGCCTGCGGATATGACTCACGCGGTCCACGCTTCCGCCGGCCTCCTTCACGCACACGATGTTCGGGTGCCTTGAAAGCTCAACGATCGTCTCGACGGCAATCTCGCGCGACGAGCGGCCGGGGACATTATAGAGCACCACGGGCAGGCCGAGATCGGCCACCGCCGAAAAATGCGCAATGAGGCCCGCCTGATTGGGCTTGTTGTAGTACGGCGTCACCTGCAGCGTGGCGTCCACGCCCATCTCCCTGACGGCCTCGGTCAGCTCAACGGCCTCCGACGTGGAATTGGCGCCCGTGCCGGCGATGACCTTCGCGCGGCCCCGGCAGCGCATGGCCACGGCGCGGATCACCTCGATATGCTCCTCGGTGTTGAGCGTGGGCGACTCGCCGGTGGTGCCCACCGGCACAATGCCGGTCACGCCGCCTTCAATCTGCATCTCCACCAGCTGATCCAGCTTCTCGTAATCCACCGAGCCGTCCCTTCGGAACGGCGTTATAATCGCGGTATATGTCCCTTCAAACATGGCTTGCCTCCGTCGGCCTTTTCAAAAGTTCCAACCATTGGAAGTTTTTTCGGGAAAAGTTCCAACCATTGGAAGTTTTCCCCAAAATAGTTCCAGTCATTGGAAAATCTAAACACGATTTTTCCAGTGATTGGAAGTTTTTACGCATATTTTTCAGCGGCTGGAACCCTTCCGGGGCCGCATTTTGGACATTTTCGCCTTTGCAAGCAGGGCCGGTTTGGCTATCGTCGCGGTTCGTTTGGGTGATATGCAAACTTTTTAAGGAGAATGCTCATGTCAGAGATTGTTGATGTACTTGCAAGAGAGATACTGGATTCCCGCGGGAATCCCACGATTGAAGTGGAAGTCCAGCTGGCTTCCGGCGCCACCGGCACGGCGGCGGTTCCCTCCGGCGCCTCGACCGGCGAGAACGAGGCCATTGAACTGCGCGACGGCGACAAGAAACGCTATCTCGGCAAGGGCGTTCTGAAGGCCGTCGAGAACGTGAATGATGTGCTTTATCCGGAACTTGTCGGTTTTGACGCCCTGGACCAGGTCGGACTGGACAAGCTGATGATTGAGCTGGACGGAACCGAGACCAAGAGCAAGCTGGGCGCGAATGCGATGCTGGGTGTTTCGCTGGCCGCCGCGAAGGCCGCCGCGCAGCTCGTCGGCGTGCCGCTGTTCCGCTATATCGGCGGCACCAACGCGAAGGTCCTTCCGGTCCCGATGATGAACGTGCTCAACGGCGGCGCTCATTCCGACGCGCCGGTGGACGTGCAGGAATTCATGATCTGCCCGAAAGGCGCCCCCTCCCTCACCGAGGCCGTCCGCATGGGGGCCGAGGTGTTCCACGCGCTGAAGAGTGTGCTGAAAAAGCAGGGCCTGAGCACGGCCGTCGGCGACGAGGGCGGCTTCGCCCCCAACCTGCCGAGCAATGTCGCCGCGCTCGACGCGATCATGGAGGCCATCGGCCTCGCGGGCTACAAGGCGGGCAAGGATATCTTCATCTGCCTGGACCCCGCAGCCAGCGAATTCTATGACACCAAGAAAAAACGCTACATCTTCAAGAAGAGCGACAAGTCCAGCAAGACCGCTGAACAGATGGTGGACTTCTGGGCGAAGTGGGTGAAGGACTATCCCATCATCAGCATCGAGGACGGCATGGCCGAGGGCGACTGGGAAGGCTGGAAGCTGATGACCGACAAGCTCGGGAAAAAGATCCAGCTGGTGGGCGATGATCTGTTCGTCACCAACACAAAGTTCCTGAAGAAGGGCATTGAGCTGGGCGTCGCCAACTCGATCCTGATCAAGGTCAACCAGATCGGCACCCTGACCGAGACGCTGGATGCCATCGAAATGGCCAAGCGCGCGGGCTACACCTCGGTGATCAGCCACCGTTCGGGCGAAACCGAGGACAGCACCATCGCGGATATCGCCGTGGCGACCAACGCCGGGCAGATCAAGACGGGCTCGCTGAGCCGGACGGACCGCATCTGCAAGTACAATCAGCTGATCCGCATTGAGGAAATGCTGGGCGAAGACGCCATCTACGGCGGCCAGGTGTACGGCGACCGTTAGGTTGAAGAAGCCATGAATCAGAACGGCGCCGCACCGCAGGGCGGCGCCGTTTTGACTGGAAGCGGACATGATTTCGTGGGATGCAGTTTACAAAGGGGCCTGGGTCGTGCTGATCGCGCTGCTGATCGCCGGGAGCGTGCTCATGTTCATTCCGAAACTGCAGGAGTACCGGAGATACCAGCAGACGGCCGCAAAGCTGGAGGAGGAATCCCGGCATGAAGAGGAAATCATCAAGCACCTGAAGATGCAGCAGGAGCGCTTCCGGACCGATCCCCGCTTTGTGGAATTTGTGGCGCACGAGATGGGCATGGTCAAGAGCAACGAGACCATTTTCACCTTCATTGATGATCTTCCCGCCACAGGTCAGACACGGTGAAGATTGATCCGGCAAGGGATTTTGGAACAAGGGAATGCCCGGCCTGCGCGTGTGATGTCCCCGCCAACAGCAACCGCTGCCCGATCTGCGGCTATCTCTTCCCGAATCCTTCGCCGGCGCGGCGCAGGTTCAAAATCGCCGCAGCCCTGATCATGCTGGCGCTGCTGCTTGCCCTGCTTCTGCTCTAGCCGGCTTCAGTTCATCCGGTGGATCATCAGGAACCCGCCCGCCTCGGCCGCGATGATGGGAATCCAGACAATGAAATCCGGATGCAGGGCCGGGTGCCCCACCAGCGAGTCCGCAATGATGATAAACAAATAGTAGATGAAAATCAGCAGCAGGCTGATGCCCACCCCGACAGACGATTCCTTGCGTTTGGAGCTGATCCCCAGCGGAATGCCGATCAGCGTGAAGGCAAAGCATGACAGCGAGAGCGACAGGCGCTTGTTGGCCGTCACCAGCATTTTCATCCGCTGCTTGCCGACGTCCTTTTCCTTGAGGTCCGGGAATGCCTCCCGAATGTTGCGAATCGCCTGTTTCAGTTCCGGGCCGGTCATGTCGGACATTTTCTTGCGGATGGAATCCTTCTTCCAAATCTCCTCGAAATCGAGCTGAACCGGATAATGCCGCGCGGTGACGTGCCGGGTTTTCACGAGATCCATCGGATCATCCCGGTCCGGCTGGTCAATGCGCACGTCATAGAGATCAATCAGAAGCATCTTGTTGGCCTCGTCCGCGCGGATTTCGCCTGTCTGGGCGCGCACATTGCGCCGGACCCCGTACCGGTCCATCTCGTAGACAATGACGTCCTTGACCTTGTTGCGGTCCTTTTTCCCGACATAGATCATCATGCCGGGGAAATCCTGCACAAAGCGTCCTTCCTCCAGCAGGTTGACCGGCTCCTCAACGCCCACTTCCCGAAGCATCTGCCGCTGGCCGAAGTGCGCACGAGGGGCGGCGTGGTTGTTCAGATAGAGGCACAGGCCCGAAAGCGCGATGGAGATCAGAACCACCGGGCAGACAATCTGCCACATCGTCAGCCCGGACGCCTTCATGGCCATCAGTTCTCCGTCAAGCGAAAGTCGCCCGAAGATCAGCAGCGAGGCAGTCAGCGTGCTGATGGGAATCGAAAAAGTCAGGATATAGGGAATGTTCTGCAGGAACACCCTCAGGATAATATCCCCCGACACGCCGCGCGCAAGCAGATCGATCGCCTTGATCATTGCCCCCACGCACATGACGAACGTGAAGATCAGGAGCGTCATGAAAAAAGTAACCAGAAAATCGGTCGCGATGTATTTGCTGAGTTTATCCATGCGCGCCGCCCCCGCTCCAGGCGCCGGCCGCCGATTGAACGGTGTTGTAGATCAGCATGGTGATGGTCATGGGCCCCACCCCGCCCGGCACCGGCGTGATCAGCGAAGCCTTCTCCCGGAGGCCTTCAAAATCGGTGTCGCCGCAAAGGCGGTATCCTTTCTTTGCGGAGGCATCCTCCACGCGATTGACCCCAACATCAATCACGACCGCGCCCTCGCGAATCATATCCGCCGTGATTAGTTTCGGGCGGCCTGCGGCCGCAATGACAATATCCGCCTGCCGCGTGTGGTATGCGATGTCCTTTGTACAGGAATGACAAAGCGTGACTGTCGCGTTGCCCTGCTCTGATTTCATGGAAAGCAGATTTGCAAGCGGGCGGCCCACGAGGCTGCTGCGGCCGACAATCACCACATGCGCGCCGGCCGTCTTCACACGTGAACGCTTGAGAAGCTGAAGGATTCCATGCGGCGTGCAGGGCCACGGAGCCGGAAGCCCCAGCATGAGCCGGCCCGCGCTGACCGGATGCAGACCGTCCACGTCCTTGTCCGGCGAAACCGCCTGCAGCACACCCCGCTCCATCTTTGGGTCCGGAAGCGGAAGCTGGACCAGCACCCCATGAATCGCGGCATCGCTGTTCAGATCATGGGTCGCGGCCAGAATCTCATCATAGGGGGCCGAGGCGGGAAGATGAATCTGTCGTGAATGTATGCCGGCCTCCCCGCAGGCCTTTTCCTTGGCGGAGACATAGGAGCAGGAGGCCGGATCGTCGCCCACCAGAAGCACGCCAAGCCCCGGATGAATGCCCTGCTGTTTCAGCCGGGCAATCTCCGCGGCCATTTCTTCACGCATGGTCCGCGCAATGGCTTTTCCGTCTATGATTTTTGCCGTCATTTCGAAGGAGGTATACTAGAAGGACGGACCAAAGGACTCAAGCCCGCACTGCTCTGATTATCTGAGCCGGGCGGTTTCGGTTTTGATCCAGCCGGGGTCCGCGGCGCCGCCCTCGGGACACACAAGGGCAAGGCTGAAATGACTGGCCCGTATGATTTCGCGGGCCAGCCGCAGAACATCGGCGGCCGAAACCGCCTCCAGTTTCCGGATAATCTCCTCCGGCTGCTCATAACGGCCCCGCTGCAGAATCTGGCCGCCGATCCACATCATCTGGCTGGAGGAGCTTTCCATGCTGAGCTGAAGCTGGCCGATGGAATAATCCTTTGCCCGCCGCAGTTCCCGCGCGGATACTTCCTGCCGGCGCATCGCATCCAGCTCCTTCAGGATCAGCGCAATGGCCTTTGCCGTCTTCTTCCGGTCCAGGCCGGCCGTGACGGAAAGAACACCCGTATCGCTGAACAGATGCACGGAGCTGTGAACGGAATAGGCCATACCGTGTCGTTCCCGCACCACCTGAAAGAGGCGCGAACTCATGTTCTCGCCCAGCATGACCGAAAGAAGCTTCAGCGCATAGCGGCGCTTGTCCTCGCGCCCGAAAAGCCTCAGGGCCAGCGCAAGATGACTCTGTTCGATTTTCTTCTCGATCTGCGCGAAGGGACGCTGCGGCGTGGCGGGTTCAACCGCCCGGCAGGCCGGACGGCGGACGGCCGACAGGCCCTCAAAAAGCGGGGCGATCCTGCGGACAGCCGTCTCGTGATCCACGCATCCGGCCAGGGCAATCACCGTGTTGGCGGGACAGTATTTTGACCGCTTGAATCCGGCGATATCATCGCGCGAATAACCGAGGATATGTTTCGGGGTGCCGATCAGCGGGCGGCCGAGCGGATGCTTTTCCCAGACCATCTCGCCCAGCAAATCCTCCGCAACCTGCTGGGGCTGGTCGCGGTACATCATGATCTCCTCGATGATCACTCCGCGCTCCTTCTCAATGTCGGAGGGAGCAAACCGCGGATGGAGATACATGTCCGCAAGCACATTGGCCATGGGCCAAACATACTTCGCGCCGATGCGCGCGTAATAGCAGGTGGCCTCCTCCTGCGTGAAGGCGTTCAAATATCCGCCCCGCCCTTCAATCTCCTGCGAAATCGCGCGGGCGCTGCGGATCTCCGTGCCCTTGAAAAGCAGATGCTCCAGGAAATGGCTCATGCCCTGCATGGAGTGGTTTTCGTACCGGCCGCCGACCCCCACCCAGATGCCCATCGCCACGCTGGCGGCGTGGGGCATGTGGCTGCTGACAATGCGCAGGCCGTTGTCGAGCCTGGTTTCCTGCGTGTTGAGCTTCATTATGATTTTATTCTCCGACCCGAGGCCTCGATTAATTCAGAAAGCGTCACCGTTTTGTCGTAAAGCGCCTTGCCAACAATCGCGCCCGTCAGGTTACCGCAATCGAGTTTGCGCAACCGTTTAACATCCGCCACGGAAGACACGCCGCCCGAAGCGATCACATTGCAGGAAACTGCCGCACACATGGCCGCCATCGCGTCGGCATTCACGCCCTTCATCATCCCGTCGCGCGAAATGTCAGTGTAAATGATCGTTTTGACCCCGCATTCCTCTACGCGGCGAGCCAGTTCAAGACTCTCGATGCCGGATGATTCCACCCAGCCCTTCACCAGCACGCGGCCGTCGCGGGCATCTATGCCCACGACTATGCCGTCTCCGAATTCAGCCGTGAGGGATTTCAGTTCATCCAGCGACTCGCAGGCGCGGGTGCCAAGGATCACGCGGCGAACGCCGCCGTCAATGTATCTCCTGATTTGCTCGCGGGTACGAAGGCCGCCCCCGATCTCAACAGGAATCTTCAAGGTCCGGGCGATTTCAAGAATGACTCCATCATGCACCGGTTTACCCTGAAACGCGCCATCAAGATCCACAAGGTGCAGAAACTCAGCACCCTGCGCCTCCCAGTCGCGTGCGACGGCCAGCGGGTCGTCGGAATAAACCGTTTCGTTCTCCGCGCGCCCCTGCCGCAACCGGACGCATCGCCCGCCCTTCATATCTATCGCCGGTATGATGGTGATGTCTGTCATGATCCCGTCCCCAGTTCCGCAAAGTTTTTCAGCATGCGCAGGCCGGTGTCGTGGCTTTTTTCCGGATGGAACTGGACGGCCATGACGTTGTCCTTCCAGACCGCTGAAGTGTAAACCATGCCGTAATCCGTCGTGCCGGCAGTGATGACGGCATCCTCCGGCTCGACATAAAAAGAATGCACGAAATAAAAGAATGAATTATCCGGCACTCCCGCAAACAGCGGGCAGGCCGGCTGGCGCTGCTGCACCTGGTTCCATCCAATCTGCGGTACTTTGAAGTCGGAGCCCAAACGGAACTTCTTCGCCTGTCCCCGGAACACACCCAGGCCGGGAACGCCGGGCGATTCCTCGCTCCCTTCAAAAAGCATCTGCAGTCCGAGGCAGATTCCGAGAAAAGGTTTTTTCGCCGCAATCCAGTCCCTGACGGGATCAATGAATCCGTGCCGGGTCATGTGGCTTACGCAGTCTCCGAAGGCGCCTACTCCGGGCAGAATCATCGCGCCGCATCCGGAGAGGTCTCCGGGCGTTGTGACGATTCTTGCGGGGGCCCCGATAAAACGGCAGGCGTTTTCCACGCTGCCGAGGTTTCCCATGCCGTAGTCAATGATGCCGATCATGGCGGATTTCAGAGCACGCCCTTGCTGGACGGCACGCCCGTGGCGCGGGGATCCATCTCGCAGGCCATGCGCATGGCTTTGGCAAAACCCTTGAAAACCGACTCATAGGCGTGATGCACGTCCTTGCCGTAAAGCTGGGCTATGTGCAGGTTCATCCGGGCCTGCGTGACCAGCGCGCGGAAGAACTCTTCGATCAGCCCGACATCAAAGTCGCGGATTTTCTTTTTTGGATTATTGATGTCATAGACCAGATAGGGCCGGCCGCCCAGATCCACGACCACGCGGCTGAGCGTGTCGTCCATCGGCATATAGCTCCAGCCGTAGCGGCGGATCCCCTTGCGTTCACGCAGCGCCTGGTTCAACGCCTCGCCCAGCACCAGCCCGACATCCTCGACCGTGTGATGGTAATCCACCTTCAGATCGCCGCGGGCGTT
>ENA-UPTA01002177-UPTA01002177.1-activated-sludge-metagenome-genome-assembly--contig:-NODE-2177-length-20543-cov-21.775966_pt1 | contig 20543 bp, 37 predicted proteins | sample MGYA00238184_ERZ773361 | MGnify/ENA primary metagenome ERZ773361 (study PRJEB29100, sample SAMN05720205) | activated sludge metagenome | isolation source: anaerobic digester from wastewater...
CCCACAGGCCGGGGGCGCCCTCCGGGCGCCCCCGCATGGCCAACTCAAACGTTTGAGAGGAGAGGCTGAAATGAAAGTTTGCTGGCATTGGTGTGGCGGACCGAGTTACGCCATGTTCTCTCCGGACTGCAAGCCGGAACAATTTGCTTCTATTGAAGAGGCAAAGGCCGAATTTGCCTCACGCCTTAATGATCCTTATTACCCTTGCGTGGAGAATCCAGTTGCATGGGTATGGAAGGGCCAAGAGTCAGATGAGTATCCGGACTGGACCATGGAGCTTGGCCCTCGCGGCGGCATCAAACTCAACCGAGTCTAGGAGATAGAAGAATGCAACCTACGCAGAGACAGATGTTCTATACCGAGCAAAGGAAGCTCGGCGATCGCAACATACAATTCCTGGAGATGGTCAAGGACGGCCTCACCAGGGAAGAACTGCGGGCGCCCCGCATGGTAAAGCACAACTCAAACAAGGAGTACTGACATGCCTTATTACATCAACGAATACCTCAGAGAAACTCCTGAGGAAGCAGGGTACGTCTCTGTCCAACCTCAGGAAGACAACGAGTACCTTCTTACTTCAGAAGAAGGTGCGGTGGAACGCTGGTTTGCCAATCCCAATGGTGTGGCTGGATACGCCATTGTCTTAGAGGACGGGACTGAGCTGGAATTTGCCAGCACTGTTGACTCAGACAAAGCGTTCTTTGAGTTCATGAACCAGCTTGCAGGAGAACGCAATCATGCGTAAACCAACCCAGTATCAAATCTTCTACGCGGAGCAAAGGAAGCTCGGCGAAAGGAATATCCAGTTCCTGGAGATGGTCAAGGATGGCCTCACCAGGGAAGAACTGCAGGCGCTGATTAACAAACGGCCCGCATACTACGGCATGTACGAGAATTGGCTGGACAAGTTGCCCAGCTCAAACGTTTGACTCCCAACAACCCAACGAGAGGAGACTGTCATGAAATTGCGCACCAACAAAGCCGCCGCCGAACATTCTGGAATCCCGGTCAAACTCATCAACGCCGTGATCCGTCAATTAGGCGGGAAGTACCGGCTTGCAGATATCTACCTGCACGGTGTGGATGGCGGCTATCCGGGATTTACCTACTACACCGATACCGTCGCCTTTTATAAGCGACACAAGACCGCGATCAATGCGCTGGTCATGGAGCAGGCGGATGAATTGGGCGAGGACCCGGTGCAAATGGTATTGCGCTGGCGGTGTATTGCCGGTGAGGCGCCGAAGGCACCAAAAGCACCCAAGGACGAAACCAAGGAAGCCTTGGCTAAATACCATGATCAGCTCGATTACTTCCGCACGGCGCTTCATGACCGCGCCACGGATCAGCGGCTTGTAGGGCAGATGATCTATGGCGGACCTGTGCGTGAGGAGCATACGCAGGTGTGTAATGGGCTGGCGTGGTTTGCTGCCGAGGAGGTGGCGCGAGCCGTGGTCATAGACGAATGAGCAATAGGAATCCCTGCCAGGGACGGCACCATTCAAACGTTTGAGAGGAGATAAACCCATGTCTGAAACAATCAAAGGCTATTCACTTACCTTGGAGCAAGTGAAGGCTGCTATTACCGGCGCCATTTCCCAACGCGGCCCTACCAAAGGCATGCTCAAGGCGAAAGCTCCATCAGACCCGCTGGCGAATGCCGCGTGGCAGGCGCTCATGTCCGTGGCGAATCCCTACAAGATGGGGATTTTCACCATGATCTGCTTTACGGAGGAGCAGAAGGAGATGTATGCCATCGTGGCAAAGATGGCGGACACAATCCCGAATCTTGTGGCAATGGCTGATCGGGATCGGCGGGCACTGGAGTCCATGGGAGCGTGGTGAAATGAAGAAGAAGAAATACATCATCGAGTTCGGGATGAGAGGCGGGGCCTACTCCACCTCCAACGTCCTGAAAAGCCGGAGGGAGGCGCAGACCTTGGCGGCGAGCCTGGTCCATGTCCTGTCGGCCAAGGTTGGGGAGTTTCCTAAGGGACTGACCGGCAGTGTGCCGCAGGACTGGATCATCACGGAAGAATTTCCCCGCCTGGTGTGGGTCTCATCAACCCACTTCGTGTCCCTGTCCCTGCTGGACGGTGTGCCGCGAGGACCGGCCAGCGCCAAGTACTGGCGGCGCATGGAGGAGATCAGTGAGCCGGTAATGGAAAGGTACGCCAAGTACCAACCCTTGTTCGATTAACCACTAACTCAAACGTTTGATCAACCAACCAATCATGAGAGGAAAGACCATGAACAACCATCTGACTCGTGCCATCACCTATCGTACCCTTGAGCTCCGCGCTCTGCAAAACCCGATCGTCCAGTACTGGGCAGATCGGAATCCTGACTGCACCATCGGCATCTATGTCCAGAGCCACAGCGGTAAGGCCGTGGTGACGCTGAACTGCCACTTCGGGACGGTGGATAAGGAGGTTCCCTTAGAGGACGTGGCGGATTATGCCCACGAGGAGGGGTACGTTCTTAGCCGGACGATTATCCTTCACGACGACGAGCAGCTGACGGTGCAGTTGTATCTCTCTGGACAGAAGGAGTTCACCCGCTCAGAGAGGGGCTTGCTCAAGGCCGTGGGTAAGTTACAGACCAAGCGGGTGACCGCGACCCGCATGGTATGCGCGATCTGATCGGCTAGCAATTAGCACAAGGACGTGCTAAACTACCCGAAAAGGAGACAATTATGATAGAAGAACTTCTTGAATTCATTTCCAAAAACTTCACCGTAGACCCGGACACCGGCCGGGTGACGAAACCGGACGGCAAGTTGCTGACCGCAACCAAGTTCCAGGGCCTGCCCCTCACCGCTAAGGAGGTGGTGTGGGCGTACTCCCAACGCCAGCTTCCGGTCGGCATTATGCTTCTGGACCCAGACCGGCAGGTCCATAAGTTCGCCCTCGACAATCTTGAGCAGTACGATGATAGTGAGGAGCAAAGGAAGGTCTATCGCAATCCAACAGGCCAGCGGTTGGCTTGGGAATACCGGGAAGGAGTGCCACCGGTACTGGTGGAATTGTCCGAGTACCGGACGGTAACCAGTATCATCAAACTGAGTCCGATGAACTGGCGATACAGTGAGATCGGACTGTCTGAGGAGGAAGCCAGACGATTCCAGTTAACCAGGAACGCGCTGCGGTTGACCAACCTGGCAGAGAATGCCTATTGGAAGGTCATGACGGAGAATCTACGGCTGATTCGTGGCAAGAGTATTTCGTCGCTAGGCTCGTGGATCAACCATGCGCGGCATAGCCAGACGTATTCACACAAGGACCGGCCCGCAACGATTCACGAGTTCACTGAATTAAAGGTCCGCCGACCTAGAGCAAATAAAAAGCTTGGTCGGTATGCGCAGGAGAGAATTGCAGAGTCACAGCAACAGACAGAAACCAGCGCAAAGGATACTATTGAGAGGCAACAGCGCATGCTGCGCAGAACATCAAAGGACTCGCCGTTATTGAAATACGCAGAGGAGGTATTGTTTCCTTCGCTGCAACGGGAAGCGTTTGATTTAGAGATGGCGAAATGGATAACTGAAAACACGATACTATAAAATCAAACTCCGCGACGAAAGTCCGCCTATAGAATACAAGCCGCGACGAAAGGCCAGCACACCGTGCCGTTCGTCTGTTGGTAGGACAGCAAATAAAAACGGGTGCAGAGTAGGGGTGGTGCAACTCCTGGGTGCAAGCGCCTAGTCCTCCCACCGCCTGACTACTCCGGAACATCATCTCTCCCCTCTGAATGGGTGGAGGGGAGAGACGTTTCGTTACTTCGGTTGTGCGCATACCAAGCATAACCGACTAAGGTTTTCGCCATGAGCTGCTTGTGCTTAGAGGTAGTTCATGGTCAAAACCCACAACCTAGAATAGGAGAATCGTGATGTCCAAGCATTACATCTATGTGATTGAGCAAGACCCAGAGCCTTACAATCCCCGTGAGGAGAATGAAGGCTATCTGGGCACCATGTGGTGTGCTCATCGGCGCTACACCCTTGGAGATGAGATGTTCGACGGCGATGTGTACGACCTGATGAAGCAACTGGTTGAGGAGAAGGAACCCGGATTCATCGACCGTTGCAATCGCAAGTTCGATGAGTATTACGATTCGATCGAAGATCGTCGTGAGCAAGCACGGCAGGAGCGCAGCTATGTCGAGAAGGCATTCGACAAGCGTTACTTGTCCCGCAACCTCTACCTGTACGATCACTCTGGATTGGCCATGAACACCGGAGGATTCTCATGTCACTGGGATTCCGGCCAGGTCGGAATGATCGTCGCATCCAAGGAGCAGGTACGGAAGCACTTCATGATTAAGACCATCACGCCGAAGCAACGGCAACGGGCTTTGGATGCGCTGGACTCCGAAGTGGCCGAGTATTCCCAGTACTTGGAAGGCGATGTCTATGGCTTCAGAGTCTTGGAAGTGCCTGACCATATCATCGAGGAGTACTACTCCGACGATTACGATCTGCAGGAGGTAGTCGAATACATAGACCCTAAAGACTGCGAGGAAGTCGAATCCTGCTGGGGGTTCTATGGAGACAAGGACGCTATCGAGGAGGCCAAGGACATGGTGGCGTATCTGGAACGGACCTATGACGAACGGCTTGCAAAGCAGGCCGGCCAGCTCCTTCTCCCTCTGGCGGCTTAACAGTACGACTTTACTCAAACGTTTGAGAGGTGTGAAATGTCCGAGGCCTATCATTTCATTTCGTCAGACTCCAAGATTCTCATGTTTGCCCGGCTGGTCTTTAAGGGCGACCATTACGGCAGGAACGGCTGCCTGACCTATGAAAGCGACAAACCGCTGATCGAGTTCTATGACGGGCGGTTTGATTTCGATGCTTGGACTGGTTTTGTCGGACGGTTCATTGGTCGCTGGTATCTGGAAACCTTCATGGACCATGAAGGCGGTATGTGTTTGGACGGAGGTATCCCGAACTGGCAGATCGGGGCAGACAACACGGCTGAGATTCAAGCCTGGGTGCGCGGCATGATGGAAGAGGTGCCGTAAGAAACCAATTACCCGATGAGAGGAGAGCAAGCATGAGCAATAGTAATTGCCTGACCGGGTTCCGCTGCCCGGAATGCGGCAGTGAAGGTCCATTCTCTATCGAGGCATTGTCACTTTTCACGGTGTACGACGAAGGCACAGATGATCATTCAGATGTGCAATGGGACGACAACTCGTATTGCCAGTGTGTGGAGTGTTGCCATAGCGGTACGGTGTTAACCTTTCAACAAGAGGAGGAAGAAGATGAGACCGCTGCCTGACTTTACGACTGAGATTTGGTTTCCGGACCATGCCAGCGATTACTCCCCGGCCGGCTGCTTTTACGATGCCAAGGAGATCGAGAAGCTGGCGCGGAAATACCATCCGGTCTTTGACAAGTACCGAAATATCGTTGAGGTAAAAGACGACAGTGCAATCGCCTTCAGGCTGGTGGCCCAGACCTTCAGCCACATCGAGATTAACCCCGATGACTCTGATACCTACACTGATTTCGATTGGGTAGAGGAGGGCTGGCGCGTGTCGGGTGTCACCTTCGATCGTTTCAACTCCATTTACCTGGGGTTTTATCAGAAGCACTGTTCTGACATTCTCCAGGTAACGTTCAAATAGGAACATCCTGCCAGGGACGGCATCACTCAAACGTTTGAGAGGTCCATCATGTCCAACCGTCTTACTAAATTCCACTATTACAGTGACCCCGGCCACGGCTGGCTCAAGGTCAAGATCAGCCTGTTGGAGGAGCTGGGAATCGCTGATCAGATCAGTTCGTACTCCTATGTGCTGGGCGAATACGCCTATCTTGAGGAGGACGCCGACGCCACGCTGTTTATGAACACGTGGCGCAAGACCGGGCGGCCTCACGAATTCGTTCAGCACTACACGAGCGGCGATCGACGCTCAACGATCCGTAACTACCAACACTATAACAAGATAAACATCAAGGCCGGGCGCAAGGTGCCGAAGGTCGGCATGAAGGTATCCTATGGCGGCAACATCTATACCTTGGTCGCACCGTTGGAGCGAGGTGCCTGGCGGGTCGTATCGCAATTCGGCGGCGGCTATAAGATGACCCGTCCAATGGTATTGCAGTCCCTAGAGGTAGAGGAGAAAAACCATGTCTAAATTCATTCATGTCAACGGCACGGATTATATCGACGGAATCCCTTGCCAGTTGGTAGAGACCTATTATTCGGCGGGCTGCCCGGCCCGCACCTGGGGCCCGCCAGAGCACTGCTATCCCGAGGAGTATCCAGAATATGGGTGGGAGATAAGAGACCGGAAGGGATACCGGGCGAAATGGCTGGAAGCCAAGCTCACGGACGAGGACGTGATCGCTATCGAGGAGGAACTGGAGCGGCGGCACAAGTCTGATCAGGAGGATTACCTTGAGTCGCTTGCGGAATCTCGGGCCTACTACCGGTATTGAGGGTAATCATGAGAACAATCTACTGCTGTCCGTATTGCAGGGCATCGCACCTGTATTACGATGCTTGGGTGGACTACATTCACAATGTGAAGGGGGAGAACTGAGATGTTCGCATCATTCAATCGTTTCGAGCTTAATCTTCCGCTGGCAATCGTTGTGGCCTGTTCCCAGCCGGGACAGGACGCCAGCTCCGATGTCGAGCAGGCGCTGCGCGACATCAAGCTCCTGCACCAGCTTGATCAGATGGACATGGAGGATATCCGCGAGGAGCTGGCCGAGTATGGGGCCTGGGATGAAGAACAACTGGCCGACGACGAGGAGAACCTGCGACGCTTGGTCTGGGTCGCGGCCGGCCAGTTAAGAGACGAGCTGTTCCAGGCATTGAGCGGCCTGGAATGCCTGACCGAAAAGGACGTGCGCGAGATTTTCGCGGCCCTGTAAAGGCGGTAATGCACAGGGACGTGCTTGATTCAAACGTTTGAGTTAAGTGGAGGTTATGATGGCTACTGCCAATATCATTCGTATCGTGTCCGGACAGGGCACGCCAATCTTAGCCCGCCTGTTGTATGAGGGCGATGAGTACGGCAAGAACGACTGCTGTATCAATGACGGGCCGCCGCTGGTGGAGTTCTTTGATGCACGGCAGGCGCGTAATCTATTTGTGTCGCGCTATCTGGTGGCGAGCTTCATCGAACACCGAGTAGGGGTTGACCTGTCGCCAGGAACGCACGGGCTGATCCTGGACCGGTACGATGTGGAAATCGTACAGCACTGGCTTAATCGGCGTCTGGCCGAACGTCCTGAATGATAAGATAAAGACTTTTACCTTAACCTAGAGAGGAAAGACGATGAGCACTAAAGAGTATGTGTACGTGGCCGTCTACGACCACGAGTATGGCACTCATACCCGTGTTTTCGAAACTTTGGAAGGTGCTGAGGCATGGTGTGATGAGATTGCCGATGAGTATTGGGATAGCGCCTTTTGCCCGGAGGAACGGCCCGCAACCGACATCGGCAACGAATACTTTACGCGCATGAGAGATGGCTGCTGCGCGTATGACGAATCCTTTAACATCATCAAGCCTGAGATTATGTGAGGTGAACTATGGCTAACTACTACACTGAGTTCTCGGTGATGCTGCCCCTGCCGGCCGGTGAGAACGTGGCGGAACGTCTTGCAGCTTGGTCAGAACAGATGGAGGCCCGCAAGGAGGCCGACGAGGATGAGTGGTTGATCGGCACGCACTGGGAGCTACAGGAGGACGGTATCTGGGCCTACTCCTACGCCAGCGAGGGAAATGCCGAGGGTACCGCAACTCTCATCCAGCAATACCTCCGCGACTTCGATATCGAAGGCGGCATCTTTATGACCATTGCCGGGTACTGCTCAAAGCCCCGGATCAATGAAGCCTGGGGTGCGGCCGTGGTGGTGACCAAGGACGATCAGCTGTGGCTGCATGTCAATCAGGTGCTGCGTGATGCGGCCGAGGCCGGTATTGAGATCGTGAACCCCGTCTAAAGGCCAGTCGGCACACGGACGTGCCAAAGTCAAAACCTTTGGAGTTTAGTGTGAGGTGCTGTCATGCAACGAAATGTTATTAAGATCATCACCGACAATCCTGCCCTGTTATGGGGTTTTATGGCGGCCATTGAATACTTCTGTGACTCCGGTGTCACGGAGGTTCTGGAGGTCGCTGATGACTATAGGTCGCTGCTGTTGGGCAGCACCGAGCTTGATACGTCCATTGCCGTGTGGGAGCTGGATGCCCACGGCCTTAACCCACTCGATTAGGAGGACATCATGCGAACTGTATCTGTGCCATTAGATTACTTCATGCGCACTGTGAGAGTGCTGGAGCAGACTAAGGTGGCCTGGCGAGAAAGCGTTTCCTTTAGAGAACCGTACGGCCAGCACCTTTATTGCGAGGCCATTGACATCCTCGATCAAGCCCGCCAGATTATCGATGACTTCTATACTCAGGAACGCGGCGAGATTCCGGCACTTGAATTTGAGCATGAGGGTTTTCGCGGCCATGTGCTGCACAACGGCCAGGGTGTGTCCTGGGCCGGGCGCTATTTTCCTAAAGAAGATGCAAGCCCGGACTTGCTGCGCAAGGTTGAGGAGACTGCCGATAACTATTTGCGAATGGTAAAGAGAGGCCCCTATCATGCCTAGAAAGAACCTGTTGAACATTGACTTTGCCGAATTACGTCAGCAAAAGGAGTGGCTTTACCGCAAAGTCATGTCTGCCGATGAAGAGGAGTCCAATACCGCAGCGGGCGTGCTGCATTTATTCGATGCCCTGCAAGATTGGTATGTCGAGGAAGGCTGGGCGCACGAGCAAGAAGTGTATGGCGACATACCGATTGTTGACCACAACTGAGAGGAAACGACCATGAAAAAGCAAGAATCCATCATGATCACCGTGCTGTTTCGTTCAATCGCGATCGACGTGAACGCGCCTGACCACGAAATCGAGGACCTGAGCACCAAGAAGGAGATCGACCTGGCCGGCATGGATGAGGAGGACTACAAGGAGGCCCTGCTGGAGGCCGGCGATGCGGCCTGTAGCGAGGCCGGCTACGTCTTCCTGTCGTCCGGTACCTTCGACCCTGATGGCCGCGCCCTGATCACCTACGTTGAGCCTGACGAGTACCGGGTGACCCTGGCCTACTGGATCTGGGATCACGACGACGAGTTCCTGGAGCCCTTTGTGACCCCCGGCCTGCGGCTCGATCCGGAGTTCTTTCGCTGGTGTGAGCTGTTCAGCAACCGCTACCTCCCGCCCGAGGCCGTGCTGGCGGCGCGGAGCTTAGGCTACGATCCGGACAGCGCGGAGGAAGCGTACCAAGGGCACTACCGAACGGACGTGGAGTTTGCCCAGCAGTTTGCCGAGGACATGGGCCTGATCCAGCCGAACCTTAGCTGGCCTTACAGCAGTTTGGATTGGTCTGACGCTGCCGCCGAACTTATGCAGGATTACTGCGAGGAAGACGGGTATTACTTCAGGCGGTAACTGAGAGCTTGACCAGCTAAGTAAAGCTATGTAAACTGCCAGGGACGGCTTAGCTAAGGAGGTTCCTGTGACCATAGAATGCTACCACGGCAACTGCCCCTTCCATGCCATCGAGGTGCCCCTCTGCACCGAGGAGGGGTGCCATTTCCCCAACGACATCCTGGTGTGGCCGGATGGTTCGTGGGGCTATCCACAGGATGTAAGCCATGCCGAGCGTTTGCTGGGTAATTTTGTGCGCATCATCACCAACGGGGTCAGCGAGGAGGAGCTGGACCTGGTGGCAAGAAACGCGGCGTACGGCTACGTGCGAAGCTTCGCATACCCGCTCAAGTGGTTCCGGACGACACGACCGGACTACTTGCTGTAACAAAAACCAAAACCTAGAGAGGAACGATGCTATGTCCAACTCAGTGACTTCGATTCGCGTTGCTTTGACCTTGGTGTCCGAGAACCGCAAGACCGGCCCGATGCCGATCTCGGTCAGCTCCCGGCCGTCCTGCCCCAAGGACTGCCCGTTCTACGATAACGGCTGCTACGGTGAGTACGGCAACACCCTCCCTCACTGGCTGAAGGTGTCCGATGGTCGGAGGGGAGTGTCTTGGGAGACGTTCTGCGCCAAGACCCGGAAGATTCCTTATGGTCAGACCTGGCGCCACAACGTGGTCGGGGATCTGCCCTCAGAGGACCGGGTGCGTATCAACCGCGATGCGCTGACCATGCTGGTCAGATCGCAGCGGGGCTGCCACGGCTTTACCTTTACCCACTACTCGCCGTTCATCAAGGAGAATGCCGGGATCATCCGGTACGCCAACGAGAACGGTTTCACCATTAACCTCTCGGCCAATAACTTGGCCGATGCCGACGCCAAGGCGGCGCTGGGGATTGCCCCGGTCGTTGTTGTCTTGCCGATTAAGGCGGAAAGAGTGAGCTACACCCCAGCGGGTCGCAAGATTCTGCAATGCCCCGCCACTTACCGGGAGGATGTGACTTGCGCTACCTGCCGGATCTGTTCGTGGGCCAAGCCAGGCCGGGCGATCATCGGGTTCCCGGCGCATGGTACCGGCAAGCGTAAGGCTGAGGCGATCGCGCTGGGCCTTTAATCTCATCTGCGGCCAAGGATGGCCAAGCTATCGGAGTTCATCATGACCAATGTGAGTACGGCGCTGGTTGATAAGGCCCAGCGTTTCAGTAAGCAGGACCTGGAGGCGCTGGCCAATCGTTTCTGGGTGGCGAAGGCCAGGGCGCAGAAAGAAGGTAAGGCGTTTGCCTGGAACAGTTTCTCTGTGTGGCTCGATGACTTCCTGAGCCTGGTGCCAGAAGACTTTGATTTACAGACACATAGGATTGTGTATGACCAGAAGCTTTATCCAGGCTACAGCAAGGAGAACATGACCTTTCAGGAGTCGGGAAAGGCGCGGCTGCGCAAGGCCGGGGAAGTGCTGGAGGATAATAGACGGCTGCAATCGCTGCTTAGGCTGGACGACAGTAGCCGCTTGTTATTAGCTGCCGAGATTACCCTGCGACTGCTTTCCTGCGAGTCGGGTACTTCACTCGAAAAAATTGTCCGCGATGCGGCAACGGCGGCGGGAATTGACTTGTGAAGTCTTGATGCCCGTCTTATACTAATCACTCAGTCTTTATCACAACAAGGAGACATCTCATGTCTGAAGACACTGGCGTTACCTATAACGCCCACGAAACCCCTGTCGCATACATCGACCTGCGCCAGGAGCTTGATCAACTGACCGTGCGGGCGCAAGAGTTGCAGAAGGAGATTGCTTCTGTCGAGAGCGAGGCCCGCAATTCCCTGATCAACAATATCTTGGTCAGCATTGATGACCATGGTTTTGATCGGCAGGAGATTGTCGAGCAGCTGCAGAAGCGTGGTCGCAAGGCGGCGAAACCCGCTACCACCCGCAAGCCGGCGGTCACGATGGTTGACCCGGCCGTGCCCGGTCAGACCTACTCGCGGGGTCCTTATCCGGCCTGGATCAAGGAGCGGATGGTGCAGCTGGGTCTGGACCCGGCCAACGCCGAGCACCGCAAGCAGTACCGCGCCGAGAACCTGGTCGCGGCCTAAGTCTAAACTACCACCCACAAGGACGTGGGTACAACCAGAACCTTGGCTCTTAGCGCCTTAGCTAAGTGCTAAGTGTGCCTAAACTATAACCTAGAGAGCAATATCATGAGAAACATGACTGTCAATCCCGCCGCCCATGACCTGATCAATGCTTGGGTGGCTGCCAAGGACTGCGAGCGGCAATGGGCCGAGCATCGGCGCAACCTGGAGGAGCAGATCCTGAGCCTGCACCCGAACCTGGTGGCGGACCTGGAGCAGACCCTGGTCCAGAATAGCGCCCTCTCAACCTCCGTCGCCATGGAGGCGCTCAAGGTCGAGGTCAAGCGCACCATCGAGCTGGACCAGGACGGCACCGCGCAGCTGATCCAGCAGCATCCGGACCTGTGGGGTACGGTGTTCCGTGCCAAGTACGAGGTGGCTTCCAGCAAGGCGCTGTTTGGCCTGCTGGCCACCCCCTCCCCGGTGTCCGAGGCGGTCAGCAAGTTGCTGACCTTCAAGGCGCAGCGTCCGTACTTCGCGCTGGCCAAGTGATGGATCGGTGCTGCAAGACGTGCCGCTTCTGGCGGCACGAGAGGAAGGACGGCGGGCTGGTTCAGCCCGGCGTCTGCGAGGTGGTTCGTGTGCGGCCGTTCTGGCTGCACCGTCCCACACCTTCGACCTTCGCTTCAGAAGGCATCTACTGCCAAGCCTACGAGGAAACATCATGCGCCACGCTATCGCCATCTCCCTAGCCTTGCTGAGTGGGTGCGCCGCCCAGCCCAAGTACACGCCTGCCGTACAGCAGGAGCGGGCCGACTCCTGCACGCTCGCCTTCTCAACCTTGTTCTTCCTTGCCGATCGCGGGACGCCTGTCATCCGGCGCTGTATTGCCGGCGATCGCCTGAACTGCGCGTCTTTTGCCATGATGATGGAGCGGGCCGGCATGCCCCAGACGGCCACGACGGCTAGGGAGTGTCTGGAGACCGGCCGCATCAGCCCCTACGACCCGTTGGTGGTGCGGACGACTGCGCTGCTGCCGGAGTTCACTCGGCAGATGGACCGGATGACACGGGAGTTGACAACCAAAGGCAAGTAGCGGTAGGGTAGGCGTGTCGGCTGGCACCCGGCACGCTTACAGGAGCAATACATGAACCGAATTTCACTGACCTGGCAAGGGTAACCTTGTTTCTTCCCGTGCTCCTGTAGGCCGGGAGGTTAGCTGTGCCAACGGCCCAGATCAGTGAAATTCGGTTTTTTATTGGGTGCAGGCCGGCAGTCCTTCCCTACTGCATAGGTACCACCATGTCAAACTTAGTTCCCTTTAGCTTCGGCACCGCCTCCATCCGCGTCATCGACAACGACGGCACACCCTGGTTTGTGCTGAGAGATTTGCTGGATGCTATTCAGACTACGACACCTACGTCAGCGGCCGTAGCCTCTATAAAAGCCGGACTTGGCGAGGGGTTTACCGCTGGCTTACCCCTCCAAACCAACGGCGGTTTACAGGAAGTTACGATCGTGGCCGAGGCCGCTGCGACTTACTTACTGAGCAGATCTAATACCGAGAAAGGCAAGGAGCTGAATCGCTTCATACACGTCGAAGTTCTGCCCAGCATCCGGCAGACAGGAGCGTACGCCCTGCCGGCGCCGTCATCCGCTGAGTACCTTGTCTTGCTGGCGCACAAGATGCTGGACCAGGAGCGCGGCTTGGCCGAGCTGGAAAGGAAGCACCAGAAACTGGCGCAGGAACACCAGGAGACGGCGACAAAGGTAAAGGAGCTGGTGGGAGGTGAAGGGTTCTATACCATCACCGCCTACGCTCACCTCCAGCACCGGCCTGTAGATAACGCCACGGCCAACAAGTTCGGAAAGCAGGCTGCCGCTCTGTGCCGCGAGCGTTCGTTGCCGATTGGCAAGGCCAAGCATCCGCTCTGGGGAGAGGTGAACACCTACCCAGAGGGAGTGCTGAGCGAGGTTATGGCAGAGGAAGACTACTGAGCCGCCTGCCGCTGCATCCGCTGGTCCTGCACACCAATCGAGTCCTGCCGTCGTTCAATCGTGAACTGGAAGGACTGAACCGCGAGTTGGGGATTCGGAAGTCTTGACGCCTGCGTGAAAGGCAGGTAACGTAGGTGTGTCGGCTGGCACCCGGCACGCCTACCAGTAAAGGCATCGAACCGAATTTCACTGACCTGGCAAGGGTAACCTTGTTTCTTCCCGTGTTTTACTGGCCGGGAGGTTAGCTGTGCCAACGGCCCAGATCAGTGAAATTCGGTTTTTTATTGGGTGCAGGCCGGCAGTCCTTCACTACTGCATAGGTACCACCATGTCACAGCTCGTTCCTTTCGTTGCCCAGATCACCATGACCTCCCGCGAGATCGCGGAGCTGACCGGCAAGCACCACCACCATGTTCTTAGGGACATAGACAACCTAATCTCTACCCTCGATCCAAACTTGGTTTTCGGTTTTCAATCAAGCACTTACACTGCAGGAGACCCGCCCAGAGAGTACCGGCAGTTTGTCCTTGACCGGGACAGCGCGTACTGTCTGATCGCAGGGTATGAACCCAACTCTAGGATGCGGATCATCAAGCGCTGGCAAGAGCTGGAGGCGCAAGCCGCGTTGCCTCAGGTGCTGTCTCTTCCTTCCGACCCACGGTTGCAAGCTCCGCTGCTGCTCAAGGCCGACCTTGAGGTGTCTGCCTTGCTCGGCATTCCTTTGCACCTGGCCCAGGTAGAGGCGGCCAAGGTCGTGCGCGATGAGACCGGCATTGATTACCTGCCGCGTCTGGCATTGGCCCCGGCACAGTCGCAAGTCAAAGAGGAGGACGTGATGCTGGAACCGACCGAACTGGCCGAGCGGTTGCAGATTGAGAGTGCCGTGGCGGTGAACCGCTGGCTGGCCAACCTCGGCCTGCAGCGCCGAGAAGGCAAGGAGTGGGTACCGACTGAGCAGGGCAAGCCGCACTGTGCCCGTCACCATTGGAGCAGCAAGAACAAGTCTGGCTACAACCTGAAATGGTCGCTGGCCTTTGTGCGCTCCTGCCTGCCGGAAGACTGGAACAATGGTTAAGCAATTCATCAACCCCAAACGAGGAGAAGACGATGCGTGTTTTAGTTGGCTGCGAATTTTCAGGTGCTGTAAGAGAAGCGTTTAGAAAGAGAGGACATGATGCGTGGTCGTGTGATTTGCTAGACGCTGAGGATGAAAGTCAGTTTCATATTAAAGGCGATCTTCTGCAAGTTCTGAACAACGGATGGGATCTGGCTGTATTCCACCCGCCTTGCACCCATCTAGCGGTAAGCGGTGCGAGATGGTTTAAGGATAAAGTTAATGAACAGAAGGAGGCTTTAGAATTTGTGCGGATTTTGCTAAATGCTCCTATAAAGCAGATAGCGTTGGAAAATCCAATTAGCATTATTTCCAGCAGGATACGAAAGCCTGACCAGATCATACAGCCATATATGTTTGGCCACGGTGAAACGAAAGCTACTTGCTTTTGGCTAAAGAACTTACCTTTATTAGTCCCTACTAATTTAGTAGAAGGACGGCAGGCTCGGGTTCATCGCTTGCCGCCGTCTCCAGACCGCTGGAAGGAACGTAGTCGCACATATCCTGGTATAGCGGCAGCGATGGCTCAGCAGTGGGGCTAACCACCTGCCTGCCGCTGCACGTCCCTGAACTCTTCCTCGGCCCGCAGCTCTTGGGCGACGTTGCGCAACTCGGCCATGAGGTCCTGGCCGATCTGGTCGCCACGTCGCCGCAGGAACTCCAAGACGACGTTGACGAAGGTCCGGTAGGTGGTGATCTCCTTGAGGGTCTGCTCGGTGCGGTGGCTCAGGGCGATCAGGGAGGAGGCAGCGGCGGCCAGGTCCTTGAGATCACGCGGCGACAACGAGCTTTGGTCCCTGAGGATCACGGTCTGCATCGCGCTGGCGATCAGCAGTTGCTTTTCCAGCAGGTCCTGCAGGTCGGCCTCGCCGGAAGGGGTCGAGGCAGAAGGGAAGGTCAGCGGCAGGGACGGGTCAAGCATGGACATTTACCAAGTAATAAGGTCGGAGAAATCATGGCACATGCGGCTTTTACTGCACGCCGTTTCGAGGTAGTCTGATAGGTTCCTGTCAAACCACAGCCATAGAGAGTGAATTATGGTCTCCAGTCACGCCGCTGTCCAATACCAAGAATCAACAGCAGAGGCGCACCCAGGGGAGGGAGAACATGCCCCCGCAGCCGGCGCCGTCCAGTATTACCTGACCGACCCGGCGCAAGAAATCCTCATCGCTCACGATGAACATGTGAAGGATAACAAACCCGTCACCTATAAACACACCTACCAGACTTTTTTCGAGAGTCTGGCCGCTCCCGACTTCCGATTATTAACCAAAGACGGACCCGGATATATGAACGGCCCGTGCCATGGACTCCGACGCAAGGTCAATGTTCCTTATTACCATTTCGCCGTGCTGGATGGCGACTCCAGTCTCGATGAGCACGGCAACCGGACGGAAGGTGCGCCCAGTCCGGTGGCGGTACACACAGCCCTGAAGAATTACAACCTATCTCATTGCATCTACACGACTTATTCGCACAGCTTCAAAGGCGCACGCTGGAGGTTATTGATCCCGACCCAGATCAATAGCGCGGCGGAATTACGCGGGCTCTTGACCTATCTGGTGGAGATCCTGCGGGTGCATTGCGAGCTGCCGGTGTATCTCACCCAGGAATCCACCACCTGGGGCAATCGCTGGCACTTCCCGCGCACGGCGCATGCGGAGGCCCCGTTCTACTCGGCCTGTCACTTCGGCTACTCGCTGCTGCCGGCACCTCTGGCCTTGCTGTACGGCCAGGTCGATGCTATGGGCCAGGAGTACCGGGAGACGATCCCACCCCGGCGGAACGAAGGCGGCGGTGGGTCGCTGATCGCGCAGTTCTGCGAGCTGTATCCCTTGCCCGACTTGCTGATTGCCAACGGTTACACCTTTCATGGACAGAGCATTCTTGCGGACCAGCATGGCCGGGAGTTGCCGGTCATGCGCTTCAAAAAGCCGGACTCCAGCAACGGGCCTGGGGTGATCGTCTATTGGGATGAGGACCGCTGGCGCGGCTACTCGCATCACAAGACCGACGTGATGAACACCGGCCACAGCTTCGATGCCTTCGATGTGTTCCGCTACCTCGGGTCCCAGGGCGGCCCCGACGAGGAGGACTGGTTCGTCAAGGCCGCCGAGGCGGTGAAGGACCGGATGCTGGACTACATGGGCGACCATCACCCGGTCGTGCTGGAAGGCAGCAAGTTCAAGATCGGCTACCTGATCGACAACCCGGTGGGGCCGGGCGTCGAGTACCGGCTGATGCGCTGGGAAGACTTCAACATGAAGATGGACAAGCGCCCCGGTATCTTTCTGAATATGAAACAGAAGGACGGCACCACGGCCTTGAAGATGGTGGGTCTGGCCGAGTGGTGGCGTAAATGCAAGGAGCGGGTTGATTATGATGGGGTGATCTTTGAGCCGACGCGCCTGGGGGATAGCTATTCGCGGACCATACAGAAGGGCGAAACGAAGTTCTTCAATCTTTTCAACGGCTGGAACTTCAAACCAGAACCAGGGAGCTGCGAGCTGTTGGAGTGGCACTTGAGAGAAGCTATCTGTTCTGGAATCGAAGAAGAATACGAATATCTCCTTGATTGGTTAGCACATATCTTCCAATTCCCTGCTGAGAAACCGAACGTAGCTTTGGTGCTAAGGGGCGGCAAAGGCATCGGCAAGTCGATTGTCATGTCCCGGCTCTGTGCCTCGCTGGGCAGTCTCGGGCTGGTGATTGCCAACACCCGGCAGCTGACCGGCGACTTCAATGCCCACATGCGCAACAAGTTGCTGGCGGTGGTCGAGGAGAGCTTCTGGGCTGGCTCGCACACCGATGAGGGTCCGCTGAAGCATCTGATCTCCGATGAGTACACCACCTTTGAACGCAAGGGGGTGGATGCGGAGCCGGGCCGGTCGTTCATTCGCCTGATTCTGATTACCAACAACACCTGGGCGGCGCCGGCTTCCGAGGATGAGCGGCGGTTCTTCATCCCGACCCTGTCGAATGCGGCCAAGGACCGGCAACGCAAGGAGGGCGATTACTTCACACGCCTGTCCCGCGAGCTGAACGGTGGCGGTATCAATGCCCTGGTGCATAAGCTCATGGAGCGGCGCATCAGCAAAACAGCGATTCGCTATCCGCCGCAGACCTCTGGGCTTATGAGTCAGAAGCTGCTGAGCCTGACCGGACTGAAGGCATGGATTTACGATGCGCTGAAGGCCGGCGCCTTCCGTGCCTATAAGGCCGACACCGCGTTTCCGCTGGCCGACTATCCGCGTGAGAATGAGATACCGATGGAGGTACTGGAGAACTCGGCGCTTAATTATTCCTCGCGCTATGACTCGGGTCGGTCGATTGTCACGCGGGTAGAGATGCTGCTGAATGATGTGTTCGGCAAGCCAAAATTAACCTTTATTTCCGGCAAACTCTTGGTTACACTTCCTTCATTACAACAGTTGCGTCGCAGCTTTGAGAAGTTCATGGATGCGGACATCGACTGGGGTGAATGAAATGCTAAGTGACAACGTGGTGTCGATTGAGCGAGCCGGGCGCCATCGCGTAGAAGAAGAGGCGCGCACGCTGTTGCCCAAAGAGGAGGTGTTTGCGCGGGTTGAGACTTCACTGGCGGTGCTGGAGAGTGCGACCAGAGGCGAGGTTATTCGCACCAACCCGGCCGTTAATAAGTCGCTGCGCCTGGCACAGGAGAGTGATTTCCTGGAGATGTGCCTGCCGATTCTCTGGGGAGATGAAAAGAAGATTCATCTGCAACGCTTCGGCTATTTGCTGCGCGGGGCGATTGAGACGTTTAAGCCGCTGACGACGTTTGAACTGTACATGGTAAAGAACATCGTCGCGGCGCAATGGCGATTGGATCGGTTGTTGACAACGCAGGGCAATGTGTATGTCAACGAAGCGAAGAAAGGCGAGGTTGGGAAGTACGGCTTGCCCGCTGCTTCTCATGCGGCCAGGGAATTGGATATGGAAATCGAATCGGCACAGAAGGCACTGATGGCGGTCATCAATACCTATATGTTGATGATCAAGTCGGCGCTACTGACCGAAAGAGAGCGTGTCATATAATCAAACTAGAGAGAACTATCATGCACCAGAATCCCAATATCGTGCTTGACCATACCCCGACCAATATCAAGGTGGACAGCTTTGGTGAGTGGTTGGACTACGTGCTGATCGCCGCTGAGGAGCATGGGCGAGAGGCGAAGTATTTCGATCAGGACTCGCCGTACTGGGCGACCTACCACCGCGATCTGACGCCACGCCAGCGGTGGCTGCGCAAGACGATGTCTGAGCTGTAACCAGGCAAAAAAAAGCCCTCGCCGTGGTGTGGATGGCGAGGGCTCAACGCTAGGTTCCGGCAAAAACCGTGGGCCTAGTAGCCTAGAGAGGAGACAGGAAGTATACCGCGCTAGGCCACATCAAGCAACAGAGAGGGTTCCATGTTGAGTCAATTTGGCCTCACTCCAAAGATGTCGTTTGGCCAGGTGTTGCGCACCCTTGGCTACGGCGACGACCTGGCGCAGCGTTTCGAGGCGATCGAGCTGCCCTTTCAACCCATGCCCCATCAGCTGGCCGGCCTGCACTACGCACTTACTTACCCGCGCAGTGGGCTGTTCTTTGAGCCGCGTACTGGCAAGACCCTGGTGCTGCAACTGCTCGCCATTTACTACGCCTACTTCGGGGTTGGCACCATGCAGGTGATGCCCCCGGCGCTGTTCCGCCAGTTCACCCACGACTATGAGGAGATCAAACGCCACGGCCTGCATCTCGATGTGCTGAACGACGGGCCAGTGACCCGCGCCAAGAAGCTCAAGCTGTGGGAGGAGGACCCGAGCAAGCGGCCACATGTGGTGATGATGAGCCGAGAAATCTTTAAGCAAACCTGGCAGGACCTGTATACCCAGGGCTTCACCAATGTGCACTTTGATGAAAGCCATCTCGGCTTGCAGGATGAAGCCAGCCAGACTGCCAAAGCAATGCGGGCTTTTATTAGTCAAAATGATCGCAACCGGCTCGTTCTTTCCACCGGCACGCCCATACCGAATCAGATCAAGGGCGTGTTCACCACGCTGAACTTACTGTTACCGGAGGTATACCGGACGCGGTATGCGTTTGATCGGGCGCATTGTGTTTATAAGACGATCTATATCCCCGATAAGTTCGGCAACCCAAAAGGCGTGTCCGTCATTGACGATTATGTCGGGCTCGACATTTTGTCAAAGCACATGTATTCCCGCGCCGTGTATGCCTCGAAGCGGGAGGTGTTGAGCCTGGAGGCGCCGAACATCCAGATCATTGAGTGCGACATGAAGCCCAAGCATCGACGCCTGTACCAGAAGGTGCTGAACGAGCGGCTGCTGGAGATCGGAGAGGAGATCATCGACGCCCGGACGGCACAGAAGCTGCGCCAGGTGGCGTTGCAACTGATCACGGTACCGGAGGAGTTTGCCGACGACTTCAAGTCGAGCGACAGTTCGGTGTACGAGACGGTGGCGGCGATCGTGGACTCGGTGAATCCCGAGAAGGAGAAGCTGGTGATCTTCGCCAACTACACCCGCTCGGTCGAGGCGTTGGCGCGGCACTTCCAGAAGCTGCACCCGGCGATCGTCTACGGCCCCTATGGGCCGGAGAAGAACGCGATCGAGGTCGAGCGCTTCCGTACCCAGACCAAGTGTCGGGTGCTGATCGCCAACCCGGCAGCCGGAGGGGTGGGGTTCAAGCTGGGAGACGTGGCGCAGACGGTGATCTTTGCCGAACCCGTGTCCGCGCCGGGGGTCTTCGACCAGGCGCTGTCGCGGGTCATGCTGCTGGGTCAGACCGAGCCGGTGGTGTGCTACATCGTCAAGGTCAACAACACCATCTCGCCGCTGGCGATTGAGCACATGCTCAATAAGGCGCGAGACATCAACGAAG
>ENA-UPTA01002186-UPTA01002186.1-activated-sludge-metagenome-genome-assembly--contig:-NODE-2186-length-20471-cov-32.283405_pt1 | contig 20471 bp, 21 predicted proteins | sample MGYA00238184_ERZ773361 | MGnify/ENA primary metagenome ERZ773361 (study PRJEB29100, sample SAMN05720205) | activated sludge metagenome | isolation source: anaerobic digester from wastewater...
CGACGTATTTCGGGTCAAGCTCAGCGATAATAGAAAAAATATGTTCAAGATAGTTGAAGCGGTCGGGGATATCGAAGGAGCCGTAGTATTGGATGGCCCAGATATAAATCAGATCAGCCACGAGTGACGAATAGCCAAAGGTGGCATATTTAAGATATTTACCCGAGGGGAGATAAATAATGGAGGAACCAGGCACCTTTTTTCGCGGGACTTTATCGGTTTCAATTTTAAGCACTGAAAAAAGAGCTAGCGAAATAAGCAGCAGGCCGACAATGATGATTTTTTCCAGCGACTGCTCGCGGCCAGTAGCTTTTAAGGTGTCAGTTTTATTTTCTACCTTCATCTTTGTCCCGCTATCCAGGCCTATCTATTTTTCTGCCCGTCTGTCAGACGCTCATATCTTTAAATTTCTTTAATTTCAAAAATTCCCAAAAGCCTGGATCTAAATAAAATCACGCCGCCTGAAAATCAAAATGGCCAGCAGCAGCAAAAAAGCAGTATAAACCAGCCCATAGACGAAGCTAATGCCTAGTAGTTTAGTAGGGATTGGTAAGTGGTGGACTACCTCAGTTTTAAAATTAAAGTTCTCGAGATCAGGCAAAATGATATACAGTACTTTTAAGATCGCCTGGCCACCTCCGCTTTTAACCTTTTTAATCAGCAGTTCAAGGCTCCAGGACAGATGCCCGATAAGATAAAAAGCCAGCGAATAGAGCGAAGCCAGAATTGGGGTGGTAAAAGTGGAAAAAACCAGAGCGACAGCCGTCATCAAACACAACTCGAAAAAGATATAAAGAATGGCCAGCAGGATATTCCACTCGATAGTAAAAGTGTGAAGAAAGAGAACCACCAGAAAAATGACTGACATCAGAACGGTCATAATAAAAATCGTCAGCACCAGCCCTAAATATTTTCCCAGCAGAAATTCCCAGCGGTGAATCGGTTTGGCTAACAGGGTGAAGATAGTTTTCTTGTCAATTTCCTTATAGACCAGCCCGGTGCCCATCAGAATAGCCATCAGCATCCCGAAAAGTGAAATCGAAGCCAGCCCGACGTCTTTGATGATTTTAACCCGATCACCGACAGTCAGCAAAGCCAGAAAACGAGACAGAAGAAAGCAAAGAATGGCAAAGAATAAAAGCAGGTATAAAACCCTATCCCGTTTAGCTTCTTTAAAAGTGTTGCTGGCAATGGTTGAGACTTTCATTGGTTTTTCACCAGGTCGACAAAAATATCCTCAAGAGTTTCAGTCCGTGGGATAAGAGAAATAATCTTGCCATTTTTCTCCTGGGCAAGGCGGATGATGCGGTCAATATTTTGTTCCTCATAGACTTTAAGCAGGACCCGATTCCCGCTGGCTGAAACGCTTTCTCCCAGGTGGCTGAATTCGGAGGCGGGAACTCCGGCGACTATCACTTCGGTATAAAGAACTTTTTCTGAGATCAGATCGCCGAGATAGCCCTGATTGACAATTTCGCCCGCCAGGATAATGGCCACCCGGTCACAGATCATCTCGATATCCTGCAGAATATGCGAAGACAGGAAGACGGTTTTCCCTTCCTTTTTTAGATTGACGATGATATCGCGGAACTCCTTGCGGCCAATAGGGTCAAGACCGCCCATCGGCTCGTCGAGGATGACCAGAGCCGGGTCGTTGAGCAGAGCCTGAGCCAGGCCGACTCTCTGCAGCATGCCCCGGGAATATTTTCTTAGCTGGAGGTCAGCGGCTTTTTCCATCCCGACCAGGTTTAGAAAATATTCTATTTTTTCTTCTTTCTGCCGGCCGTGGATACCAAGCAAATCGGCGTAAAAAGCCAGAAATTCACGTCCGGTGAGATAATCATAGAAATATGGATTTTCAGGCAGAAAACCGACTTTCTCGCGCGCCCGGGGCTTGAGGGAGTCTTCGCCAAAAATGGTAATGCGTCCAGCATCAGGGAAAATCAAATTCAGAATGCTCTTGATGGTGGTTGTTTTGCCGGCGCCGTTTGGCCCGAGATAGCCAAAAATCTCGCCTTCATTAACATAAAACGAGATGCCCTTTAGAACCTGTTTTTTCTTCGGTATAAAACCGAACTTATAAGCTTTATAAACCCGGTCGAGTTCAAGTACTTTGCCCATTTTTATTATCCTATACAAAAAAATCGGCGGGCTGTCAACCGCTGCCTGGCTCTTCACAGCGGCCAGTAATAATTTTGAACTGGCCATAGCTGTGGCGGTGGCTGTCTTCGGGATAAACTCCGGGCAGGCCCTGGCTGCGGTCATCGGGCCGCTCATTGAAGTGCCAGTCATGCTGGGGCTGGTCAATGTGGCTCTGGCTTTCGGCCGTCGTTATTTCGCACCGGATGGAAACCCGGCTGTTCAGCTGCGGGAAACCATGCAGTGAACTCCATGATTATTATTTCCCTTTTGTTATAACTTTCGCTTCTATCACTAAGGCAAAGAGAGCTTGTATCTGTGTAACTTGGTTGGAGCAAATTCATCCTGACTGATGAATCTTTCTTGTTCTATGATATAGACATAATCGCCCTGGTTGTAATTAATTGTCCCCTCGTGTGGAATTTCTAATCCCCTGGCGTAGGTCACCCCATTTAAATCGTGCAGATTAATATAGTATTTTCCAAATCTCCCTTTCGATTCCCACAGAGAAACCAGAAAGAATTTATCTTTAAGAAAATATATATCACCGAGGTGAAGAAATTTATCCCACCAGTTACTATGCTCATAGGCTTGATCTCGAGGATCAAGATCCTGTGGAAAGCTATCTGCTTCAGGATAAAACTTAGAAAAACGCCTTGGTTTAAAAATTTTTTTTAAGGTCAAATCATAATCATAAAGATATACGTAGTATTTATCAGGATAAATAAATAAAAAACCGGTACCTGGAACATTGGCCAATCCTCCCGGGTTAAATCGAGCCATGGCTGCTCTCAGCCTGTCATCTTCTGTCTTAAAAGTCTCGGCTATAAGCTCACCGGATTTATTGTATTTTTTTAATAAGTTAGCAATATTATAAAGTGAAAAAGTGATGAAATTGCCGGCGCTATCAAATTGCATAATCTTTTTCTCTATTCCGCTGAACAAAAAATAATCCCCTTTAGAATTAATGCCGAGAAGCCCAAATCCTGATAGCGGTTGATTCTTATAAGTGAAATTAATCACCGTGTGGTCTGTAAATAATTCATCCCATGTTTGAGCGAGTTTACCCTTTTCTTTGAAAAGGATAGTCTCTACTTCCTTGGAAGCCAATTGGCTGAGAGAACAGAAACAAAAAAAACCAAATGCAAATATTACCTTTAGATACTTACTAAAATTGTTTTCAACTATTCTTCCAAATCCTCCTCTTTTGATAATCCTGGGCACAATTGCCACCTTCTCCTCCGAACTCCATTTCCGTAGCTTCATCCTGACACCTCCTTAATCAGTATAAACTCTATCTCTTTGAGGTGTCCACTTCCTCAGGGGGGTCAGTATAAACGGTGTTATATCACAAATATTTGTCCCCTGTTTTCATCTGATCTCACCAATAAGAAGCTCTTTATAACCTGAATCCTTCTCCATAAGATAATAGAATTTATTGTCCTTAAGACGTGCCCAGAGATGTCCCTCCCAGATAAAAACATTTAAACTCGTCCTGCCGATAAAAACACCGTCCTTATCGAAGATGTCAAACATGAATTCCCCTGGATTATGACCTTCTTCAAAGGTACAAACAAAGAGCATTCCATTATCCGCAGCCATCAAGGATTGAAAGGGAGGCTGAAAATCCGGGAAAACAGCCATTTCTCTCATTCCGGGCGGGAACATCTTTAATATTTTTTCCTTATAGCTTTCGGAAACCGGTACCTTTTTATAGTCTTTTCTGATCTTGCGGATTAGCCGTCCGTCAGCATCAAAGACATGGATTTCATACCCCCTGTCTTCCTTCCCCACATAAATATTATCCCGGGATGAACTCCAGGCAAAGACAGGTGGGGTTGCTCTGAATTTTGTTGTTCTGGGCATCTCCATGATAAATTCATCCAGCGTTTTGATCTCCAGAAAGTCAGAATCCACGAGTTTTAGCCAGAACGTTTCGCCGCTCGTGCCCATAATAAGCAGCCTCCCTTGTGGCCCTGAGGCAGTCATCATCCCACCTGCTGGCATCATCTGATTTTTTATAAATGACCCATCACTGTCATATACCACTACGAGTTGCCTCGAAGAATCACTGACCATGATATTTTCCTGACCATCCAATGAAATATGAAATGGCGCTTCTACCTCTCCCGGTCCCTGACCTTGATGTCCAAACGATTTAATAAACTGTCTATCCTTATCAAACTTGAAGATAAGATTCCCCTCGCCACTTAATTTCCCCAAGACAAAAATCTCACCTGCTGAATTAACTTCAAAACCCATAATATCCATCAGGCCAAGCTTTTGAATCTCTGGATTTTCGGTATCAATAGACCATCTTTTCTCAAAGGTAAAAGAGCTTTTCTCGCCAGTCTTATATGGCTCTAAGTGATTTATGACGACCTCAATTCCGTCCTCTTTAATTGTTTCTATTTTCTCTTTACCCGGGCCGCAGGAGTTTAGCAGGAAGATACCAAGCCCCATAAATAAAATTATAACCGAGAGATAGGGCTGTGGCTTTGAAGCCATTTTAACCTCCTAATAATATTATTTTTTCCCTTTAGTACAATAAAAGTTATACATCGGTCAAATTCTATTTAAAGGTGAGTCGCAAATCTTCCTATCCTCTCTGTCTCTTTATCCAATATAAACTCTATCTCTGTGAGGTGTCCACCTCCTCAGGGGGTCAGTATATTGATTTTCATCTCTCCAGGTTAAACTTCACTTTTCTCAGAAAATCTCATTGCTAAAAATAACATCATAAAACTATAAATAACTACGTTTAAAAGCCAGTATGGCCAATAATCACTCATTTTAAATCCAAAACAAAACTTGACTATTTCGCTCTGCCATCTTGCAATTGAAGGAATAATGTATTTAAGCGCCTTCGCTAGTCCTTCTCCGAAAAAATTACTTAAGACATAGTCTACGTTTAGAATGGTAAAAAACAGATAGGTTATATAGGTTAAGATTCCTGCGGTTTTTCTCTTGGAAAAGACATTGAAAATTGAAAGGAGTGAAAAAAGGAATAGGAAATTCGGTATTAACATGAGCGAAGAGATTAATAATTTAAAGTTGAGTGCATTGGTCGTAAAGTTTAAAAGCAAGAATAGAATTAGAAATGTAACTGCAAGAAGCAGAAAAAACGAAACTGTGTATCCAACAAATTTGCTCAACAAATAACTTTTCTTCGACATATAGGGGAGAATCATTTCAGCCGAACCATCTACTAATTCTTCAAAAAAGTTATTGGAGCATATACTCGCGGCTACAAGAAACCAGATATAGAGAAAAATGTGGAAAAATATAAGACCTAATATTTCAGATAGATCCTGGCTTTCACCTGCATTGCTTTCGAACTCTAAAACCAGTGCTTCCTGAGTGAAACCCAAAAACAAAAGTATCACACCGAAAATCATCGTATAGTATATAGCTTTATTCTTTATTAATTCCTTCAATGTCGATTTTGATAAAATCCAAGACTTATTCATTCTTGACTTTCTTTAACTACCTCATAAAAATGTTCCTCTAAAGCTTTTCCCTTCATTTCATCTATTCTTCCTTTATCCACTATTAATCCTTTGTTAATGATTATATAAGTATCGCCTATCTTTTGCATTTCATCCAGAAGGTGTGAAGTTATTAGTATCGTCCTACCCTCCTCCTTTTTTTCCATTATCCAGTTCCTAAATTCAACCTTTCCCATAGGATCAAATCCAGAGGTCGGCTCATCCAATATTAATATTTCCGGGTCTGATAGAACTGCTTGTATCCACTTTATCTTTTGATACATACCTTTGGATAGTTCTCTAAGTCTCCTTCTTCTCATTTCTTTCGCCTTGTATTTTTCCAAAACGTTATTCACTCTATCTTCTACTGATTGGACTTCTCTGAGTTGAGCTAAAAACTCTAAATAATCTTCGACTCTCCAGTCTTTTTTTCCTATTTCTCCTTCTGGAACGTATCCTATATTATGAGAAAGAAGGCTTATTTTCCCTGAATTTGCTCTTCTAAGACCGAGAATTATCTTAATTGCCGTTGTCTTGCCTGCCCCATTCAGCCCTAAAAAAAGAGCTATTTCCCCTTTTTCTATTCTAAAAGAAATCCCTTTCAAGGCCTCTATTTTACCATTGTAGGTTTTTTTTAAATCTTGAATTTCAATCAATTCTCTGCTCTCCCGAATTTTAAAACTTTAAAATCTTCCTTTTCTATCCCGTAAAATTCCTTTCCGGCCTTATCATAAGCAAATTTTATAAGTTCTACATCAAATCTGTAAATGTCTTCAATTTCTTTTTTATTTATTTCGTAAATAGCCGATCTTTTGTTCTTCTCATTAACTAAAACATAAACTTTTCCATTGTAGGCTTTTATATCATAAATAAGGGCATTCTTTAGGAGGGCCATCCCGGACTTCTTCTCTATTTCTATTCCAGAAGGAGGTCTGCATGGGAGTACTATTTGTTCTATCTCCCAATTTTCAGTATCCACCCTTAAAAGAACATTATTTAACACATATCCAAAATAAAGTTTTTCTTCCTCATCTGACCAACACATTAGCCCAAAATTTCGATATAATTGCTTAAAATCAAGGGGGTTTGTTATTTCTTTGGCCTTTAAAAACTTCTTCTCAGGAGTGCTTTTTCCCCAATTATAGACACTTATAAGATATTCGATCATTCCTATATGATTAATATATATTTTATTTCCGATATCCAGCTGGTAGGCATTTGGAATATTAATCTTAAAGCCATCTAAATATTCCCCATCTAAATTGAACTTTTCCACTTTTGATCCGGCTTGATCTAAGCAGTATAAAAAATCATCCTTAATTTTAAAGTCTATAAGTTGAATAAATTCTCCGGGTCCCTGCCCTGTTTTCCCAATTTTATTTATATATTTTCCATCTGATAAAACCTTAATTACTCCTTCATCTAAAACAAAAAGTTTTCCCTCATAAATCTCTAAAGAAACAGGCATTAGAATATCTTTTTGAGCAAGTTCCCATTTCTTTTCCAATATAATCTCAGAATTTGACAATGCTGGTAGTATAATTAATAAAGAAATAATTAATAAAAAGGGTCTTTTCATGTTTTCCCTCCAGTTTGCATTCCATCGCATATTAATATTTCTATTTTCCCTATTACATCATAAATGGCGGCATAATCAAATGTTGTTTCAATAATATACTGAACCCCTGAGGAGGTGGACACCGCAAAGAGAGAGAGTTTATACTAATTAAGGAGGAGTCAGGATGAAGCAACGGAAAAGGGCTGGCTTTTCAGGACAAAATGAATAAAGATAACACACCTGAGCTATTTTCAGTCATTGCCAAAAATTATGATTTTTTAAATCACCTGTTGAGTTTTAATCTTGACCGCTCCTGGAGACGGAGGCTGGTCAGCCTGTCCGGCTTCCGGCCCGATAGCAGAATCCTCGATGTCTGCACCGGCACCGGAGATATAGCCATAGAATTTGCCCGCCGCGGCGCTGGTGACGTCACCGGGATTGACCTCTCCACCGGGATGCTTGCCCGGGCACAGCAAAAAATAGAAAAACTGAATCTAACCACAAGAACCAAACTCGAAACCGGCACCGCCCTCAACCTTCCTTACGCTGACCAGACTTTTGACCTGGTGAGTATTGGTTTCGGCTTAAGGAATCTACCAGACTATTCAAGAGGAATAAGTGAGATGGCACGGGTCCTTAAGCCATGGGGGCGGTTGCTTATCCTTGAGTTTTCACTCCCGCCAGATAAGCTGACTTATGGCTTTTATTCTTTATATTTAAAAAATTATCTGCCGCTGGCCGGTAGGTTTTTTTCAGGCTCAGCCCGGGCCTACAGCTATTTAGCCTCATCGATTTTTAGCTTTTTGAAGCCTGAAGAAGTGATCAGTCTCATGCGGCAAAGTGGATTGAGGAATCTCTCCTGTCTGAATCTGACAGCTGGAGTCGTTACCCTTTACTCCGGCCAGAAGTAGGACTAAAAATGATAAGAAGGGAAACATTCTTAAAGAAGAAAAGCTGCTTCTTAAATCAAGAAAGAAAGGAGTCAACAACTCATGAAAAATATTCTGGTTACTTTTGACTTCTGGAAGGAAGGGCAGGACATTCTGGAAAAGGAACTTGGCCCCTGGCCAGAATTTCTTATCTTCTGAAAATTATTTTGAAATTGGATGATTTTATTTCGCCGCTAACTTACTTTCTGTGTATTCCAGAAATTCTCTGGCTCTTTTGAGCAATTCTTTTGCTTCTCTTTCACTGATTACCCCAGGTTCATCGTATAGAGCACGGTGACGTTTCTTTCTAACCTGATCAAAATAGGAAATGGATTTCTTAAATGGCTCTTCTATAACAATTTGCATGAATCTGAAGGTAGTCTTATGTGCTTCAGAGCTGGCCGGCCGATATCCCAGGTGAAACATATAAGCCCGGCATGCCTGGAAGACAGCATTGTAGGCAATAGAAAAGCACCAATCCATATTCTCGGCGACAAGTCGTTCGGCCAGGCTCAGATCGCGCCTGGCGATCTCCATTGCTCTTTCTATCTCACCATGAGTCGCTTCGAATGGATAGATACTCCCCTCTTTAATAAGTTCTTCAACAGACATCCAGGTTACCTTTTAAGACTAACTTTTCTTCACCTATGATTCGCTGGAGGAAGCCGTCTCCTCTGGCCTTTCTTTCCATGAATTCTTTTTTCGTCATCAGAGTATAATTTATTTCTCGACCAATTTCTTTTTCGATATTAGATAGTTGTTCATGGAGTTTGCTCTCCTCAATTTCTCCCACGATAAAAAGGTCAATATCACTCTTTTCCTTTTCTTCATTCCTGGCTACCGACCCATAAATGAAAGCCAGTTCTATTAATTCCGAATCCTTGAACCTGTCTTTCAAGTAGTCGCCAAGGGCGACCGTCCCGTATATGATTTTTTTAAGCTCCGTATAAAAAGGGAACTCCTTAATAACGCTATAGTATTTCAGTGTTCCCTCTTTATGTGATTTTATCAATCCCGCCTTTTCCAGATAACCTAACTCTCGTCTTACTGCATTTAAAGGCTCACCAGTAATCTTGGATATCTCCCTGGTATAAAAATGTCTCTCGGGATTAGTAAGAAATAGCTTGAGCAAATTACGCTTTGTTTTTGAGGTTATAAAATATTCAAGCATAGCTTCTATCGGACACAATTTATGTTCAATCGTATACAAATTGTGTTCAGCTGTCAAGTGAATAAACATTCTTGTTATTTACAGTTGAAAAGTGAACTCTTTACGTTTGAAAAGTGAACTGTTGAAGGCTGAAAAGAATGGTCGGGGAGGTGGGATTTGAACCCACGACCCCAGCGTCCCGAACGCTGTGCGCTAGCCAGGCTGCGCTACTCCCCGGTGAAAAGCCATTATAAATAAGTTATCCGCCTCTGTCCAGCCTGGCGGCCTATTAGCTTCTGGCAGGAATGAAAATGCAAAATGATTATTCCCTGTATTCGCCGGGATTTGGGGCTCTAATCACAAAAAACTCCGGAGTTTATTTCGTCTATGATTGAGGAAAATAGCAAAAAAGAGATATAATAAAAATGTAATAAATTGGAGGTTAAAGATGGGAGAAGTTATATTTAGTTTTAAGGTAGAAATCGGCTATGAACCAGGCAGAGGAGTTGAGGTTCGCCTCAAACATAAAGGTCTGGTTTCTGAGAAGGTCAGGCGGCACCTGACCCGAGCGGGGAAAGAGTTATCCATGGCTTTAACTTTACTGGCCGGGCCGGAGATAAAGAGCCGGACGGGAACGACTAAGAAAAGGGAAAAAATCGAAATAAAGGAGGCCTGAGATGGAAAAAATAAAATTTGAGAAGGGTATTGAACTGGAAAGGACTGAACAGGGTGAATATGTGCTCAGATTTAAGCTGCCCACTCTGACTGTTGATTCTGAGCTGGTTTCTGGTCATTTAAAACAGGCCAGGAAGGAAGTTCTTCTGGCTATCCGAAATCTTCTGGATAAAGCCATAGAGGAGACAGAGGAGAAATCAAAACCTAAAGCCAGAAAAGAAAAAGAGGTCAAATGAGCCGCATCTTGCTTTTTACCGGAAAAGGCGGCACTGGCAAAACTACGGTCAGTGCTGCCACTGCTGTTTGCGCAGCTAAACTCGGCTATAAGACTCTGGCCATCAGTACTGATTCTGCTCACAGTCTGGGTGATAGCCTTGAGCGTCAACTTGGTCCGGAGCCAGTCCTCATCTCGAAGAATCTCTGGGCCCAGGAATCAAACATACTCTACAATCTCGAAAAGCACTGGGGAACGATCAAAAAATGGCTGGCCGCTCTGATGGCCTGGCGTGGTCTGGATGAAATAGTGGCCGAAGAGGTGGCAGTTTTGCCCGGAATGGAAGAACTGGCTAATCTTCTCTGGGTTTATTATTATGAGCAGGAGCAAACATATGATGTGGTCGTTGTCGATTGTGCGCCAACAGCCGAATCGCTGCGTCTTTTAACTCTGCCCGAAGTCGCTGGCTGGTGGTTTAAAAAATTACTCCCCGTCGGACGGAAGTTGATGCCGATTGCCACCCCGATTGTTAACAGGGTGACGGATGTGCCCCTGCCCGATAAGGAAATCCTGGATAGTGTTGAGGAGCTTTTTTATCGGCTGGAAGGTTTGAGGGCGTTGCTCAGCGATCAGAAAAAAACCAGTATCCGGCTTCTGCTCAATCCAGAAAAAATGGTGATTAAAGAAGCCCAGCGAACCTATTCTTATCTCAATCTCTATGGCTATCCGACCGACGCCGTGGTCTGTAACCGCATTATTCCGGCCGGAGCAGATGGCGCCTATTTTGAAAAGTGGAAAAAGGCTCAGGCGGAATATCTGCGAGATATTGAGGAGCGATTCTCTCCTTTGCCCGTGATGAGAGTTCCTCTTCTTGATACCGAGGCGGTTGGGTTGAAAAGGCTGGCTGAAGTCGGCGAATATCTTTATGGGAGGGGGGGCGACCCAACACGGGTCTTTTTTGAGGGACAGCCAATTAGCATTGAGCATAACGATGGCCTCTACACTCTGACCATGAAGCTTCCTTTTGTTTCCAAAGGAGAAGTCTCTTTGTTACGCAGTGGAGATGAGTTGGTTATTACCATTGGTAACCAGAGGCGGAGCATTATCCTTCCTCAGGTCCTGCTTGACCGGCAGGTGAAAGAAGCTAAGTTTGATTCCGGTGAGCTTCAGATCAGATTTAAAGAAGATTAAAAGAGGTGTTTTGCAAAGGCGGTGTCTGCTGTCGCCAAAATTAAGAAGCAAAAGCCAGAAAATCTAATCAAGGCAGAATAATTTTAAGGAGAAGCTATTAACTTGGACAAGGACGCTAAGCACATATCGAGAAAAGAATTTTTAAAAACCTCGGCTGCCGGGATCTTAGGAATTTGCTTTTCCTCCATCAGCGTTAAAGATTCTAATTCCGCGGGCCAGAAGAAAAATGAAGAAAGGCCGGGTCTGGCCGAACTGGGGAGAACCGGGATTAAAGTCACCCCCCTGGGATTTGGTGCCTCCAGGACAATGGAGCAGTCACTGGTCATGGCGGCCCTCGAAGCCGGTCTAAATTTTCTGGACACTGGCCGGTCTTATTTTCGGGGACAGAATGAAATGATGATCGGCCGGGCTACTGCCGGTCTTAGAAAAGAAGTCGTTATTCAGTCTAAACTGGATCTGGGCTTAACCAGCCAGCAACTTAACTCACCGGCAGAAATAAAAAGAGCGGTAGCTGAAATGGAAGCGTCACTTCAGGCCAGTTTGCGGGCTTTGCAAACTGACTATCTTGATATCATGTTAATTCATGGAGCAGTTTCTCCAGAGGTTATCTTCCAGGAAGAGGTCAGGCGATTTTTTGAAGACGCCAAAAGAAAAGGAACCATCAAAGCCCACGGTTTTTCCTGCCATACCAATCAAGTTGAACTACTCCGGGCAGCGAATAAAAAATTATTCTATGACGTAGTCATGCTGCCCTATAATCACCAGGGTGCTTACGTTCATGCCAACACCGGCCGACCGGGCAAGTGGGATCAAGTAGCGCTCGAAGAAGAAATGGATAAAGCCCGCCAGAATGGGCTTGGTCTAATAGCCATGAAGACCTGTTCGGGTGGCCGGTTGGCGGCCGGTCCAGGAGCTGAACCTACTTTTGAAGAAGCCTTAAGATGGATTCTAAGACGGAGCAAAGTTCACACCATGGCCGTCGCTATGGCTAATTACAATCAGTTGAAGGAAGACCTCCAGGCTCTCCAATAATTGCCAGTGATGGCCGCGGGCTCTGGCCATCCGAAGTTACCGGTCTATTAACAGCTTTTACCGGATTTGCTGCCAACCTCCTATCTTGTTATGATTATCCACTATTCTTCAGAAAGGAGAATCACCATGCGGCGATCAATGATTAAAAGCCAGACGAAAACGATCCTTATGGCTGGCTTGATTCTGGCTATGAGTTTCACCGCTCTATCCGGCCAGGTAAAAGACGCGAAGAAAGCGGCCCAGAAAGAACAGCCAGTCTTCACAGATTATGCGGCTGCTCTGATCAGTAAGCCGCCGGCTAAACTCATGCTTGATCCCTTTTATGAAAAATACAGCAATGCCATGGGTATCCCGGTCATTGCTTCCGGTCAGGTATCAGATCTAGCTGTTCTCATTGCCCGGGACATCATCATTCATATGCTGTCAGAACGGCCTGACCTCCGAGCTCAGCTGGTACTGCAAGGGCAGAGGGTTGGAATAATCGGGAAAGATCAGCAGATGTCAGATATCCCTGAATATAAAAATTTAAAGAAGCCACAACTGGGCGACCGGCGGTTGACCCCCTCAGAAATTGCCGGATATGAAAAGATAAGCAAGATGTCCGATGCTGAATACTGGAACGGACGGGCTAGAGGGCTCGGTGGTCTTTATACCACCTGCGGCGAAGAGAACCTGCTGGGCATTCCGGGCACCCGTTATTTTGGCGAACAGATTCTCGTTCATGAGTTCGGTCATGCTATCCACCGGGCCATCCGGCGGGCTGACCCGCAGCTGGCGGCTGATATTGAAAAAGCTTATGCCGACGCCATGGCTCTGGGATTATTTAAGGGACAGTATGCCTCGACCAATTCCGACGAATACTGGGCGGAGGGAACACAATTCTGGTTCTGGTCGAACTTTGAATATAAAGATGGCGAGAAAGTGGTTTATTCGCCGGCTGAACTTAGAAGCTACGATCCGGCCCTTTACGAACTTTTGAGCCGAGTCTATCCGAACTCCCATCATCTGCCGCTTGATCCCTTCTGGAATTTTAAGGCCAGGCTGGGGGCAAGCACCGCCAAGCCTTGAAAACACGACGAAGCCCTGAATTTGCTGAGCGCTTAACTTTATTAGCTTGATTAACTGGCTCCGATAGTTTTATTCTAAGAAACAGCCGATTAGGAAGGAGGAATAAATAATGCGTTTTTTCCAAGGAAAGACTTTTTATTCTCTGGCACTGGGCACGCTTATTGCCGGCCTTTTTGGATTAGCAGCAAGTTGCAGCCAGGGCGACCACAGTCCGGCAAATCAAGCCCGGCTGAAATTTGCTATTTCTTTTCCGGCTGAAAGGTCGGCCAGCCCGCTGGATGGACGGCTTCTTTTGCTTATTTCCACTGATGATAAAAGAGAGCCACGTTTTTCAATAAATGATAGTGCCGGCACCCAGCAGGTTTTTGGAATAGATGTAGAAGGGTTGGCGCCGGAGCGTGAGGCCGTGGTTGACGGGACAGCTTTTGGTTACCCGAGGCACAGCCTGGCGGCTATCGAACCAGGCGAATACTGGGTGCAAGGCGTGCTCAACATTTATCAGACATACCATCTTAAAGACGGCAGAACACTAAAACTGCCTCCCGACCGCGGCGAAGGTCAGCAGTGGAACCGCAAACCCGGCAATCTTTACAGCCAGCCGGTTAAAATGCGCCTCGACCCACAGAGGTCTCAGACGATTAAAATCTCACTTAACCAGGTCATGCCTGAAATCCCTGATCCGCCTGAAACCAAATTCATCAAGCATGTCAGAATTCAGAGCAAGCTCCTGACCGATTTCTGGGGGACACCGGTTTATCTTGGAGCGCATGTTCTCCTACCGGCCGGCTTTGAGGAACATCCGCAAGCCCGCTATCCACTCATTGTTTACCACGGGCATTTTCCTTATACCTTTGAAGGCTTCCGAGAAGAGCCTCCTGATCCGAACCTTGAACCAGATTATAATGAGCGATTTCATCTCCGCGGTTACAACCGAATTGTTGAGGAAGAAGCTTATGCTTTTTATAAATACTGGACAGCCAGCGACACGCCGCGTTTTCTCATTATTGAGATTCAGCATGCCAATCCTTTTTACGATGATTCCTATGCAGTCAACTCTGCCAATCTCGGTCCCTACGGTGATGCCATTAACTACGAGTTAATTCCATATATCGAGCAGAAATTCCGCGGCCTGGGTGAGGGCTGGGCCCGTTTCACTTACGGCGGTTCAACCGGCGGCTGGGAAGCACTGGCCACTCAGGTGTTTTATCCTGATCTCTATAACGGCTGCTGGGCTTCCTGTCCTGATCCTATAGACTTCAGGGCCTACACGGTGGTTAATGTTTATCAACATCAGAATGCCTATTATTTAGAAAGTCGCTGGAAAAAAACGCCTCGCCCGGGGCAGCGCAATTATCTGGGAGAAGTTCTCTGCACGCTGGAAGAATCAAACCACCGCGAGCTGGCTCTCGGGACCAGGTCCCGCTCGGGTGACCAGTACGATATCTGGGAAGCAGTCTTTTCACCCGTTGGCCAGGATGGTTATCCACGCCGCATCTGGGACAAACTGACCGGTGAGATCGACCACGAAACTGCGGCCTACTGGCAGGAGCATTATGATCTGCGCTATATCCTCGAGCGGGACTGGAAAACACTTGGCCCGAAGCTAACCGGAAAAATTCATATTTACTGTGGCGATATGGACAACTATTACCTCAATAATGCTGTTTACCTCATGGAAGATTTCCTGGAAAAGACGAAAGATCCCTATTATGACGGGGAGGTTGATTATGGTGACCGGGCCGAACATTGCTGGAATGGAGACCATAGCAGCCCGATTTATATCTCACGCCTGCGTTATCACCAGTTGCATATTCCAAAAATCATGGAGCGCATAAAAAAATCTGCTCCGGCTGGCGCTGATCTTTCCAGCTGGCGCTACTGACAGCAGAATGTTAACTCTATCTGCTGTAATTTCGTAGAGACCACTCGAATGAATTTTTTAATCTTTTTAACAGGGAGAAATATTCGCTCCTGTTTTCCCGCCCATTGGTTGTAACTGTCTCAATTTATTATAGAAGCTAATTCAAATATTCTATTTTTCTTTTTATTGCTTCTGTCTTTAAAACAATCGTTGTGGAAGTGGCTGGCAGACATGAAAAACGTAGTCCAGGTCGCACAGCAAAAGCCTTTTAGGTGGGACAATATTCAAAATTCTTTTCCTGTCCGGCCACTGGCAAGACATCATTTTAAGAAACCAGATTTTTTACCCAGGAAAAGGCAGGATAATAATAAACGTTTAATTTTTGCCAGATTTATCTGCTAGCGTTAACATCTTAATATCTGGAAAAGCTTAAAAGGGAGGGCAGGATGAAAAGATTCTTGCTAAAACTCTTCTTGATTAAGTCTGCCCTCATTTTATTGATTTTTTCTCCAGTTTTGCTAGAAGCTGATGATATAAAGATCAAGATAGAAGACGGCATACAGGTCATTTATAACCCCAAAAATCCTTCTCCTCCAAAGGGCTCAGAGGCTAAGATTGTACTTAAACAGGAATTCTCAATTGGGGGGGAAGTTTGATGAGGATAGGTTTGGAGAGTTGACCTCCATGGATGTGGACAACGATGGAAACATCTATATTCTAGACGGTAAGGAGAAAAAAATAAAAGTCTTTGACAGCGCCGGGAAGTTTGTCAAGAAATTCGGAGAGGAAGGCCAGGGGCCAGGTGAACTGAACTTACCGGTGTCTCTTCAAGTAACTCTTGCCAGGGAAATAGTCATTGGCGACGCCTCGAACCAGAAATTGATGTTTTTTCTCTTGACGGAAAGTTCCTGAGGGAAATGTCTACAGCCATAAAAGCTCGAGGGCTGGTTCTTCCTTTATTTGATTCTCAGGGAAATATCGTTGGACAGCAGATTGTGCAAGCTGACGGCAAGATTATGCGTGAAGTCAGAAAATACGATCGCGAGTTGAATTCGCTTTTTACCCTGGCTTCGGTGGATATCACGGGTGTCATCCAGGGGAAAATCGATCCATTCCGCATGGTGTTCTCTTATCAATTTGGAATGGATAATAGTATTTATTGCGGTGACCTGGATAAATACGAAATTAAGGTCTTTAATGCTGGTGTATAAGAAAGTTCAGTCTTTTCTCATTTATCCCCGGCAAACTATCTCTTATAAGACCTGGCTGACAGGTCTCGTCTGCGTGATTATCAGCTACTCCTAAATAGTATCAATTCCTAAATATTATCCGCTATGACTTAACCTGAGATATGATAATATTTTAAAACCCGACTTTCTTCAACCCACACTCAAATCGCAAACATTTTTATATATTAGCTCTAGCCCAATTCCACGGAGCGTTATTTTCAGTTGATATACATTTTTAAAAGGCAGGCGCTTTGGAATAATGATCCAGACTTCTTTGTCAGCCATAGAGATTTACTCCTAAATAAGCTAAATTTAGCTTAATAAAACAAATTTCAAAATTCAACTGGACTCAACTAGACTTTCTTCAGCCTGGCTGTAAATTTCATCTATCTTGTTCTGGATAGCTATTGTCTTTTCCAGAGCAGCTACCATTTTACAATAATGCTTTATGTCTTCCAGAGAAAGCTTCCTTTCCTTTCGTTCTTTGAGCCACTTTTCACACACCTGATACCCACCAATCTGGTATTGCCAGATATTCTCGGGAACGCTTTCAAAGTATTGGCTCTTATTAATGTAAACCCGATTATTCTCATAACGAACAACCTCAACCTGATTATCACCGACACCCTGAAATTTCACCGAAGGCAACTCAAGTTCAGGCGATTTTAATAAATGCAGCTCAACAAGTTCGTTCCCATAAGAGGCCATTTTGGAGAAAAGGCGGTAGTTTTTGGTAAAAGGCACACGCGGAAAATCCATTTTGAGAAACTCTGCGTATTTCTGGCGGTAAACGTTCGAATAGAGAACCGCATAAATATAATAAAAAATTTCTTCAGGACTTGGCTGTTTTTTATACGCTTCAGAGAGAGCCTGGAGGACTTTAGGAGAAATGTTTGGCTCTCTCTTACCAATTTCTTCATCTTTAATGAATAAGTCTTTTTTATCAGATGAATGATAAAAATAAAGGGGAAAAATAAAACCTATTCCTTTATTACTTAAAGTTATTCTGCTTTCAATTATAGAATTGCCTACAAACGCATGATTAAAAACACCTTCAGCTACTTGCCTTACTGTAATCAGCCCCAAATTTTCCCGCATCATATGCTTCATAACCTCAGGACGTGGCCTGCAAATGAATCCCCTGGACATTCCCGTATAATACGTATAACGAATATCAAACGGTCGGTATAAGATGGGAACAATCTTTCTTTTATCTAAACCACTTTCAATCAAATCTTTCTGAGCTAATTCAACCTTCCAATCCCTGGCATCTTTTCCTAAATTGTAGGCCTGTCGGGCAAGCTCTGGATCCATTCTTGAAAAATTTAAGATAGTCGTCCAGACTTCCTCAGGACTCCATTTTATCGTTAGATTATCACGGGCGGTGACTATCCCAACACTATTAACCGGAAATATATTATTAATTTTCAAAAACGTATCATATTTCTTAAGCAGCATTTCATCACGGGGAATAAAAAGATAAAACTCGTATTTGGGAAAAATCTCTGTCCATTGCGTAGTAGAGATATCATTTCTTCTGAGCCACTCATATTTATTCTCTCTTAGCCCCCATAATTCTGAATGATAGACCTTGCTGCCCTGTTTCTCTCCTTTTTTCTTAATAAATAGGACAATAGCCACTCCCTGCATAATATCAAAGACATTCTCATCTTTGCCGCCGTCCGGACATCGCTCTTTTTTCAGGCTGTTGCCATGTAAATCAAGCACATAAATTTCGTTGAAGCTCCTCATCAAAGACTGACGCATTCCCCGGAAGGTCGGATTGTCAAGATAACTATGGTTGGTGATAAAGCCAATAACACCCTCACCCATCTGGTCAATTTTCCACTGAGCAAAACGGATAAATTTGACATAATCATCCTGAAGCCATTTGGGATTTTTCTCCCCGAGCGGTTGACCATCCACTCGATAATAGCCTTCGTCCTTATGGCCATCGGGCGAAACATAACTTTCTTTTAACAAATCGGTTATCCATTTACCTTTATTGGCCGAATGACCAGAATAAGGCGGGTTGCCCATAATTACCAGGATGGGAGTTTCTTTTTTTACCTTGCCGGCAAGATGAGATTCTTCAGAAAGGGAAGCCATGCCTGGAAATGAAGACTGCGCCAGCTCTTCCATTTCTAAGGTGTTGGTAAGATAGAGCTTAAATCTTTCGTCCTTCTGGAGTTTGTATCCTATTTCTTCCAGCAGAAAGGACATTTTCAGGTGGCCAACAGCATAAGGTGCCATCATCAACTCAAAAGCATAAAAATTTTTTAGAATATGATCGCGGATGAATTCAGCTTTCGCTCCATCACCATATCGGGCTACAAATTCCTTAACAGCCAATTTAGCTGCTTCAGCCAGAAAAGTAAGGGTGCCGGCAGCCGGATCCAGAACAGTGACCGTCTGGCTGGCTAATCCGTCAGGTCTATCAAAATATTTTCTTAAGATAAAATTAAGAGAACGAACGATATAAGAAACGACTGGTTCTGGAGTATAATAGACGCCTCTTTTCTCACGGGTTTTCGGGTCGTATTCAGCCAGAAATGTTTCGTAGAAATGGACAATCGGGTCGCTGCCTTTTCCTTCGTAGAAATAATCATGAAGGATCTTTTTAACATCGGTAACAGCTAATACTTCAGAGATATCATCAATAATCCATTCCATTTGAGGGGGCAGCTTTCCGAGGGAGATAAACTGGAAAATATCCTTTAAAATCCCGATTGTTTGAGGAATGTAATCATAAGCTAATTTTCGATTAAATGAGTTTTCTGAACGCGTCCGGGCAGCAAAAAGACCGTAAGTAATCGTCTGAGAATAAAGGTCAGCAAATTCTTCTGGCGTAAGCCCAGCGATGAGGTATTTACGAAAGGCTTCAAAAAAGCCGGAAAGAATGCCGGCAGCCTCGCTATCTTCTTCCTGGAGTTCCTGAGCCACAACTTCTTGACGTAAAAATCTGGTTCTCTTGGCTAGCTCTACTGCCAGAGTTCTGGCATCATAAACCTTAGGAATAGAAAAAGATAGGAACTTTTCAAGAAGCTCAAAAAATTTCTGTTCATTTTCAACAGGCGGTGTCTTTTTAAGCTTAAATATTATGAAGGGCTTAGCTATCTGAACTGAATCTATCAAGGTCCCGTTTCGGTAGAAACGAAACTCAAAAAAATTGGTTAAAATTAGATTAGGAAAGGTGTGTAGATAACGGCGGAGCTGCTCTGTATCTTCAATATCGTCAAGATTGGTTTTAGTGGGCGCCTTGGCCTCAATGTATCCGATTATATGCTGGGTTCCGTCCCAGAGGCGGAAATCAGGATTTCCGGCCTCGGTCTTTTTGGGAAGCATAGTCACCTTGATGTGGGATCTACTGGTGGAATTTACGTATTCTAAAAGGACGCTCTCAAGGGTTGAATAATAGCTCTCCTCCCGGTCATCTCCACGAATGGCTATTTCAGTGATTTTCTTCAGATAGTTTTTAAGCATTGTAACCCCATCCATTTAAATAATTAGCTAATTTGGTCAAAGTATAAACTTTGTCAGGTAAGCAGGTCAATATAATGTATAGGTTCAGGACATTAGTGACACTTTTGCCTAAGATTTTTTGGCGATCAATCGCTATCTTGGTTGAGGTCGGTGGCCAAACGCCTAACTTGGCCATAAGAGGAAAAATAATAAAAATCGGGACACCCTAGATTTTCCCTTTTTTTGACAGAAACGGCTTCTGTCCGATATACCAACACTTATATCCAGACGGAATGGAGCAGCTGCTGACATAAAAAAATGAAGCTGAGACCAAGGGTGCCTGCCAGCGAGAAGGCCTGGTAGAAAACGACTCTCATCGTGCTACCCACCAGTGCTCTCGGCCTCACAAAACCTGGCGCTGATCTTTCCAGCTGGCGCTACTGAAATGAACACCAATATGAACATATCACAAGAA
>ENA-UPTA01002189-UPTA01002189.1-activated-sludge-metagenome-genome-assembly--contig:-NODE-2189-length-20457-cov-5.817273_pt1 | contig 20457 bp, 13 predicted proteins | sample MGYA00238184_ERZ773361 | MGnify/ENA primary metagenome ERZ773361 (study PRJEB29100, sample SAMN05720205) | activated sludge metagenome | isolation source: anaerobic digester from wastewater...
AACGAGCGGCTGGGCCCCCAGATCGCGGTGCGCAGCGGTGACGTCGGCACGCTGCCCGAAGGTGTTGCGGCATCCAGCGACCTGCAGGATTCGCGCACGGTGGCTGCGGCGGCGGTCGCGCTGACCGCTGTCGGATCGGAAGGACCGGAGATCGATTTCCTGAATCCTCGAATCGGCGAGAAGAAGAAGCCCGGTCACAAACGCGCGGTGGTCTGGGCGGCTGCTGTCGCGGCGGTGTGTCTGATCGGGGTGGGCGCCTGGATCGTGGGCTGGCAGGCCGATGTGAACGACATCGTCAGCTACAAGCAACAGGTGGAGGATATGGGCGACGATATTGCCGCCGCCCAGAGCGTGGTGGATCGCCTCAGCTATGCCGACAGTTGGGGTTCCACCGAACCGAGGTTTCTCACCTGTCTGCGAGAATTGACGCAGGCATTCCCGGAAGAAGGAACCGTCTGGGCCACGAGCCTGGCGGTGAACGAAGACGGCGCCGGGTCCGTGGTTGGCAAAGCCACGAGCGATCTGGACGTCATCGAGTTGTTCGACCAGATCAAAGAGAGTCCGGCGTTTTCCGATGCCAAGCTGATCCACACGCGGGACGCCGGACGCAATTCCCGGGAACGGGAGTTCGCCATCAACTTCACGTTCAAGGGAGCGAAGTGAACATGGTCCTATCGAAACGAGAACGAATCCTGGTGATCGCCACGATCGTGGTCCTGGGAGGCGGAGCCATCTATGCGGTCGTCCTCAATCCGCTGGATCGGATGCGGCAGCAGACCACGAACGAAAAACTCGAATTGGAGACGCAGCTCGCGCAGGCCCGGAATCTGTTCGATCGCAGGAAGATGCTCGAACACAAGTGGAAGGGTCTTCTGTCTGAAGGCATGCAGAACGACGCGGATGCGGAGAGCCGCATTGCCAGGGCGCTGACCGAATGGGCCGGGCAGACGGGGCTGACGCTCAGCTCGGTGAAGCCAGAGAGCACCAGTACGGACAAAGGCATGAATGAAGTGATCTTCGTCGTGGCGGGCCAGGGGGGCCTGGACAGCGTGGCGTCGTTCCTCTACAAGGTCGAGACCGCCGAACTGCCGGTGAAGGTCACGAACATGCAGCTTGGCTCGAGTAGTGAATCCGGCGACAACATGTCGCTGCAACTTCGGCTCTCGGCCATCTATGCCGGGTCGTCCAGGAAGACCGCAGAGGAGCCTTCGCAGAAGCAACCGGAGACGAATGATGAAGAACAACTGTTCTGAGTATGCGAGCGCTTCGTGGCTCGTGATGGTCTCTGTCGGGCTGGTCCTGGTTTTGTGGCCAGCCGACGGGTACGCCCGGAGATCGTCGCGCCAGCGTTCTTCCGTCCGAGCTGTGTCCGTGGATCCGAACGCCGCGATCCAGCAGGACTCCTGGGCCGGCTTCGAGATCATCCTGAAGCGGAACATTTTCTCCCGGCAGCGAATGCCGGCAAGGCAGAACACGCAGGAGGCGGCAGTCAGGTCTCCCGTCGTGACACGCAATCCGGAGGCCTACTACATCCTCAAAGGCGTGGTCCAGGAGAACGATGATTTCATTGCGTTCATCGAGAACTCCCAGGCCGGGACGGTCTTGCAGTTGCGCCGGGGCGATCCCGTGGCGCGGGGTGCGATCAAGACCCTGACCCTTGACGGACTGGAGTATCAGATGGAGGACAATGCACCGGTTGTGGTCCGGTTGGGGCAGGATCTCGAAGGGGGAGCCGGTGTCCTGACGAGCAGTCAAATGTATGAGTTGGCGTCGATGCCCGCACCGTCCACGCCCAGTCAATCGACGGAGAGCAGTGCGGACACGGCGGAGATCGTCAAACGCCTGATGGAGCAACGCAAACAACAAATGGGGCAGTAGTGTCCCGGTCTGGTGAGTCTTGCTGGGGCGCCCGGCGCGTGGTTTCACGGCGTGGTGTTCCTCAATGACCTGTGCGAAGGAGTACGTGCAATGCGATCGTTGAAAATCGTTTTCGTTGGCTTGGTCCTGGCGGTTGCCCTTGCATTGGTGCCCGGGGGTAGCATCGCGCAGGATTCCTCCGGGTCTCCGCCTCCGGCGAAGTCCGAGCCGATCGAAGTGGTCAAGACCAACGGGGACACGAAGATCAAGCTCAATTTCCAGGATACTCCGCTTCAAACGGTTCTGGAGTATCTGTCCGAGACGGCCGGGTTGACGATTGTCTCGGATGAGCCGCTCTCCACGACCCGGATGACGGTGATCAGCCGCCAGCCCATCGTTCTGGACGAGGCCCTGGGCCTGATCAACTCGATCCTGAAGGAGAAGGGGCTGACCGCGGTTCTCACCGGCAAGACCCTGAAAGTGGTGACGCTGGCAGACGCCAAGAAGGAGAATCTGCAAGTCCTGACGGGCCGGAACCCGGAATCGGTGGAGGCCAGTGACAACGTCGTGACCTATGTGATCCCGGTCTCGCACGTGACGGCCACCTCGCTCAAGGAAAACCTGGAGGCCTTGCGTCCCGAGTACGCCAGCATCGAGGCCAACGAGGACGGCAACGCTCTGATCGTCACGGACACGATGGCCAACATCAAGCGCCTGATGCAGATCGTCACAGCGCTTGACCAGCACATGGCGTCGGTGGCGGAGATTCGGATCTTCCCCCTGACCAACGCCAACGCCACGACCACCGCTACCCTGATCAACAGCATCTTTGAAGGGCAGTCCCAGGGTGGCAGCAGCAGCAGTCGCCAGAGCGGTCGCGGCAATCCCTTTGAAATGATGATGCAGATGAGGGGGGGCGACCGGGGCACCCGGGGAGGCGCCACGCAGACCGGACAGACCGGAGGTAGCATGAATGTCCAGGTGGTGGCGGTCGCGGACGAGCAGACGAACTCGGTCGTCGTTCGCGGGTCGGCCGAGGCACTCGATCTCGTCGCGGATATCATCAGTTCACTGGATGACAAGACCGCGAAGGTGGCCGATGTTCGCGTCTTTCAACTTCGCTACGCCGACGCCACGAATACGGCCGATGTGATCAATCAACTCTTCAATCAGAGTTCCTCGTCTTCCTCCTCCTCGCGGTCCCGGTCGGGACGCACCGGCGGCATGGAGGGCGGCCCCATGATGTTCCGCGGCCCATTCGGCCCGGGCGGAGATGCGCAGGCCGAAGGCGCCACGATGGTCCAGGTCAGTGCGGCAGCCGACAGCCGGACCAACACCGTGGTGGTGACCGGGCCTGAGGCGGTCCTCAATGTCGTGGCCGGTGTCATTGAGAAACTCGATTCGCAGATCCCCAACGTCGCCGACGTGAAGGTGTTCCACCTGCAGTATGCGGACGCCACCGACACGTCCGCGTTGATCAACGAGGTGTTCGGGGAGCAAAGCAGTTCGCGATCATCGTCCCGGTCGTCACGAAGCCAGCAGAACCAGCAGGTGATGTTCGGCACGCGGGGCGGCCCTATGGGCATGATGGGTGGCTCAACGCAGAGTTCGAGCAGCCCGTCGGACGTCTCGGTGATCGCCTCGGCGGACTCGCGAACGAACTCCGTGGTGGTCAGCGGCCCGCCCGAGACGCTGGAGGTCATCGCCCAGGTCATCAAGCAGTTGGATGAGAACCCCGAGCAGGAGCGTCGGATTTTCGTCTACCCGCTCGAGAACGCCAATGCGACGAATCTCATGACGATTCTCAATAACCTGTTCACGGAGATGGCTGCACTGCAACAACAAGGTACTTCGCGGACCGGCCAGCAGTTCCAGGGGGCGACCCAGCGAGGAGGAACGACCGGCGCGCAGGGCGGCACCTCGTCCAGTTCGTCGAGCAGCGACGACCTCTCCGAGGAGACCTATTTCGAAGCGGATCCGAACACCAATTCACTGCTGTGCATGACCTCCACAAAGAACTACGAGAAGATCAAACCGATCATCGAAGAGCTGGACCAGCCGGTCGGTCAGGTCCTCATCAAGGTCCTGTTCGCCGAAGTGACTCACAGCGACGGCATGGACCTGGGCACGGAATTCTCCATGCTGAACCTTCGCGATAGTGGCGGCAGGACCCAGACCATCGGGATCTTCGACAAGGGGGACACGCTCTCGCTGATGGACGGAACCAGGATGATAACGGATGGAGCGACTGCGAGCAGTACGACAGGTCTGGCGATACGGACTCTCGAAGGGGACCTGGACCTCACATTGCGGGCGCTTCAAGAAACCCAGAAGCTGAACGTTCTGTCGCGGCCCTACGTCCTGACCCGGAACAACCAGACTGCAACGATCACGGTCGCCGAGGAAGTGCCAATTCCAGAGAGCGAGACCACGTCCGGATCCATCGGCAGCACGACCAGCTTCACCTACCGCAAGGACATTGGTATCGTCTTGGAAGTCACGCCGTCCATCAACCGCAAGGGATTGGTCAATATGACCGTTATCCCGCAGATCACGACGCGGACGGGCGAGACAGTTCAGATCTCCGAGTCCCTGAAGCCGGCGGTGTTTGCCACGCGTTCCGCCAGCACGCAAGTGGCGGTCGAAGACGGCCAGACCATCGTCATCGGCGGCCTCATCGAGGATCAGGTCAGCGAGACGGTCAAGAAGATTCCCCTGCTGGGCGACATCCCCATCGCCGGCGCCCTGTTCAGACGACAGATCAAAGACAAATCCAAGACGGAGCTGCTGATCTTCCTGACGCCGCACGTGGCGAAGACGCCTATGGATCTGACCCCGATCTCGGAGATCGAGAAGTCTCAGACCACGCTGGACAAGAACAAGGACATTGCCGACGTCTACCAGCGGCACATGGACGCGATGCAGGCCCATCCGAACAGGACAACAGCCGATCCCAACAGACTGTAGGTGCGGCGGGCTGTTCGGTACTATCGCTCACGACCACACGCTCAGATGGCGGCATCAGCAGGCAGGGGCTCGTTGATGCCGCCTTTGCTTCTGTAACCGGCCGGCTGCAGCCGAATCACGGCGTCTCGACGCCGCACCAGTAGCGGCCGGTGTTCTCCTCGGCAGAGAGCCAGTCGGAATGTCCGTCGAAGAACAGGTTGTTGCAGCCCTTCGTACGATGGCGATCGGCGGCGACCCGCCGGGTCAGATTGCTGCCCACGGTCTCTTGTGTGGACCCGGGCAGGTGGGTCGCCGACCACACGTCGAGCAGGTTGAATACGGATGCGATGTCGAGATCCTTGCGGTTGAGGATCACCGGTCGCCAAGGTCCGGCCTCGTTGTCCGCGAGGTAGATCCGCTCGGCGGGGCGCGGGATCCGGCCGAGCTTGCTGGGCGTATCCTTCTGTGTGCCTCGGTTGCTCGTCGAGAGGCCCGGATCGTCCATATCCCACGCGTTCACGACATAGTCCACCGTCTGCCGGGCATTGGTCATGCTCCCTTCTCCGACGCCGCCCCGGGGGAACGCCGGACACTGATACACGTCCACTTCCCGGTAATCCCGAGCGCTCGAGTACTTCTCGCCCAGGAAGGGCATGAACACCAGCAGCCATTTGACTTTGTCGTCCAACGCACGCGGGATGTAGTCATCGTTTTCCTGTGCGTAGCCATGCAGAGCGATGCCGATCTGTTTGAGATTGTTCAGGCAACAGACGGCCCAAGCTTGTTTCCGAGCCCGACTCAATGAGGGGACGAGAATCGCCATCAGCAGGGCGATGATTGCAGTGACGACGAGCAGTTCGATCAGCGTGAATGCCCTGCCTCTGTAACACACGACGACACCTCCATCGAAGCCGAACCTGAGGTTGACCGAGTCCGCGTGCATTATAGCAGGGCCGAAGCGCCGGCCCACTGCCAAATCGGTCCGTATGCAGCCAGAGCACGGCTGTCGATTGCCGGGTGGCCTGCCGATTGTTCCTGCCCCGGACGCCGAGGCGGAGGTCATCCCAGGGGGGAAGTGATGTACTTGATGATGTCGCTGCGACTCACGATGCCCACCAGTTTGCCCTCAGACAGGATGGGGACCCGACGGAAGTGATTCTTCGTGACGCACTCGCAAATGGCGATGAAGTCCTCCTCGACATCGAATGCGACGACGTCCCGCGTCATGTACTGCTCCACCGGGCCTGTGGCATATCGGACATCGGCCAGCAGGGAGAGGATATCCCTCTCGGTCACAATCCCGGCGAGGGTCCCGTCGTCGTTCACAACCGGGATGCCCGTAATGTCTTTGGTCACGATCAAGTCGATCACGTCGCGAACAGGCGTGTCCCGTTTGACCGCGACCACATCGGTGGACATGATGGTCCTGGTTTCAAACATGGCGATTCGCCTCAGAAGACCAGTTCGAGAAGGCTGTCCTTCAGGGCTTGGTCCTCGTGTTTAAGGTCTCGAATGTACCCAATGATGTCTCTGCGGCTGATGATCCCGATGAGCCGGCCTTTGTCGAGGATGGGGACGCGGCGGAAGTGCTTCGTCCGCAGGGTCTCGACGATACTGTTGAGATCGTCCTCCTGATCGAAACAGACCACGTCGGGCGTCATGAAGTCCTTGACCGTGCCGGGTCTGTCTTCGAGGTTGTACAGCAGGGCCAACACGTCCTTCTCCGTAATGACACCGACGAGCTTCTCGTTCTCGTCCACGACCGGAAGGCCAGTGATATTGTTCAAAGCCATCATGCGGATGGCTTCGTAGATATCTTCGTCTTTGTTGACGCTGATCACCCGGGTATTCATCACGGCTTTTGCTTTCGTCATCTGTCATACCTCCAGATATCGTACGGAGCGGCTGCCCCGCAGGGCACCCCACGTCCATATATCGGCGATTCCCTCCGCCGCAATAAGCGGCGGCTCTGGATTTCCCACCTGCCCTGTACTCGCCAGGGGCCTCCGAGGGGGGGGCGGTTCACGTTTGTAGGTCGATTTCGCTTTGCTCTGAATTGCGCCGTTCGACGTTGACTTCGGTATTCCCGCGAAGCCGCGAATCCACAGTCCATGGTGCGTCGGGTCCTGCGGTTGGTGGATTCCTGCTTGGCGCAGGAATGACCGGGTCGATGCCCAAGGCTTGAAAGGACCTACCCACAAACATGAATCGCACCCCCGCGAAGGGAGGATGGCGAAATTGGATTGTATTCGGCGCGCGGTAGGGTACAATGGAGATCGTACACGGCGGTCTTCTTACCGGGACCGGGTGGGATTATCGGTCGTGCGGAGGCCCGTGGGGGGAAGAAGGCGGCCTGTCATCTGTGTGTGCCGTACGAACGCTCGGTCGGGAAAGGAGACAGCGCCATGGGATCCAGAAAGCCAGCCTTCACACTCATCGAATTGCTCGTCGTCATCGCTATCATCGCCATTTTGATGGCCATCATGATGCCTGCCCTCCAGCGGGTCAAGACACAGGCCCAGGAAATGACCTGCCGGGCGAATCTGCGCCAGTACGGAATCGCCCAGACAATGTACCTGGACGACTCCGACGATCGGTACCCCTACGCCTGGAATTCCCTGGTCAAGGACGAGCATCCTGTAGCCGGGTACGAACGGTACTGTCGCTGGCATGATCCGCGATACCCCGCAGATGGCCCGTTCTGGCCCTACCTGAAGGAAGACAAGGTCCATCTGTGCCCGACGTTCAACGTCCTGGCCAAATCTGAGGGATACCGGCATCCGAACCATGTGGCGACCAACCCGATCGATCCATATTACAGCTACAGCATGAACGCATTCCTTGGCAACCACGATGGCAGCACGAGCCCGTCCGGTGTGCTCAAGCGCTCTGGGATCACCAGAAGCCATGCGGAGGTGTTCTTCTTTGGAGAGGAGAACATGTGGGCCAGACCCGGCAACACGAACGTACTCAATGACAACGCGTTGTGCGGCGATGGCCGAGATTGGTTCGGCACGTTCCACGGCGCCAAGCAGAGTGACTGGAACGGCGGCACGGCGACACTTGTCTTTGTCGATGCGCACGTCGATTCGGTTCGGTCCGGCTTGCAGGTGACGCCCGACAACCAGATGGACAAGTCCGAGGCGGACTTTGGCAGGTTCGAGAGGTTCGCTTGGCCGCTCAATAAGATCCCCTGACCAACAAGTGGCCTGGCACCTGAGATAGTTGCAGGAGAACGCAATGGCCGCAACGTCGAGATGCTCGGCGGGAGTTGGTTGGGGCATACTACTGATGGCGTTGGCCGGCCACGTCTTCGCGAGCGCTGCCGACGAGAGCGGGGCGGTGGCCCCCAAGCCACTCTATCGCGACCCGATCTATGACGGGGCGGCGGACCCTGTCCTGGTGTGGAATCGGCAGGCGGGCACGTGGTGGATGTTCTACACGAATCGCAGGGCGAATGTGGCGGGGCTGCCCGGGGTTTCCTGGGTTCATGGGACTCGGATCGGGATCGCCGAATCCGCCGACGGAGGCGTGACCTGGGAGTATCGCCGTACGGCCGATCTGCCTGTGGGGGGCCGTGAGGACACGCACTGGGCGCCGGATGTCGTCCGGTACGAGGGGACCTATCACATGTTCCTCACATTCGTGCCCGGTACGCATGAAGACTGGTCCGGCCAGCGGCGCATCGTGCACCTGACGAGCCCCGACCTGGTGACTTGGAAGAACGTAGGGCAGCTCTCCTTGGCATCGGATCGCGTGTTGGACGCGACGGTCCTGCAACTGGCGGATGGCACATGGCGGATGTGGTACAACGACGAGAGGGCGGGCAAGACCATCTTCCTGGCCGAGAGCCCGGACCTGATGACCTGGACCGACCGCGGCAGGGCCGTTGCCGAACGCGGCGAGGGTCCCAAGGCATTCCGCTGGCGCGACTACTACTGGCTCATCGTGGACCGCTGGGCCGATGGGCTCGCCGTATACCGTTCGACCGATGCGAGCAGTTGGGCGAGACAGCCGGATGCTCTGCTCGCAACCCCGGGGACCGGCGAGGACGACAAGGTGCACGGCGGCCACGCCGATGTGGTGGTCTCCGGAGATCGGGCGTTTCTCTTCTACTTCACTCATCCCGGTCGGCGGCCCGATGCTCCGAAGAATGACACCGAGCAACGACGAAGTTCGATCCAGGTCGTCGAACTGAAGTTCGAGAACGGCCGACTCACCTGCGATCGCAACCAACCCGCTCACATCCGTCTGGCGGCGTCGGATTCGCAGTGATGCCGGGAGATGTTGTCTGATTTCCAGACGCAGCGGATCGCGCACATTCGGCTTCTCCATGCCCCTGTGGGCCACGCTGCAAACCGGGTGAAAAAAGCGTTGACAGGGCGCGCAGGCGGCGGTAGAAGGGGCATGCGCCCTCGGGGCCGCGGGTCCGGGGCGAGTGTTCGGCATTGACATGGCGCCTGAGCATGTGTGCAAGTACCAATTCACACGCGTACGCATCGATGTACCCCTCCAGGTACACGTCCACCTATCTACCCAGTGATTCTCGGGGGTCAGCATGAAGATCGGATTCAATCTGTTGTTATGGACGCCATTTGTGACGGAGGAGCACTTTGGCCTCCTGCCCAAGCTCAAAGCCACCGGCTACGACGGCGTCGAGGTCCCGCTGTTTGGCGGTGACGTGCCGCACTACAAGAACGTGGCCAAGGCGATCAAGGACAATGGCCTCAAATGTACCACCTGCACGGTCATGCCCGATGAGGAGCACAATCCTATCAGCGCCGATCACAGGCATCGCCAGGGCGCGGTGGACTACCTCAAGTGGGCGATCGACTGCAACGCGGCGCTGGGGTCCGAGGTGCTGTGCGGGCCGATGTATCAGCCGCTCGGCGGCAAGTTCTTTTCCGGAAAAGGCCCGACGGCCGAGGAGAAGGAGCGGGCTGCCGAGGTGCATCGTAAGGCAGGGGATTTCGCGAAGCAGGCGAGACTGCAACTGGCCATCGAGTGTCTGAACCGTTTCGAGTGCTATTTCCTCAACGTGCTCGACGATGCGGCAGCACACGCCAAACGTGTGAACCATCCAAATCTTGGCGTGATGTACGATTCGTTCCACGCCAACGTTGAGGAAAAAGACCCGGTCGGTTGCATCGAGAGGCACATCGACTCGATTCGTCACGTTCACATCTCGGAGAACGACCGGGGCACGCCGGGCAAGGGACATGTCCCATTCAAGAGGATCATCAAGACGCTCCGGCAGGCCGGGTACGACCAATGGCTGACCATCGAGGCCTTTGGGACGAGTCTGCCCGAGCTGGCGGCGACCACCTGTGTTTGGCGAGAGCTGTCCGCCAGCCCCGAAGAGTGCTACCAGTTCGGATATAAGACCATCAGGGACGGCTGGGATGCAGCCGCGTAGAATTTGTGATTTTTGATCGGATCAATCAGAAATCAACAGTCACAAATCCACGATTCAATAAGGAGCCAGATATGAGTTCGAACGCGCTTCCCAAACTGCACAACGCCATGTGGCCCGGCCTGGTCGGCAAAGGAGACGGACCGGGCCAGGAACCCCCGATCAGTCTCGAACGGATGCTCGAATTGACGGCCGGCGCCGAGGTGAACGGCCAGAAGTTCGACGGTGTTGACTGCTTTCTCTTCCTGCCGCACACCGATCCCAACGCGCACAACGACGAACTGATAGGGATCGCCGACCGGATTCAAGGGTATGGCTTCAACATCGGCTCGCTGGTCGCCCCGGTCTGGCCCGGCACGGTCGGCGATTCGGCGATGGGGGACAAGGCCACCAGCAAGAAGTTCTGCAACGCCGTGCAGGTGGCGTGTCGCATCGCAGGGGTGTTCAACAAGCATGGCGTTCGCCAGTATGGCGTGATCCGCGTCGATTCGGCGGAAGGGAACATCGAGAAGTGGCACAAAGACTCGAAGCGGAACACGAAGCGAATCGCCGAGACGTTCCGCGAGGCGGCCAAGATCGCTGCCGACCACGGCGAACGGCTGGCCGCGGAAGGCGAGATTTGCTGGGCCGGCATGCACAGTTGGAAGGATATGCTCGATCTGTTGGAGGCGGTCGGCATGCCGGAATCGTTCGGCTTCCAGGCGGACATGGCCCATACATATCTGTACCTGATGGGCTACAATGCGCCGGAATACGCCCTCTTGAAGCCCGGCTACTCGGAGGAAGAGTTCTACGCCGCGTACGAGAAGATGGTCGACAAGCTGCGGCCATGGACGATCGACTTCCACGTGGCGCAGAACGACGGCGAGGTGCGAGGCGCCGGCACGCACGACAAGACGGGCAAGCACTGTCCGGCGAACGATCCGAAGGGCAAGCTCGACATCGTCCGCTGCGCCGGCTACTGGCTCAAGGACGCGTCGTCTCGCGGCGTGGAGCATATCTGCTGGGACGGCTGCATGTTCCCGAACGCGATGCTCGAAGCACAGAGCACATGGAACGAGATCCTCGACGTGATGCTCCAAGTCCGGGACGCACACGGGTGGAATGCGTAGTCTGTCGGAAGAAGCGGTGGGGGAGACTCCACCCTATTGCTCAAGAGCTTGAATAAGGAAGGACTCCAATGACCAAACCACTCAATGTTGGCATAATCGGCTATGGCTTTATGGGCCGCACACACTCCAACGCCTATCGCCGGGTGGCCAATTTCTTCGATGTGCCGTACACGCCCGTTCTCAAGACCATCTGCGGGCTGGAGGAGAAAGAGGCGAAAGCGTTCGCCGACCGGTGGGGCTTCGAGTCGTACGTGACCGACTGGCGGAAGGTGATCGACGACAAGAACATCGATATCGTGGATATCTGCGTGCCGAACAACTACCACGCGGAGCTCGCGATTGCGGCGGCCCAGGCGGGCAAGATGATTATCTGCGAAAAGCCGCTGGCGCGGACGGGCGCCGAGGCCGAGCCGATGGTGAAGGCGGTCGAGAAGGCGGGCGTGCCCAACATGGTGTCGTTCAACTACCGCCGGATTCCCGCCGTGACGATGGCCAAGCAGCTCATCGACAGCGGGCGGCTGGGACGGATCTTCCACTATCGCGCCAACTTCCTGCAGGATTGGACGATCTCGGCCAAGGTGCCCCAGGGCGGCATGGCTACCTGGCGGTTGGACGTCAAGGCGGCCGGTTCCGGCGTGACGGGCGACCTGCTGGCCCACTGCATCGACACGGCCCTGTGGCAGAACGGCCCCATCACGTCGGTGTGTGCGATGACCGAGACCTTCGTGAAGGAGCGGATGAACGTCGATACGGGCAAGGTCGCCCCGGTGGGCATCGACGACGCCTGCACGTTCTTCTGCCGCTTCGGAAACGGCTCGATGGGCAACTTCGAGTCCACCCGGTATGCCCGCGGGCACAAGGCCCTCTACACGTTCGAGATCAACGGCGAGCACGCTTCGATTGCGTGGGATCTGCACGACCTGAACCGGCTCAGCTACTTCGATCATCGCGACGAATCCACCGTCCGCGGATGGCGAACGATCCATGTCACCGACGGTGACATGCCGTACATGTCGCACTGGTGGGTGCCGGGATTGTGCATCGGCTATGAACACAGCTTCGTCCATCAGTTGGCGGAGTTCATGGAGAACGCGGCCAAAGGGCAGCCCACGGCGCCGACCTTCCGCGATGCACTCGCCACGCAGTACGTGTGCGACGCGGTGTTGGCCTCGGCCAAGAAGGGTGCTTGGGAAAAGGTGAAATCATAAGAGATGGGGCCAAGAAGATGGATGGGGCCTATAGGTCTTATCTGTCCCATTCGTCCTATTCGTTCAAAGAAAGGAAATCGTGCTATGTCCGTGAAGAAGACGGCCGAGATGGCCCTGGAACAGGGGCAGGGAATCCTGCGGTTGGCCCCGACATGGGTGCCGCGCTCGTTTTGCGTGCCGGGTCGGCGAATCAAGCTGCACCCGGATGACTACTATGCCCTCGGGGGCGAGCGGGGCGGCCTCGACGAGCGGTGGTTCTCTTCGACGACGCCTGCGGACAATGGGCCGCTGACTTCGCCCAACGAAGGTCTCAGCTTCATCGTCTTTCAAGACGGCGGCAAGACGGAGCAGATACTCCTTCGCGACGCGATCGAGGAGCTCCAGGGCGAGATCGTCGGCCCGCGAATCTGGAAGAAACACGGACGATGGCCCATGTACTCGAAGTTCTTCGACAACAAGGCCGCCTTGCCGCATCACATCCATCACCGCGACAAGCACGCCAAGCTCACGGGCCAGCTCGGCAAGCCCGAGGCCTATTACTTCCCGCCGCAGGTGAACAATTACGGTGGTGACTTCCCCTACACCTTCTTCGGTCTGAACCCCGGGGTGACCAGGGACCAGGTCCGCAAGGCATTGCAGGACGCCGCAGAAGGCAGAGACAACTCGATCACGTCTCTCGCTCCGGCCTATCGGCTCAATGTCGGGACCGGATGGGACGTCCCGCCGGGAGTGCTCCACGCGCCGGGTAGCCTGTGCACCTATGAGCCGCAGAAGGCCTCGGATGTTTTCGCCATGTATGAGAACATCACCCACAACCAGGTCGTCCCGAAAGAGCTGTTGTGGAAGGACACGCCGAAGAAGAAAGAAGGCGACGTCGACTGGCTGCTGAGCGTCATCGACTGGGATCTGAACGTCGATCCGGATTTCGCGAAGAATCGCTTCATGCAGCCGAAACCGGCTCGGCCGGCCAAGCAGATGCAGGCCGGGGGCTTTGTTGAGAACTGGATCTGCTACAAGTCCGACGCCTTCAGCGCCAAGGAGTTGACGGTCCAGCCGGGCACGACCGTGACGATCCAGGACAGCGCTGCTTATGGTCTCATCATGATGCAGGGCCACGGCACGATGGGTGCCTGGGATATCGAGACCCCCACCATGATCCGGTTCGGCCAGCTCACCCACGATGAGTACTTCGTCACGGAGCAGGCGGCCAAGCGGGGCGTTACGATTACGAACCCCTCCAAGACCGACCCGATCGTCATGCTGAAACACTTCGGGCCCAATAATCCCGATCTGAAGATCGAATGACCTGCGAGTTTTCCCAGTGGCAGGCTTGCGGAAAGGTGCGCCCCGGAAGGCGCACCTTTTTCTTTTTGGCCCGGACAGGCTGTGTGGTAGAATAAAGGTGAGATTGATGGATCTGTGCGCCGTGGCGGCGGAGTCGTGTGTTCTGGTTGCGCTGCGTTCCCGAGACCCCACGGCAGAGTCACCACACATCGAAGGCGCTGGAGTGAGGTAAACGGGCATGTACAGATCGACGGAGGTTCTGGTTTCCTTGATGGTGTGTGTCTTTGGGACGGCGCATTCTGCGAACGCGGCCGACAGCCCCGTCGTTCTCAATGAGCTCATGGCGGCCAACAACAGCTTCAGTGCGGACCCGCAGGGCGAGTTCGAGGACTGGGTCGAGCTCTACAACCCGGGCGACACGCCGATCGACACGGCGGGCATGTATCTGACGGATGACCCGGAAGCGCCCACGAAATGGCAGATCCCCACCGATGTGCCGGACCTGACCCGGGTCCCTGCGAAGGGTTATCTCATCATCTGGCTCGACAACGATGTGGGCGATTCCGGCCTGCATGCGTCGTTCAAACTGAGCGCCGCGGGCGATCAGCTTGCGTTGTTCGACAAGGACGGGACCACGCAGCTCGATCTTGTGGCATTTCAAGACCAGCGGACGGACATCTCCTACGGGAGGTCCTCCACGGTCGACGATTCCTGGCGGTACATGATTCGCGCGACGCCGGGGGCCGTCAACACCATCGCCTACCAGGGAGTCGTCGCAGATACGAAGTTCAGCCACGACCGGGGCTTCTACGAGGAACCGTTCACGGTCGAGATCTCTACGAAGACGCCCGATGCGGAGATCTACTATACGGTTGACGGCAGCTCGCCTTTTGACACGGGGCGTTCCGTGCCCACCGGCCGTCTGTACACCGGCCCGATCCCCATCGCTACAACCACCTGCCTTCGCGCCGTCGGCTACAGATTGGGCTGGCTGTCCACGAATGTTGACACACAGACGTACATCTTCCTTGACGACGTTGTCAAGCAGGCGACGAATCCTAAGACCGGGGCCCAGGTTGTTCCCGCCGGCTGCCCTGCCACGTGGCCCGGCGGCTCGTACTCCGGGACTGTCACCGGCGACTATCAAATGGACCCGGACGTCGTCGGGGCGGACGGCAAGGACAAGTTCGGGGGCCTCTATGCCAAGACCATCCGAGACGACCTCAAAGCCGTCCCCACCGTATCCCTCGCAATGGCCCTGGACGATTGGTTCGGGCCCAAGGGCATTTACATCAACGAATCCCAAGACGGCACGGAACGCGTGTGCTCCCTGGAGTGGATCGATCCCAATGGAGAAGGCGGGTTCCATGTCAACTGCGCGATCGCCGTGCAAGGGGGGATCCGAGGCGGCGGCACCAGCCTGGACCGGTGGAAGGTGTTCAAGCTCTCGATGCGACCTCGTTTCAAGCCGTACACGGATGACGGCAAGCCCACCGGCGGGCCCGGACAGTTGGACTACCCTGTGTTTCCGGATTCGCCGGTTCGCAGCTATGACACGTTCGTGCTCGATGAAGTGCTCACCAACGCGTGGAACCACAGCGGCCAGCATATGTACGGGACGTACATTCAGGATCAGTACGTGTCCGACCTTCACAACGCAATGGGGGGCCAGTCGCCGCACGGCCGCTACGCGCACCTTTACATCAACGGGCTGTACTGGGGCATGTACTACGTGCACGAGCGCCCGGATCACTCCTGGGCCGCCCAGACGTTCGGCGGCGAGAAGGAGGAGTACGACGCCATTCGGCACAACGCCGGCCTGATCATCAACAGCGGCCCGAATGGCAGCGCCACGAGCAAATTCAACGCCATGCTCAGCGCCGCCAGCCGTGTGGCGGCCGACCCCGGCAGTCTGGACGCATACGATGACCTTTGCCGGATGCTGGACGTGGACAACTTCATCACGGACCTTCTCGCACGCTGGTACGCGACGAATTGGGACTGGCCGGAGAAGAACTGGTACGCCACCCACCGTGCCCCTGACGGTCAGTGGCGATTCCACACGTGGGATGCCGAGCACTCCATGGAGTATTGGAACTCACAGAATGTGCTGGGTCTGAGCGTCAGCGGGATTCACGACAGGCTCAAGGCGAGTCCGGAGTATCGCATGCACTTTGCAGACCTCGTGCACCGGTTCTTCTTCAATGACGGAGTGCTCACGTATCCGCACACGGCCGACATGTACCGCGAGCGGATGGCCCAGATTGACCGGGCCATCGTGGGCGAATCGGCCCGCTGGGGCGATGCGAGATCGTCCACACCGCACACGCGAGCGGACTGGCTGGCCAACCAGAACAACGTCTTGTCCCGGTTCATCGAACCTCGTTCGACTTTCGTTCTGAATTGGCTCCGTAATGCCGGCCTCTATCCGACTGTCGCTGCCCCCATCTTCTATGTCAACGGCGCCTATCAGCACGGCGGGCACACTGCCGTCGGTGACCAACTCTCGATGCAGGGCGGCGACGGCACGACGTGGTACACTCTCGACGGCAGCGACCCAAGGGTTCGCGGATCGACGCCGCAATCTACTGAGACCAAGCTCGTGGCGGAAGACGCCGCCAAGCGGGTTCTCGTTCCGACCTCGCCGGTCTCCGACGCCTGGAAGGGCGGCGATGCGTTCGACGACTCGACCTGGATCAGCGGTGCTGGCGGTGTCGGCTTCGAGCGAAGCACCGGATATGAAACCTACTTCGACATCAATGTGCAGAACCGAATGTACAACCAGAACGCCACCTGCTACGTGCGAATTCCGTTCAACATCGAGGTGGCCGACGTGATGAATCTCACGAACCTCACACTGAAGGTTCGCTGCGACGATGGTTTCATCGCCTACCTCAACGGAAAGGAGATTGCGAGGAAGAACTTCACGGGCGATCCCACGTGGAATTCCGCCGCCAGCACGCAGAACTCCGACAGCGCGGCTGTGGCCTTTGAGTCTTTCGATGCCACGGCGTACGTCTCCAGTCTGCGGCTGGGCGGCAATGTCGTGGCCGCGCAGGCGATGAATCAGTCCACCACCAGTTCGGACCTCCTGTTCTCCGTCGAGCTGGTGGCGATCAAGAGCGTGACGGGCGAGACTCCGACAGGCATTGCCGACACGGCCGTGCGGTACGCCGGGCCGATCACAATGTTGCACAGCGCGCCTGTGAAGGCCCGGTCGCTCAACGGCGGCGTCTGGAGCGCCCTGAACGAGGCAGTCTATGGGGTCGGGCCGGTGGCCGAGAGCCTGCGAATCAGCGAGATCATGTATCATCCTGCGGGCGATCCCAACAGCGAGTTCATTGAGTTGACGAACGTCGGCGGCGAGACGATCAACCTGAACCTGGTCCGATTCACGAAGGGGATCGAGTACACCTTCCCCAGCTTCGAGTTGCCAGCGGGTGGTTACTGCCTGTTGGTGCGGGACGCCGCTTCCTTCAAAGCTCGATACGGCGACCAACTCCCGATCCTGGGCCAATACAGCGGCAGTCTCAGCAACGGCGGCGAGGACATCGAACTGGTCGATGCGGTCGGGGCGATCATCGAGAAGTTCGAGTACAAGGACAACTGGTTCGATCTGACGGATGGGCTGGGGTTCTCGCTGACGGTCCGAGCCCCGCAGGCCGGCGTCGACCTGGGCAGCCAAGGCGCCTGGCGGCCCAGCGCCTATACGGGCGGCTCCCCCGGGACGAGCGACACAGGCCAAGTGCCTGAACCCGGTTCTGTGGTCATCAACGAACTGATGGCGAGTCCCTCGGGCGGCACATCCGACTGGGTGGAGTTGCACAACACGACCGCTCAGGCGATCGACCTGGGCGGATGGTTCCTCAGCGACGACCTCGATGACCTGACCAGATATGAGGTGGCCGCCGGTACGATCATCCCCGCCGGCGGCTATCTCGTGTTCTCGCAGGATGAGCATTTCGGCAACACATCCGATCCCGGCTGCCACGTGCCCTTCGGCCTGAGCAGAAACGGCGAGACAGTGTACCTGCATTCCGGCTTGACCGGGGTCGTGACCGGCTACAGCGAGCAGGAGAAGTTCGACGCCTCCGAGCCTGGAGTGTCCATGGGCCGCTGGCAAAAGAGTACAGGCTCGTTCAACTTCGTCGCTCTGACCGAGCCGACCCCGGGTACGGCGAACGCCGCTCCTGTCGTTGGGCCAATCGTGATCAACGAGATTATGTATCATCCCGCGGACGCCGATGGGGTCGAGTATGTGGAATTGCTCAATGTCGGCGCGGACCCCGTGACACTCCATGACTCAGACAAGCAGACTGCGTGGCGGTTCACGGACGACCCGGACGATCCGCGTGTCGACCTGTTGTTGCCGAGCAATCCGCCGGTGACATTGGCTCCAGGCGGATATCTGTTGTTGGTGAAGGAGGCGAATCTGGCTCGGGCCAGGTACAGCGTGCCGGCTGACGTGACGATTGTGGCCTGGGGAGCAGGCAAGCTGGCCGACGACAGCCAGAAGCTCCAACTGAGCCGGCCGGGAGGCGAGGAGGATGACGGCGCGCGTCTGTGGATTCGTGTGGATCGGGTCGTCTATAGCGATGGTTCCCATGCTCAGGACTTTGCCGGAGGCGTCGATCCGTGGCCCGCCCAGGCCGATGGCCTGGGCTTGTGCCTGAGCCGCGTCGATCCGTCGGCTTACGGCAACGATCCCGACAACTGGCGGGCGGCTGTGCCGTCACCGGGCGCCTCGAACAACTGATCGCTGCTGTTGCCTCGGTCTTTTTACACCGTTTTTACAGCCGCCGAATATCTATCCAAGAAAGGTCTTTTTACACGCTCTTTACACATCCGGACCGTCTTCGTGCGTTATAGTTAATGTGGGAACTAAACGCAACCGCATCCAGAATTGATGGAGGCACGAAGATGCACAAGTCCGGAACCTCGCAGATCGTCATGACCCTGCTTCTGCTCGCGCTGCCTTGCTCCTGCCTGGGCCAGATCGAGCATGTGACCATTCACCCGCCGCTGACGAATCTCCTTGTACCGCAGAGCCGCCCGTGGGCCTTCACACCCGACCGCCGAAACAGCGTCCAGGTCACAGAGGTCCACGCCCGGATCGACATCGTTGAGATGACGGCGACGACGACGATCGATCTGCACCTGGAGAACCAGAGCCCGCGGAGGCAGGAGGCGGAGCTGATCTTCCCTGTGCCCGATGGGGCCGTGGTGCGAGGGTTTGCTTACGACGGTCCCGGCGGGCAGGTGACTGCACAGGTCCTGCCCAAGGACGAGGCCCGACGAATCTACGACAGTCTCGTGGCGAAGATCCGGGACCCGGCCCTCGTCGAGTTCGTCGGGTACAACCTCATTCGCTCCAGCGTCTTTCCGATTGAGGCCCGCAGCAAACAGAAGGTCCGCCTGACGTACGAACATCTGCTCGAAGTCGATGGCAACCGCGTGGACTACCTCCTTCCTCGCACCGAATCGCTCCAGTACGCGGTCCCGTGGCACATCAGCGCCAGGATCAGGGCCGAACGTCCGATTTCCACGGTCTACTCCGCCAGTCACAAGCTCCAAATGGAGCGGCTCAGCGAACGCGAGATCTTGCTGAAGATCGTGGCCGCCGCGAGTCGCGAACCGGGCCCGTTTCGCCTGTCCTACCTGCTCGAGGCCGATGGTGTGACCGCGTCGATTTTCGCCTATCCGGACGAGAAGGTGGGCGGGGGGTACTTCCTGTTCTTAGCCGGCCTGCCCGCCAAGGCGACTCAGGACCCGAATGTCCAGGCCATCAAGCGGGAGGTAACGCTTGTCATCGACCGCTCCGGTAGCATGAGAAACGAAAAGATCCAGCAGGTGAAGGAAGCAGCCATGCAGATCATCGCAGGTCTGCGGCCGGGCGAGGCCTTCAACGTCCTGCTCTACAGCAATGGGGTGCAATGGTTCTCTCCGAAGCCCGTCATCAAGGACGAGTCCACCGAGCGGGCTGCCCGCAAGTACATCGAGGGCATCACCGCCACCGGCGGCACGAACCTCCACGATGCCCTCCGCGCGGCCCTCGAACAGGAACCTACGAAGGGAATGCTCCCAATCGTGCTGTTCCTGACCGATGGCTTGCCCACGGTGGGCCAGACCTCGGAAACGGCCATCCGCGAGCTGGCGGCCCAATCGAACCCGCATCGCCGGCGGATCTTCACTTTCGGCGTGGGCTTCGACGTCAACGCGCCGCTCCTGGAGAAGATCGCAGCCGAGTCGCGGGGACGGGCCGAATTTGTCCTGCCGCAGGAGGATGTGGAGGTCAAAGTCGGGGCGGTTTTTGACCGCCTGACCGGGCCGATCCTCGCCGAGCCCGAATTGCGGATCGTCGATGCACACGGCGATACGGCCATCGGTCGGACCCGGGACATCCTCCCGGAGAGACTGCCCGATCTGTTCGAAGGGGACCGCCTCGTTCTCCTGGGCCAGTATGTCGGCGACGACCCGCTCGCCTTCGAGGTGACAGGCAGCTATTTCGGCAGGCGACGCGCCTTCAAGTCGCATGCGGATTTTGCGAAGGCCAGTGAGAAGAACGGCTTTGTGCCGCGACTGTGGGCCAGCCGCAAGATCGCTGAACTGATCGATGCGGTCCGGCAGGCAGGGGCCG
>ENA-UPTA01002190-UPTA01002190.1-activated-sludge-metagenome-genome-assembly--contig:-NODE-2190-length-20443-cov-6.643565_pt1 | contig 20443 bp, 17 predicted proteins | sample MGYA00238184_ERZ773361 | MGnify/ENA primary metagenome ERZ773361 (study PRJEB29100, sample SAMN05720205) | activated sludge metagenome | isolation source: anaerobic digester from wastewater...
GAAGCCAGACTTATGCGCTGGCTTCTTTAAAAAGTTTTAATCGGACAACAGTGATAAAAATACTAAAATTTTAATTGAAAAAGTAATACTTGAAATTTAAAGTAATTTCAATAAATCGGTTGCCATTTGTGCACAGTTTAAATAGCGATATTGAAATGATTCCTGTAACAATTGATCTGTTTCCTCAAATGAATAGGCCCCCGGAGGTTTCCTGAAATATGGTTTTTCACAGGCTTTTCTGATGATGTTCATTACCGGCTCTGAAATGGCATCATGCGAAGGTATTGGAGCAGAAACCTGCATTTGTACCATATTGATCGGGTTTTGCGATTTGTGAGGTGGAGTACCTGAGATCAATTCATACATCATTAATCCAATACTGAATAAATCTGTTGAAGCCCTTACCAGGTGCAGATGATTTAGTAATAACTCAGGTGCACTGTATTTTATATTGTAAGAAATCCTTGTTTTTGTGGTTTGTTGAGGTATATAACGGGTTGTTTGACATAATGCAAAGTCGATGAGGGTAATTTGAACAAAAGCATCGCTATCGTTTGTGTCATTCGTAATAATAATACTGCCGGGTTTTAATCCGCAGTGAAATACCCCTGCTTCATGGGCAGATACAAGTGCATCGAGAAGGCTTACCATAATCCGGCAAACTGTTTTTTCACGGTTTTGCCTGCTGATTCGGGTTCCGTTCAAGTAGCTAACAAGGTCGATACCGTCGACATATTCCTGAAATAAGTAAAGCCCCGTTTCGTGACTGATGAAGTCAATGTTTTTAACAACACCCGGTTTTTCGAAATTCAACGATGATTCGATAAAAAACCTGGATATGCGTTCAGGGTCGCTTTTTAAGCTGTTATGCAGGAATTTGCATATTACACGTTTTCGATCGGGCATCATGATTGCCGGATACACTATTGAAAACCTGCCTTTTGATATTATCAGGTCTTTATTGTTAGGATAAAGCAGAAAGAGATGATTACTGTTACCCTGCAGAATCAATGCCCCATCCAGACTCTTATCGCTTGTTGTATTCATCTTTGGCACGGCCTCCCCATTGGTCATCGCTATTCATCTGATCGGGATTATACAGTGTATTGTTTCTTTTATTTAACTGCCGCTCCCAGCTTGGATTACGTAATTCACCGGTTACATCAGCATGAAGTAATTCATATTCTTCTCCTGCAATCGAAGGATTGTAAAAAACAAACTTACGGTTTGTTTCATCTCCTATCTTATAATAGTGCCAAATTTCGTATGGATATGCTGTGGGTTCGTGTTTGCTGACGTAAATATCGTTAGGTGTTCCATATTTCAGATATACTCTGCCACGATCGGTTTCAAAACCTTTTTTAATTGGAGTGGAATACCACTTATTCACATAGTCAACCTGAGCTTTGTATATTCCCCATTCACCGGTTGGGTCGGCAGGGCTGCGTTTAATCCAGAAGCTCGAGAAGAAATTCTGCATCGTTTGCATATCAGCAGTTTTTACCTGATAATCAATAAAATTACATTCATTGTTGTTTGCGATGGGGCGCAGACTTAGGATATAGTGTCTAACAGTATCGAGGTTTTCCGAAATCCCTGCGAATTGTAAGTTATAGCTGTTCTGATTGGCAGGATTTGCATCAGTTGGAGACCTTTTACTCCGCTGAAAAAAAGCTTTTGTCGATCCGATAATTTCGTTGTTGCGATTCCTGACCTCAACCACAAGATTATAATTACCCGAGTATAATTCAGTAATCATGAGTTCTCCAATGAAAACATTGTAGTCCTGCGATTCCATTTTTTTAAACCTGTTATACATATCAATTTTTTCGCTGTTTTCGAATTTTTCGATATAGTAGGTTAGTACAACAGGGTCAGTGGTTATTTGCTTTACGTTGTACATTTCTACATAAAAAATCAACTTATCAATATTCGAAGGGTAAAAGTCAGAAATATATGGAACCAGATCATATCCGTGTTTTGTGAGCACAGTAGGTGTTTCCGATGCTTTATATGATTCAATATATTGAATATTGCTGAATTTTAATGCTTTCTCAGGGTACTCAATATTGATAATATCGGAATACAGATATTGATCGCTTTCTGCATGTATATCCTTAATAATGAGTTCGAGATTATAAATACCGTTTACAAGAGAAACTCGCTGCACATCAATAAAATTAGGTTTTGCTCCTGTAGAATCCGAAACTTCAGGACTTTTGAGATTGTATTTACGATATGTGTAAACCTCCCCGTTTTTGTAGAACACCAGAGTAACTTCGATTTCAGCATTGTATTTACCATTTTCATTCTTGACAAAAACAGCTGAATTACCTATAGTGCTTATACAAGCATCAATATACGGCCCTTCCGGTGAATTGAAGCTTGAATACATGAAATATGCTTCCAGATTACTTGCAAATAGCGAAGAACTAAGCATGCTAACGATAATACACAAGAGCAAATTTTTCATAGTTGATGAATTTTAACTACACAAGATAGCCATTATTTTTTATGTTGCATAAAGTCGGCAATAATATTTTGCAAATCACTAAATATCAAACTATTACTTGCTATTATTTCTTTGCCGAAAATGTGATTGGGTAAACCCGAAAAATCGCCAACTCTTCCTCCGGCTTCTTCAACAATTATGGCTCCTCCTGCCACATCCCAAGGTTTAAGGTCATATTCATAAAAAGCATCTAATCTTCCACAAGCAACAAAGGCAAGATCGGCTGCTGCTGAGCCCAATCTCCTCACACCGTGGCTATTTTGGATAAGATAATCCATTAGCCTGAAGTATTCTTTATTTCTGCTAAAATTGCTTACGGGAAAGCCGGTGACATATAGGCTGTTTTTGATATTTGAAGTAGAGGATACTTTAATTCTTTTCGAATTCATGAAAGCTCCTTTTGATTTTATTGCGCTGTAACATTCAGAGCCGGTTATTTCATACACAACTCCAAGTAATGTGGTGCTGCGATACATTAATGCAATACTTACAGCATAAGGTTGTAAGCCATGAACGAAATTCGTTGTACCGTCAAGGGGGTCAATTATCCACTGATAGTCGGCTTTTTCAGGCTTAATGGAATTCTCCTCTGTTATGTAACCTGCATTTGGGACAATGTCCTTCAACGATTCCACAATAAATTGCTCCGATGATTTGTCAATATAAGTTACAAGGTCGTTCAACCCCTTAATCTCAATTTCCGAAGACTGAAGCTTTGACCTTTCATTTCGGATAAGACTTGCTGCTTCGCCTGCTATTGATTCAACTGCAGTGCAAATTGACGATAAATTCAAATTCATAGAGTTCTGATTTTCATGTTACCGGATTCCGATAATCCAATAAGTTCTACATGTGTGATTGTGTTAATATTACAAGCCTCGTAAGGCATTTCTGCTTTTATGTAGTTTTCGGTGAAACCAAACATTTGCATGTTTTTTTTGCTGGATTCCCAAAGTATATGCTGGTGCTGCCCGATATTTTTCTGGTAGAATTGTTTGTGTTTCAATGCCGATAGTTGATGTAAACGATTGCTCCTTCGTTGAATTTCGGGAAAGCCCACAGGTCCGCTAATAGCAAGTGCATCAGTGTGTTCTCTTTCAGAATAGCTGAAAACATGTATAAATGAAATATCCTGGCTTTCGATAAAAGTGTAGGAGTCTTCAAAATACTTTTCCGATTCTCCCCTCATTCCAACAATAACATCACAACCAACAAACGAAAGCGGAAGGTATTTCTTTATTGTTCTGATTCTATCGGCAAATATTTCGGTAGTGTATCGCCGTCGCATCAACCTCAGCATTGTATTGCTCCCCGATTGCAGCGGAATATGAAAATGCGGCATAATATGTTTCGATGCTGCCATAAAAGCAATAATCTCATCGCTAAGCAGGTCGGGTTCAATGCTCCCGATTCGAATCCGGACCATCCCTTCTGTACTGTCTAGCCGTTTAAGTAAATCGATAAATCGTTCATTCGTTGATTTTCCAAAATCTCCGATATTCACACCGGTGAGAACAAGTTCGTTGATATTGCTTTTTATCAGAATGCTTGCGTGCTTTGCCGTATTCTCAATCGACTGGTTTCGACTTTTTCCCCTAGCTAAAGGAATGGTGCAGTATGAACATTTATAGTCGCACCCATCCTGTATTTTCAGAAAACTACGTGTTCTGTTCCCAATACTGTAGGCGGGAATAAACCGTTCGGGGTGACAGATTTGCAATGGTTCAGATATTTCATTATTTAACTTTCGTTGTACCAAACCCGAAATGTTGTCTTTCTCAAAATTTCCAACAACAATGATATCCTTGTGTATCCTTTTTATTTCATCAGCTTTTAATTGGGCATAACAGCCTGTAACTGCTATAACTGCTGCTGGGTTCAAATGGTAAGCCCGCTGAATGGCATTTCTGCTTTTTTTGTTTGCTGTGGCGGTAACTGTGCACGAATTTATTACATATACATCAGCATAATTTTTAAAATCGACGATTTTAAAACCAAGTGCTGCGAATTCCTGTGATATTGAGGAGGTTTCGGCAAAATTGAGCTTACATCCCAACGTACAAAATGCTATTGTTTTTGCAATTGTCATGATTATACAGGTGAAAAAAAGCTTTAAAATGCACTTGTGTTTAAATACTCCCTTTGAAGTACAATGTTCTTAAAATATAGTTGTAATATACGGGCACCGACGCCTCCCGCACGAAATAATATTTTTCTAATGTGGATTAATTGTCGTCTTCGTCAAAGTTATCGAGGTCTTCATCATCGTCCTCATCAAACTCATCAAAATCAAAATCCTCACCTTCGTCTTCATCAAAGTCGTCGAATTCACCAAATTCAGTATCGTCGTTTAGTCCTTCCAAATCTTCCTCTTCGAATTCTTCGATACTGTCGAAATCATCATCTTCGAATTCTTTCATATCGTCCATGAAGGGATCAAAATCTTTACCCATAGCTATACTTTTTTTTGTTCAAAAACTTGAGTTAATTCTGTGGGTAAACTTATTAAAAAAAATAATAACACAATAAAATTCGCTGAAGAAATTCTTTTGCCAAAATATTTTTTGTTTTAAAAATGTCTTGTGTGTAATATTCTGAAAATCAATGGTAAAGCCAAGTTGCCCATGTTTGAATTGAGTTCTACAGCAACTCCGACTTCAGGAAATACCCTGTATAGCTGTTTTTATGGAGAGCTATTTCTTCGGGTGAGCCTTCTGCAACTATTTGACCACCTTTGTTACCCCCTTCCGGTCCCATGTCAATAATATGGTCTGCGCATTTAATAACGTCCATGTTATGCTCAATAATAATCAGTGTGTTCCCTTTATCGGCAAGTTTTTGTAGCACATGCATCAGCACCCTGATATCTTCGAAATGAAGACCTGTTGTTGGCTCATCAAGAATGTACAGGGTTTTCCCGGTATCCTTTTTCATAAGCTCAGTTGCGAGCTTTATCCTTTGTGATTCACCACCCGATAAAGTTGTCGATGACTGCCCGAGTGAGATATAACCTAATCCGACTTCCTGAAGCATCTTGAGTTTATGCTGTATGAAAGGAATATTTTCGAAAAAATCAGCAGCCCTGTCTATGGTCATATCCAGAATATCCGCAATCGATTTCCCCTTAAACTTTACTTCAAGGGTTTCTCTGTTATAACGTTTCCCGTTACATACTTCGCAGGGAACATGTACTTCAGGAAGAAAGTTCATTTCAATAATTTTTACACCGGCACCCTGGCACGTTTCGCATCTTCCCCCTTTTACATTGAATGAAAAACGGCCTAGCTTGTAGCCCCGAATTTTCGATTCAGGCAAACTTTCATAAAGTTTCCGGATATCTGAAAACAATCCTGTATAGGTCGAAGGGTTCGAGCGGGGTGTTTTCCCAATCGGCATCTGATCGACTTCTATTACCTTATCGATATTCTCGATGCCTTTGATTTCGGTGCAAGGCAGGGCTTGTGTTTTGGAGCGATAAAAATGCCCACTTAAAACGGGAAACAAGGTTTCGTGAATGATACTCGATTTTCCGCTTCCGGAAACACCGGTAACACAAATTATCATTCCAAGCGGAAGGCTAATGTCAATGTTTTTTAAATTATTACCCGTAGCACCGATTATCTGAAGTGACTTCCCGTTGCCCTTACGACGTTTCGATGGGATTTCAATTTTTTTTGTTCCGTTAATATAGGCAGCGGTAATACTCCCTGAATCTAACATTTCATGTGGCTCTCCGGCAAAGACTATATCTCCTCCGTTTTTACCAGCAGCAGGCCCGATATCAACAATATAATCTGCCGACATAATCATGTCCTTGTCGTGTTCTACAACTATTATTGAATTCCCTCTGTTTCGCAGTTCTTTAAGTGAATCGATTAGTTTCAGGTTATCGCGATGATGCAGGCCAATGCTGGGTTCATCAAGAATGTACAGCACATTTATAAGTCTGGAGCCAATTTGGGTTGCAAGCCGGATTCGTTGGGTTTCACCCCCCGATAACGACTTTGTAGGTCTGTCAAGCGAAAGGTAATCAAGTCCAACTTTTAGTAAAAAATCCAGGCGGATGCTTATTTCCTTAATAAGTTCTGAAGCGATGCTTTTTTGCCGTGCATTTAGCTGTGCCGGTAATTCAAGAAACCAGTTGTACAAGTCAGAAACATCCATCTGAGCAAGTTGTGCAATGTTTCTACCTGAAATCCTGAAGTGTAATGATTCTTTTTTTAACCGCAATCCATTACAAACCGGGCACACCTTATACGTGTTGTATTGTTCAGAATCGGAATTGTTTTTATTGTTACTATCATCTTCTGATTGCTTGTTCCTTAGCTGGTTTATTATTCCCTCAAAGTGAACTACATACCCTGGATTTGCACCAAGAGGTGTGTTTTTCAGGTGAATGGGTTCTTCGCAGCCGTACAGAATAATATTCATTACGGCATCGGGCAGCTCCGAAACCGGTGTTTGTATTGAACATTTGAATTTATCGCAAATAGCTTCGATAATCCAAAATGAAAACATATTTTTATATTTCCCCAATGGAACAATAGCACCGTCACTGATGCTTTTATTTTCATCCGGAATTATTTTATTAATGTCGATATCAGGCAACCACCCCAAACCGTTGCAATTCGGACATGCCCCTAATGGGGAATTGAATGAGAAGTTGTGCGGTGCAGGTTCATTGTAAGAAACTCCGGTTGTAGGGCACATCAAAAACTTGCTGAAATACCGGGCATCGGTTCCATCTTTTTCAAGTATCATGATAATACCTTTGCCAAATTTCATTGCGGTTTCTATGGATGATTTCAATCGCTTATGGTCTTTGTTGTCCGGTATCAGCTTGTCGATAACCAATTCTATGAAATGCGATTTATATCGCTCAAGTTTTAATGAATGACTTATCTCCTGAACTTTTCCATCAATACGGGCATTTAGGAAGCCTTTTTTGCGAAGCGATTCAAATAATTCACGATAATGCCCTTTTCTTCCATCAACAAGCGGTGCCAGAACATATACCGGTTTACCTGAATAGGAGTGAATTATATTCTGTATAATTTGTTCATCGGTATAGCGAACCATTTCTTCACCGGTATTGTAGGAATATGCTATTGATGCACGCGCATACAATAGCCTGAGATAATCGTATATCTCAGTTATTGTTCCAACAGTTGACCGAGGGTTTTTAACGGTTGTCTTTTGCTCAATTGATATTACAGGGCTTAATCCGGTGATTTTATCTACTTCGGGTCTTTCCAGATTACCAATAAATTGGCGGGCGTATGCCGAAAATGTCTCCAGGTACCTGCGTTGCCCTTCAGCATATATAGTATCAAATGCAAGCGACGATTTCCCACTACCGCTTAAACCGGTTATAACCACCAGTTTATTTCTGGGTATTTGTAAGTCGATGTTATTAAGATTATGGACTTTCGCCCCAAAGATTTCTATGCTTTCAGTTTCTGTCATACCCTTCTTGCAATCGTTTGATTTAAAAACTGTTACCCCTTTAATAATTTACCTGGCTATTATTCGTGCGCCATTTTCCGGAATCACTATTGTGTATTTTTTTCCGGACCGATTTACCAAAAGGGTGTCGCGAAGCCATGGATTAAAAACTTTCAGCATTTTATAATTAATTCCTTGCGAAAAAGCAAATTCCTGCAATCGATTTATCGATGTGTCAACAATTACCTCGCGAGTACTTATAGGAGAGTATTTGTCCGTATCTTTCATATAAAACCCGTATCTCTCAGGATTTTCCATGATAAGTTTTAAACTGATAATACGATATACATAGCGGGCAGGCTCTTCATGTAGATATAAATCCCAGTATGTGTTTACTTTCTGATGCTTTATGCGCTGCGACAGCCCGCCCATACCCATGTTGTAGGAAACCGCGGCCAGTGACCAACTGTTGAAAATGCGGTAAGCGGCTTTTAAATAATTGCAGGCAGCCTGAGTTGAAGCAATTACATTATACCTTTCATCAACATTGTTGTTTACCTCCATTTTATATTCCTGAGCCGTTGCTTTCAGGAATTGCCAGAAACCTACCGCTTGAGATGGACTGATTGCGTTACTCAATCCGCTTTCTGCAACACATAAATATTTGAAGTCGTCGGGAATGCCGTTTTGCCTGAGTATTTCTTCAATTATTGGGAAGTATCGCTCAGCCCTTTTAATATACAGAATGGTGGAGGAATGCCGGTAGGTGTTTATGAGCATCTCCATATCAAGGCTTTCATAAACATCAAAATACTCAAGGGGGACTCTTTCACCTGCAAAGAAAACCGAATCGGGTATTTCGGGTGATATTACAGAATATTGAAATAAACTATCCTGGAAATTAAAAATATCACGGGTTTTCTCTTCGGTTTTGCTACTGAAGATGAACAGGTTGCTGATAATCATGCCTATCAGTATACCTGCAATAATCAGGATGGGAATTTTAATAATGTTTTTTTTAACTGGCATACCTACTTTTTTGGCTTTGAAATTTTGGTAATACTGTATAAAGTAATAAATACACCAATTGGATATATGGACAATATCCAAAACTGCTTATTAGACCATATTTCGACATTCAGAGCGTAATAAGCCATGAGTAATCCTATGCAATTCAATGAAAACAATATTAACGCAATCCCTCTTTCGCTTATGCCGAGATACGATAAATGGTGGGTTGTATGATCGCGTCCTCCCACGAATGGTGACTTTTTTCTCAATAGACGATTTATGGTAACCGTTGTAGTATCGGTTAAAGGAACAATAAATGCGAGTGCTACGGCAATAACCTGTTTAGAATTGTAAGCATACGAATACTCTTCCACATCAACACCATTCCAGAAAACCGTAATGCCAATAAATGCAAGAAATACGCCCAGTATTTGACTCCCATTATCGCCCATATACATTTTGGAAGGATGCCAGTTAAAATAAACAAAGCTTATTAATGCCCCAGAAAGAACAACGGATATAAATACCTGAAGCCCTGACAAAGAGGCATTACTAAATAGAGCATACAAAACGCTACTGCCAACTATACTGAATGAAGTCATTGTAGTGATGGCATCCATATTGTCGAGCATGTTGATAGAATTCATAATGCCAACAACCCACAATATGGTTATAGTGTAATTAATTGCATCGATGGGTGATATTTTAATATAAATATCACTAAAAATAAAAATTACCCCTACCAGCAATTGTACAATAAATTTGAAAAGAGGATTCGTATTAATTATATCGTCGGCAAACCCCATGAAAAATGAAATTGTTACTGCAATAAAAAGGCTTAGATATTCTTTTGTTGCAGCAGCTTCAACGCCATAAACAAAGAGGAAGGCTATCATACCCAACACAAACAAGCAATAAAATGTAATGCCTCCAAAAATCGGTTTCGATTGGCTGCTCCAACGAATGGCAGAGTTATTTGCCTTTTTTACAAGAAACTTGGGTTTTCGGTGAAGAAAAAACCTATTGAGGAACAAGCCTGCAATTATTGAAATTATCAGAACAATAAAAAAAAAGTAATTACTAGCCATATCCCTTACAAGGTTTTCTTAAAACGTATTAATTGAATCAGTATTTTCAGCAGCGAAACCTTAGGTTCGTCATCTTTCGAATAGTAATTGTTTTGTTTCACGTAATCGGTATATCCGTAACCATATCCATAACCATAGCGGTTATACCCATAACGGTATCCGTACCCGTATTTATAACCGTATCCGTATTTACTATCGCCACCTTGAATTCCGTTCAGAATTATGCTCAGGTTCTTTAACTTCGACGATTCAGCAAATTCATTGATATGTTCGATGAAAGCTTTTGGAGAAACTGCAGATCTCGTTATGTAAATCGGAAAATCGGCCATCTGGTACGATGTCATTGCATCGGTAACAATCCCAATAGGAGGGGTGTCGATAATTACAAAATCGTATTCGTTCTTCAGGTCTTCGAATAGCTTTTTATAACTTGGATTAAGAATAATTTCACCCGGATTTGGTGGTACAGGGCCCGAAGTGATGAAGTGAAGATTATCAATCTCAGTAGTATGAATACATTCCTGAAAAGTATGTCGTTCAATCAATATAGTACTTATACCCTTTAGGTTATCAGTCTCAAAGCTCTTGTGGAATCGTGGCTTTCTAAGGTCAAAATCACACAAAACTACTTTATATCCAGCCATGGCAATTATTGCACCCAGATTTATAGCAACAAATGTTTTACCCTCACCGGAAATTGTCGATGAAATAGTAATTATCTTGCTATTTTTCGTTGTACTCATGAATTCCAGGCTTGCCCGTATATTGCGGAAAGCTTCTGCAAGCATCGATTTAGGATGGTTGTGAATAATTAGCTGCGATACATCGGATTTTGATTTATGAACCGGAACACCACCGATAACAGGAATATCGCTAAAACTATTAATGTCGTCGACAGTGGTAATTTTATTGTATAGCAGATATCTTACCAAAAGTATGGCTATAATAACGAACAAGCCGATCAGTATCGAAAGAAGCATAATGGTGGTAAGAATGGGCGACTTTTGAGTTCTGGGAACCGATGCTTTTTCGAGAATGATATTGTTCGAAACAAGTCCTGCCTGAGATATCATGTATTCAGCCTTAGTGCGGATCATTTCATAGTAAAAGCTTTCGTTGATGCCATACAATCGGTTGAGTTTTGTAAATTCAATTTCCTTGTACGATGTATCTGAGAACATGCCCGATTCAAGTTCGCTGATCGAAGCCTGATATTGAATCTTCTGTTGTTCGAGCCTAAGGATTGCACTATTTATGAAATCAATAATTATTTGTTTTTTCGACTCAATCTGCTCGTCAATTTTTTTAATTCTGAAATTATTCCCGGTGATATCGAACATCAGTTCTTCTTTCTCTTCAATCAACGATTGCAGGGTGCTTAACAGGGATGTTAAAAATCTTTCAGAGTTTGAGCCAGTAACCAAGGCCATCAACTCATAAATGTTAAGTTTCGGATTATTGGATATGTCTTTTTTTACTTTTTCAAGGGTTGCAATTTCAAGTTCAATGTCAATTTGAAGGTCTTCCAGTTCCGAGACTTTCGATGTGTACATGGTAACTTTATTGGTGCCATATTGATCCAGCCCGGGGGGGATTTTGTTTTCCCGTTTAAAATCACTCAGGTCTTTTTCGGTTTGATCAAGCTCTTTATAAATAGTTTCTAACTGCTGGTCGATGTATTTTATCACATTTGTTGCACTTTCTTTTTTCCGGCTTAAATCGTATTCAAGAAACTTTTCTGCAATAGTATTGGTAATTTCAGCAGCTTTAAGTGCATTGTTATCACTATACATAATCAGTATAGTTCTGGCGGCATCATTCTGAACCCTGACAATAAGGTTGGCAGATATTTTTTGCAAAAAAGTGCCCGGATTGTTAATTACAAAAAAGTATTTCGATTTAGCGTCTGATTCTTGTTCAATCCTGATAGTTTTTGGCGAATCGTAGTGAATGAATATTTCGCCGCCAAAAATAGGGTGCCAGTCTTCAGGTGACAGAATATATTCATAGTCTTCGTTTCCTATTTTATAACGCAGCTGATATTTATCCTTAATAAAATTGATATTGATTCTCGTGTTGTAAATAACAGGGTTATTAATGTTGACATATACGGTGAAAGGAGACTGCTTATATATCTCACTTGAGATAAACGTTCCCTTTTTAAAATAACTAATATCCAGTGGCAACTCCGTGAAGCATTCCCTTAAAAACGTCTTTGATTGAATAAGCTCTGTTACCGATGTAAGATCGCTTTGCGATACCTCGTTGTCAAGCTTTAAGAACTGATTGGTTTTGTTTTCTTCCTTGACCTGAATGATTGACCGTGTTTCATATATCGGTAGAGTGTACCTGTAATAAAGAAAGCCAGCAAGAACTGATGCAATCAGGATGAGAACAACCAACCACAGGCTCATGAAGAAAATTCTGATGAATACTCTTACATCGAAGCTTTGGTTAAATACAGGAATTTTTGCTCTCTTCATTGCTGTAATTACTTTTTAAAGAAAATACCGTAAACCGAAAGTGCTGTGGTGGCTAATGTAAGATAAGGGGCGATTTCTTTCAGGATTTTGGTAACATATTGTGGTTTGCTATCAATGTATATTACATCATTTGCCTGAAGAAGAAGGTTTGTTTCCTTAAGTTCGTCTAAAGTGGAAAGGTTCCAGTAGTACACTTCCGGGTTGTTAGTGATATCGCCTCTGATAAGTTTTATTCTATAGGCTCTGCTTATATCAGTCAGTCCTCCCAGTCGACTTATCGCTTCAACCAAGGTAATATTTTCCTTTGGAATGGTTATCGTATGAGCCCGGGTGCCACCGTCGTAAAAAACAAATACTTTTCGGTTGGTAACATCAATTAAAACAAATGGATTCTGATAATATTCAGAATACATGGTTTCGAGTTCCTGTTCAGCTTCCCTGATCGTGAACCCGGCCATATTGGTTCTACCCAGTGTCGGTAGCTTTACCAGTCCATCGTATTCAACAAGGTACTCCAATCCACTTTGAAGCATTCTGTAATCACTTTGGGTTCCTGCTTGCGTTCCTCCGCCCACTCCAATAAGTGAATACCCATCGTTGGTGGTAATTCTAATCGATAAAATATCAAAAGGTTTGATTCGATACTCTTTTTCAGATGGCTTGAATTCCGATATGGGGTAGTCTTTGTTTTCCTTGAACATCTCTGTTGGCCGCAATATTTTGCAGGAACTTAACGACATCAGGACTGCTGCAGTAAAGAATATGCTGATCAATCGTAATTGCATTTTGCAATGATTTGAATATTTTTCAAAATTAAAAAAATAATTGTAAAATACAACCAAGCTATTTGAGTAATTGATTATACAAGTCTTTCATATCAGCTACAAGCCGAGTGTAATGAAATTTGTTTTTTACAAACTCATAGCCAGCACGCGACATATCTTCCCTAAGTTCCTTGTTGTTGACAAGTAAAGTAAGATTATCGGCAAAAGCATCCAGATTGTCGTTTTCGCTGAGCAATGCAGTTGTACCGCTTATAACCACATCTTCGATGCCTCCAACTTTTGTACTGACAATAGGTTTGTTGGTTGCCTGGGCTTCGATGAGTGATACCGGTGTCCCTTCATTGTAAGAAGTTAAAGCAACAATGTCGGAGCCTGCAAAAACATAGTCTGCATCTTTGATCCACGAAGTAAAAGTAATATCTGCTTTTTGTTTTTTGTTTTCAATGGTTGTGCAACTAAGTCCCAATTGATTTGCAAGACCTTGTAAATCGCCGATAAGATTGCCATCCCCCACAATAAAAGCGCGAAGTTTTATAGCAGAATTTTTCTTTGCTTTGGCCAGAGCATTTATAAACAATGGGTGGTTTTTTACAGGAACCAGGCGCCCTATAATTGAAACGGCAACCTCATCATCATCGAGATTATATTCTTTTCTGAATGATTCCCGCTTAAGACTGTAGGAATCCTGAAATCTTTCCAGGTCGAATCCCAGAGGAATTACTCTGAATTTATCGTAAGGGGCAATGCGGTGTTCGTAACAAAGTTCCTGGAGCTGAAGATTGCTTATCGCAATGATTGCTGAGGTTTTTCTGGCTAAATTCCGCTCAAGGCCTTTGAAAATCATTGTCTTATAGCGGTTAAAATACGAATGAAATATATGCCCGTGAAATGTGTGAATTATAATAGGTACATTGCAATTAATTGCAGCATACCTGCCCAGAAATCCGGCTTTTGAAGCATGGGTATGAACAATGTCTGGTTTAAATTCTTTGATAAGTTTTTTTATCTTTCGATAAGCAATTAAATCAAGTTTCCCGTTGATTTCTCGCTTCATTTCAGGGATTACCACCGGGTTAAGTCCAAGTTTTTTTATTATATAATCGGAACTTGCCTCACTTTCATCAATGGCACCTCCCACAAGCAGGGTCTCAAATTCAGGCTCCATATATTTGCTGAGATATGCAACGTTGTATGTTGGCCCGCCAAGATTAAATCTGTTAATAATACGTAGAACTTTTGTCATAATTTAAACATAATATTTTTTCCACCAGTTCTGGAATACAAGCAGAGCCCAAATCTGAGCCTGCGAATCACCCGGATTATTACTTGTAAGCTTATCTTTAAGTTTTTCGATTGCTTCGTACTTGAATACATTTTGCTCAGTTACAAACCTCTCCGATAACAAGTCGTTGTCAATCATACTCCAAAGTTCATTGCGGAACCATTTCAGAAGCGGAACCTCAAAACCATGTTTCGGTCGGTGATAAAGCTCTGCCGGCAGCATGCTTCTGAAAGCTTCCTGTAAAATTATTTTTTTATGAGATAAGTTAATTTTATAAGCATCAGGTAGTTGAAATGCAAAGTCAACGACAGTGTGGTCGAGGAAGGGTACCCTAACCTCAAGGCTATTTGCCATCGACATTAAATCAACTTTGGTAAGCATATCGTTTTGCAGTACCATATGCATATCCGTATACAATATCTCACGCATTTCGCTTTTACCTTCAAAATACTGAAGCATTTCTTCTTTTCTTGCTTTACCTCCAGTTTTATTTAGGAAAGTATCCTTCAATAAAAAATGAATCTGATTTTCCTGTGTAATGCCGGCCCAATTCCAATATCTTTCCTTTGCTGTCAATTTAGCTCCCTGGCAAAATTTGTCGAGTTGTCGGAATAAGTTGCTGTATTTTGTGTTTCTCGACTGAGGCAGGTTGCTCCAAAGCCATGAAAAGTACAATGCAAGATGCTCTTTTGCCGAGGGGTGTATTAGCTTAAAATGCGCCAGGTGTTTGTTGTAGCCTGCAAACATTTCGTCGGCACCATCACCCGATAATGCAACAGTTGCTGTTTTGCGCGTATGCATGCTTAAAACATGCACCGCAATGGCTGAACTGTCGGCAAAGGGTTCGTCAAGATAATCGAGTACTTCCGGTAACTGATGTAGCAAATCATCGTTCGAAAGCTTGAAAACCGTATGGTTTGTGTTGAATTTTTTAGCTACAAGTTCTGCATAATTTGTTTCGTCAAAGAATGGTTCATCGCTGTAACCTATCGAGAATGTGTTCAGGTGCGATGTATGCCGGCTTGCCAATGCTACAATTATCGATGAATCAATGCCTCCGCTGAGGAACGACCCGAGAGGAACGTCTGCAACTAATCGGCGCTGTACCGATGCATCGAGCAAGGAAATCAGATGACTTTCTGCTTCATTTAAGCTAATATCAAGCTTCCCTGAATTGGGAATCTGGTAGAATCTTTCTTTATTCACGCTGTTTTTACTGACCTCAAGATATGCCCCGGGAGTTAAGCGAAACACATTTTGAAAGATACTTTTTTCCCCCGGAATATAATTAAGCTGGAAGTAGGCATATAACGATGATGAGTCAATGTTCTTTTCTATATTATACGCAAGAATCGATTTCATTTCAGAGCCAAAAATCAATACATTTTTGTCGAGATAATACAGTAACGGGTTGATTCCCATTCTATCGCGTGCAAGCAGGAGTTCTTCTTTATCGTTGTCGTAAAATGCAATCGAAAAGCATCCGTTAAGTTTTTTAAGTCCTTCTTTTCCTTCCTTAATAAGGAGATAAAGCAGGACTTCTGTGTCGGATGTACTTCGGAAATGAATTCCCTCTTTTTCGTATTGGTGGCGGAATTCTTTATAATTATAAAATTCACCGTTGTAAATAAGGGTATATCTCCCAGTCGGGTCGGTAAAAGGTTGAGAACCTGCATCGGATGTGTCGATTATTGAAAGCCGCGTATGACCAAGACGGACATTATTACCCTGATATGTCCCATATCCGTCAGGACCCCTTTTGCTAAGGGTTTTAACAGCAGCATCAACAAACCTGAATTTATCGGTTCCACTTTTATTAAATGCATATATACCTGTTATTCCGCACATATTTTTTTATTCGTCTTGAGAAAACATCGGATCCCATGGTGGAAGAATAATGGGTTCTTGCTTAAGCACTTCAAGCACATCATTACCGACATATTTTTTATTGACAACCAGCCTGAAAAGATACTCCGAAAACCATGCATCCGTAAAGCTAAGGTATCCATTATAGCCAGAAGATGCTCCCCAGCTGTTTTCGAACTGCCATTTTATCGGATTGCCATCCCTATTAATATCAACAGCTATAAGAAGCATTGCGTGGCTCGATCCACTATCATAGCTTTCAATTCTTTCCTTTTTGCTCATACTAAACGGTACTCCAAGCAAAGATTCAAAATCATAATTATTAAGATCAAGGGTGCCGTCATCGTTATTCCTGAATTTACCCACATCACATGAAGCATACATGGGTGTATTATCTTTTATACTTAATATGGCAAACTTCTTTATTTCGTCAGCAGGAAGATTTATATATCTCCACGAAATACCTTCTACCACATTTTTGTCTGATTCAATTTCGTATAGCTTGTAAAACTCACGTGTAGGGTCATTCATGAGCATCACAAAATTGGTTAAATCAAATTCTTTAAAATTTTTCTGGAAAAACGACAACGGAGTATATTCAACCATTTCTTTAACTTTCCCGTTTTTATCGGGGAACCCGTATTCAAATTTTTCAGGAGGCTCTCCCAGACATAGCACTAAGATGCGATATATTTCTTTAAGCATTTCCAGTTTGAGTGCATGCAGCTGTTCTTCACTATTCCCAGAATTGCATTCATCACGCAGCATCAATGCCTGCTCACGCAGCTTACGTTTTAAAAACTGATTTAACTGGGCTGTGTTTTCTGAATGGTAGGTTTCAGGCATAACGTGTTTTGGTACCACTCCATATTTAACAATCAGGTTAGCCCATGAATTCCAAACTCCTCCATCGCCAATAGGTTCTTTTAATAGCCACTCAACCTTGCGGTCGTTCAGGGGGAGTCCTGCTGTTGCAATTATGCCTTCCAGAAACATATTTGCTTTTTCGAGTTGGTCCCAAAAGAAAAGATAGTTGGTGGAAAACTCGAAATTCTGAAGGGAATGGGCTTCAATTATTTGCGGGCGCAATGTGTTCAAACCTGTAAACATCCAACACCTTCCGCTGCTTTTCTGGTCGGTAATCCCTTTAACAACCACTTTATCCGAAAACTGATGCTGCTCTTTACCGGTAATACTTCGTACAGTAGCGAGCTTAATAATACTGTTGCCGCTTACCGCATTCAGCAACGCCCTGTCGGCAGGTTTCGAATTATCGAATCCTGTTTTTATAGTGCTTACATCTTCCGGTAATAAGGAGTTTTGAGAAAAAGTCAACAACGATGCTAAGCAAAAAAATATCAACAAAGCTATTCTCATCCCAACTCAACAGTTAATTAACTCGTAAAGTTATAAAAATACTGAATAGTTGAAATATAATTTGGTTAAAAAGTTATATGTTGCTATAGATATAACATTAATAAATTCGCATTATTAATGCAAGGTTTTAAATGTATATCACCTTCGGTTTTTAGGTATTCAATTTATAGGCGCTGATTATCGTTTCCTTTTCCTGCAGTCCAACGGCATCCCATACGTGTTCTCCCTTATTAAACATAATAAGCGATGGAATACCTGTAACCTGATAACGCCGTGCAATGTCCGGAAACTTATCTACATTAACTTTAAGCACAATAATTTTCCCGTTCATTTCAGAAGCAATTTCCTGCAAAATCGGGCCTTGCATTTTACAGGGTCTGCACCAGTCAGCATAGAAGTCAACGATTACTGTTGTTGAACCTGAAATTATTTTGTCGAAATCTGATTCACTTTGCAGCACGACCACATTATCGGAGTCTTCCTGCTTTGCTGACCCCGTACAATTTATTAATGACAGAGAAACAAATAAAATAAGTGCCAGTTTTAAATTTTTCATTTTTGAGATTTTTTTATAGAAGTGGAAAGGAGGCTTCCGATAAGAAAGCCAAATATTGAGCCGTATAAAGTACTCAAATACCACAACGATTTAATAGGGCATGCGCCGGAAGCGCAACCAACAAATTTCCAGTACAGAAATCCGCCGGTGGCTCCAATAATGGTAAACAATACCAAGAGATAGTACTTTTTAATTAAGCTCTTCATTTTTAATTTTATGTATAACCGCTTTTTTTTTACAATGTTCAAACCGAAGTTATTTCTTTCAGCTTCAGTACAGCGTTTTCTATACCTGCCCCAACTTCGGCAATGCTTTTTGCCTCCATATAGCAGGGAGTAGTGATTATGTTTTTATCAGTATCGTAGTAATACCCGGTGGCATTGCAGGGTTTGTTTTTTCCTCCAACATGCATGATATGCCCGGATGTAACCGCATCGGTGCCAATGGTAACATCAGCCTTTAGAACTTTTGCAATAATTACAGGAGCAATGCATAGTGCAACAATAGGTTTTCCGGCCTTGTATGTTTGTAATAGAGCATTTTCTACTTGGCTGTTCACCGAAAAATTCTCTCCTTCTACCGCATATGAACAAAGGTTTTTTGCTGCCCCATACCCCCCGGGTAAGAGAAGCCCGTCGAAGTTCGATGCATTGTAATCGCTAAGTGGTTTAATATTGCCTCTGGCGATTCTGGCTGATTCAATAAGAACATTCCTTTTCTCCGGAACAACTTCGCGTGTGAAATGATTAATAACATGGTACTGATCGATGTCAGGGGCAAAGCAATGGTAATCAAACCCATGCTTCGACAATGCATACAAACTTAGTGTAGCCTCATGAATTTCGCTGCCGTCAAGTTGTCCGCAACCCGATAGAATAACTGCAATTCTTTTCATTATTTTATTTTGATAGAATGATTTTTTGAGTAGTCACGGCGTTGTTTTTAAGAACCTGGAATACATAGTTCCCGTTGGGTAAACTCGAAATATTCAATCGATCTGAATTGAAGTTATTCACACTCATTACCCGTTTCCCTATCATGTTATAAACTACTATGTCCGAGTTTTTTGCGTTGGTTATATAAACTGTACCCTTCGATGGATTGGGATATATGGCAATGTTGTTATCCAAAGCGTTAGTTTTTTCAATGGCAACGGAATTCGAAAGAGAAAAGGCGTCTGCCAGTAGCCAACTGCCTGCTGTTAATGTTCCAATATTGTAGCCAATGAGGCTACTGTTGCCTCCTGAGGTAATTCCCATCTGAATACTGTCGGGTACTCCCCATGTATACCAGTTGATCTGTAAGCTGAAAAAGGTCCATTCGGTATTCACTCCGGCAAACATGGTATCGGCAGAAGCAATAATTTCTGCATTGTTTGTAAGCCGGATGTAAAAAAGCGCAGTATCTCCCTCCGCCAGATTATATTTTATATATCCGCTTATGGTTTGTGGTACCCCGGTATAAGGCTCTCCTGGAATAACATTTAAGCCTTGCATTACTCCAATAGTTGCTAATCCGGGTTGAAGCCCCATAATAGAGTTTTTCGTCTCAAGGCGTAAGGCATAGTTTCCCGAATAAACATCCGAGGTTTCTTTGGTTGCGTTTAACGTAACCCATCCGGTAGGGCTATCCCCAATAATTGAAGTGGTCCATACCTCAAAATCCAGATTTGTGTATGCCTGCGAAAAAGTTAGTTTTGGTAAGGATCCAAATAGCAGTATTATAACAATAAGCGTGTATAGTTTTCTCATAATGCGTTTTATTTACCAAATTATAACAAAAATTATGCAAAAATGTTCTTTCTGGCAGATTGTAAAAAAAAAAGAAAGAATATTTGGTAATCTTGATAAAAGTGATCCCAGAAGGGTTCGAACCTTCGACCCCCTGATTAAGAGTCAGGTGCTCTACCAGCTAAGCTATGGGACCCAGAGTTTCAAAAAAATGTACCGGCTGCTCCGGTTTTGTGGTCCCACTAGGGCTTGAACCTAGGACCCCCTGATTATGAGTCAGGTGCTCTAACCAACTGAGCTATGGGACC
>ENA-UPTA01002193-UPTA01002193.1-activated-sludge-metagenome-genome-assembly--contig:-NODE-2193-length-20422-cov-19.371974_pt1 | contig 20422 bp, 16 predicted proteins | sample MGYA00238184_ERZ773361 | MGnify/ENA primary metagenome ERZ773361 (study PRJEB29100, sample SAMN05720205) | activated sludge metagenome | isolation source: anaerobic digester from wastewater...
TGCACCCAATTTTATTGTCATGTGATGTGCAATTATTTCATATTTTTCAGGTATCATAGGTTTAAATATTTTAATCAATTTATTCCTTGATTCATCATCCAAAACAACAGCACTATATGATATATTATTCATATTTTAATTTATTTCCATTTCCAAATATATCCACCAGCAGTTTTTCTTTGATTATTACATACTTCCGATATGTGCAATATTTTTGTTATATTGGTTGCTTCACTGCATGATGAAAATTCATCTACTACATTATTATAAATATCTAACATAATTACTGGTTTTGATAATTTTATGCCAATTATTGGTTTTTTCATTCCTCTTAACTTCATTGACATTTTGTTTTTATGTGATTCAGATAATGATTTTCCAAACATTGGATTTAATTTACCCCTTCTAAGATATCCCTTTCCAAACATTGGATTACCACTGCCACATCTTTTTTTCTTTGATTCATCATTCCATTTACACCCCGCACGTGATTTACCCACTTTACAAATATTATATCCAAAATTTTTATCTATTGAATTAAATTTGGATATGTACTGTTGTTCAAGCAATAACAACTCATCAATTGTAATATTTTCAAATTTTTCAATTACTTCAAACGTAAAATTTTTAACACCATATTTATTCCATGCATTTTGTAATAATGGATTTTCGTGTTTACTATTGTTGAGCAATTTTATGTGTGTTTTAAATCTAAAATTAATCGATTTTAATGTACTACCAATATAAACCTTATTATTTATATTATTTTTTATAATGTAAATACCTGCCATTAATACGTAAATTTTGTTAATACACTATAATTTTTATCTAATGCCATTAATGCTATTTCAACTTCTTTTAAACATTCATTAATTCCACCCCCGCAAATTACTAACTTTCCAGAATAATTCCTAAGAAAATCCATTAAATCTGGAATATTTATCATATCATCGGCATTTTCAAGCAAATCTTTAACATCACTTAAATCATATCCATACTTATTCATATATCCAATCCACATTTCTTCATCAATATCACGACTATCATTGATATTGTTTTCAATCATGTATTTGACAAGTCTTACAATTTCTTCTTCATCAATTCCCTCGTCCATGCAATATCTGAAAAAGGCATAACCCTTATCGTAAAATCTGGATGATTCAAGTATTTCTTCATTTAACCCCTGCTCCATTAACCATGTTACATATTCAGGTTGACTAACCATTCCCAATGTATCATGACCATTATATAAAAATGTAAGTGAGTTCAATGCATCAAAACTATCATTTAAAAAAGAAATGTATGAATCTAAATTAAAACTAATATAACTTTCATATTCAGGTTGAATATCAACAGATATTAAGTTCGCACCTTGAACAATACTAATACCAGAATCTTCCAGTAATTTAATTCGTTGCTGTTCTCTTATTAGCTTATCTTTTCTCATTTACAAATATGGTTAATTCTTTTTTGTCGTTACGTAACTTATTTGAATAAATTTTAAGTAATAATATTTTTTGCATGTCACCAATTGCCTTGCCCTGTAAACCAAGTTGCATTAAATCATTACCATTAATCGCCAAATCGTTAACGGTTTTTGGATATTTACCTTGTAATAATTCTTGTGCTGCTGTTTTAATGACTGCAGGTAAAATATTGCTTTGAAGTGATTGTGGTGATATCAAATACATGTTCGATGCAACCGCTCTCGCTTCAATTAAGTTTGTTGCTTCAGCACTATTAAATGCCATATCAAGTGCTTTGATTTCTTTATATGTATCAATATCACCTTTTAAATTATTTTTATAAAACTCAGCAGGATTTGATAATAATCTCGTTAATAAGAAAATAAATTCACCCATTGTTTTTACGTCATCAAATGGACTCCTATCAATTGTTGATTGTTTAATATCAAATCCAAATATTTGGGTAAATAATCCAGTGTCTTTTAATAATTGAGCACCTGTCAACATATCACCCTTTTTGATAATTTTATCGAATTCTGTCAAAATTCTTTCTGCAGGTATTTCTTTAATACGACTGGCATTGTTCTGAATCATTTTCATTGTTCGAGGCTCAATTTTAAAGCCAAAACGACTTGCGAATTGAACTGCACGAAGCATACGCAATGGGTCATCGCTAAATGCTTCTGGATTAACAATGCGAATAGTCTTATTTTTTAAATCCTCTTGTCCACCAAACGGGTCAATAATATTTCCTTCAACATCTTTAGCTATTGCATTAATGGTAAAATCTCTGCGTTCCAAATCCTTTTCAATTGGTAATGCATGGTCGGATGTTACATCAAAACCTTTATGACCACCCTCACCTGATGGCTTTTCAGTTCTCGGTATTGCAATATCTATTTCTTCGCCACCTTTAGGTCTGAACTTCAAAACACCAAATGATTTACCCACAGCATCAACACGACCATACTTTGAAAGCATTTGTTCAAGTTCATCCATTGGAATGCCTGTGATAAGAACATCCAAATCCTTACTTTCTTTTCCAAGAAATTCATCACGCACAGCACCACCAACACTATATATATTTCCACCATTTTGCAATACTTCATCTTTAAATGGAAGTTCTTGAAGTGACATTAATTGCGCCTCATTCAAATTAGTTTTATCTTTCATACTATCTAAGTCTAAAACAATTATTGCGGGAAATGAATCTATTCCTAATTTTCTAAGAGCATCAAATCTATGTCCACCTTCGAGCACATATGGACCTTGCTCATCTATTGCGATAATTAGTGGATTAATTTCTTTATTATCTACAATTTCCTGTGCCAAATTTATTATTCGTTCTTCTTCAGTATGTGAATATGACTTTGGATTTTTTGTATATTCTGGAAATGATGTTGAAAACGATACCTTTCTAATGCCATTTAATATTTCATAATCATTAAAAGATGCCTCAATTGAACTCATATTGGGAATTCTATTCCTAATAGTTAACCCCTCAATTTCGTCATCAATAATTATTGGAAATTGTTCATCATATTTCTTTAAATCAATATTTTCATGTACCATTGATTTCATATTATCAACAAGTTCATCATAATCAGTATTTTGAGCAATTTTCATTTGTCTTTCATATTCTGGGTCGTAAATTGGTGTATCGTATTCATCACCACTAATCATTTCATAATATGCATTCAATTTTTCTTTTAATTCATCGGTAATTGTTACTTTGCCAACATATTTACCCCTCACTGGTCTTCTGTATCTAACTTCTTGTAACAAAGCAAAATCACCCATATCCCAATGCGAAATATCAACATCAGGTTCTTCATTTATACCGTAAATATAAAAAATATTTGGAGATTTACCGTGCTGTCTGAACATAGAATATAATCCAAGCACAGCACCACCCACACTATGACTTGCAGCAACTTCAGGTTTATCACTTATCCAATGTGTGTCATATTTAATTACTGGATTTCCTTCATCATCAATTGCCTCATAGAAACCCTGTGGTTTAAATTTAACAGTCTTACCTGCATTATTTTCTACTGCACGGTAATAAGTCTTATTGGACTTTTTTTTTATGTCTTCATTGACCGAATTAAAATGCTTTTGAATATATTTTTCAATTGCTGGCTGACTAAAATCAAGCATTCCAAATATTAATTTTGCTTCTTCTGCATTGCTCGGCTTTAATGAACCACCACGTTGTTTTGCAAGCATTAATAATTTTTCAGCTACATTTTTCTTTTCGTTTTTAAACACAATTCCCATCCATTCATTCGTACCATTTGAAGTTCGATGTAAAAGAAAAATACCAAAACCATTTTTTTCAATACGCCTAATATTATTTTTACTTACCTTTCCAACAGCAACACCTCTTTTACCCTTAAACAAGTCTTTAAATGTTTCGTCAGCAATATCTTCTTTGACCTCATTTATATTTTTAAATTCCAAATTATTAATATCGCCCTGATTACAAGCTACACTGGTATTTCCCAAACCACCCAATCTACATTTTTTCTTAACGGTAACAGCTTTAGCATTTGGCATATATGATAATTTCCTTTCGGTCATCATATATTCATCTTCAGTTGCATCACCAACAACATGATTATATTCCAAATCTTCATCAATTGGTGGAACGTTATTATCTGTTAATGGTGACGTATCGTTTTGATTATATGATGGAAATTCATCTTGACCCATTGCAGTATCTGTTGAAAATTTTGATGAGCCGTCTTCATCTACGGTAATTTCTTTTGTACCAACAGGATTTTGAAGTGCATTTCCAAAACCAACATCAAAGAATCCTAATGCACCACTTTTTTTGTATCCAAGATTTTCTGGTGACATAAAATCTCTGCTTTCCACATCATATTCTTTTAATTCTTCATTGATTCTCATCAAACTATAGAAAAATTCTGCATCTCGTGGATTCTTTTTTAAATAATTATCAATTTTTTCTTTATTTATTGGGGGTTCAGTATATGTGTCAAGATATGATTCAATTGCGCTATAAATCCTAACTTTTAAAATTGAACCGAATACATATTCCAATCTTTTGAAATTGTCTATTATATTTTTATCCGTATCAAGTTTTTCAAGTATTATTACATATGTTTCTGGTATAGTTTCATCGCCAGATTTTGAATTGACTTTGAATACTTCATATGGTTGTGCAATATATTTTAATGGTTTGTCAATAAGTTTTAAATTTTCAATAGCTTCTGTCTTATCTTTAGTTATTTTTAATACTTTACCACCACCAATATCATACGCTGCACCAAAATTACCACTTGCTATATATTGAGGCTGGTTATATCCAAGTTTTTGTGAAATTTGTTGAGCAATCCTATCTGCAACAGATTTTTCATAAACTTCAGTAATTTCTTCGCCTTCAGGTAAATATATTATATCATTTGCAGCCATTTCTGGTTCAACTGTTTTACGCATACCACCAATATCAAAAAATTTTAGCACGCCATTTTTATATCCAAGGTTAGTTAGGTTAGTATAATCGTCAGACCTAATATTAAATTGAATTAATTCTTTTTTAATATCTAATATGCCAACAATATATTCATACGCCCACGTTCTATCAATTTCACTTACACCCGATTCTGGATTTTCAGTTAAAATACCTTTAGCAAGCTGAATGATTTCATTATAATCATTACCCCTACGTATCTTTTTAATCAATTCAAAACTATCCAATCCGAATGGACTTATTTTATCAATTATGTTATTATATTTACTAAACAAACTTGTTGGTCTATCGGGTATATATTCTTGAATAATTGCGAATAATGAATTATTTGTCTCAGTATCGACTATTTTATAAACATCATAAATAATAACCAGATGTTTCGGAGGACCGTGCTTGAGTACCTTCAATGAAGATTCTGCTTCCAATAAATTAGTTGTTAATTTTAACACCATTTCATTGCCAAGACGAAATGCATATCCAAATGAGCCACCTGAAATATAAATTGGTTTTGGCAGTCCAGTTTTTTGAGTTAGCATTTGAGCCAATTCTTTGGCATGTTGTGCATCCTCCAATGAATATTCTCTTACTGGTGGTACATCTACTTCGTTCATGACATTATCATCAACGCCATATGGAAGCATTGCCCATCCCATTCTCACTTCATCTGTCCCACCAATATCTGAAAGAAAATCATCATTTCCGCCATCGTTTCCAATGAATTCATATATCCTGTATGGTCGTTGCTGTTGCTTTCTCTGCCAATCATAATATGTACCATACACCTCATCATTTAAACCATAATCTGTTAAAACAATGGTTGGCTGTCCATCACGCAATACTTCACCATAGCTACTTGGTCTGCTCCAATCACCAGTATGCTGTGAATAATTTGCAGCAAAATATAATAACTCCTGTATAAATTCGTTTTCATCTAATTGTTCTTTAATTTCATCATCTATTCCAAATATTCGCCTTTGTCCATGACTTTCTGCATCATGATTTTTTAAATACATGTTAAGGTCGCTAAGACTTGGAATGCCTGTGAGTTCTTTAATACGTTTTTCGCCAACTTTTTTTGCCTTTTCTGCAACCAACCATGTATCATCATTGGCTGATTCAAAAACTTTTGTTAAAATATGCTCATTTTCGGCATAATGTCCAATACTTGCTTCGACTTCATTTTGTGCAACACCTTTCTGATTTTTTGCAACTTTCAATACTTTAGTCCCATCAATATCATAAACGGCTCTGCCACTACCAGAACCAATTCTCTGTAAATTTTGATTGGCTGCATTTATCTTACCAGCAAAGGATTTAATTTCTTCAAAGCTATCCAAGAAATTTAAAAATTCATCATATGTCATGACTCGAAATATAGTATATTCATAAATACAGAATTAACCATAAAAAAAGCGCAATTCTTATTGCGCTTTATTTTGCTTTGATTTTGCTTGAATTTCTCGAATCACTTCGTAAACTAATGGCTTAACAGTATCTTTATTCAATACTTCACTCAACACCTCTTTAATTCTGTCAACAGCATACATCTCAAGTATTGTATCTTTTATTGCACCTTCAAATATTGGACTTAAACTTTCTGCCAAATAATTATTAACAATTTTCTTAACATTTTCTGCAAGATACTGTTCATTTAAATTCATTGGTGCTTGTTGCTGTTGTGGTGGCTGATTTCTCATTGGTGCACCAACTGCAGGTGCTTGTATGTATTCAGACATTGATTCAGCTAAAGTTTGCTTTCTTTTAGTTTCCAAGTCACGGAATAATTGTTCATCTCTTTCAGGAGACATATCTGCCCTATCCACAGTTGGCATTGGTATTGGTTGACGTTCTTGTGGAGCAGTAACTGTTTCATTAACACGCATTTTACCTACTTCTCCCTTTTTCTGTGCCACCTTATTTTCAACAATTTTCACCAAATTAGTAGAAGCTGTTTCCCTACCAGTTGTTAATGATGTTAACAATCCATTTAAAAATACATCTCTTGGAGCAACGCCACTACCAACACTTTCTCCAAGATTTGATGGTACTACGTTTTTCTCTTTTTTACGAGTTTCAATTTCTGCTTTAAGTTTATTTAAATCAGCTTTTGCCATTTTATAAATTTTTATACTTTTTTATAAATACTTCCTTATTTGAAAAAAGTCTTTCTTTCAACAGGAGAATTTTTAATATTTTCTTTAACTTTCTGTACCTGCAAGTCTTTTAATGTTTTTTGTTTTTCTTTTTCAATGAATCTATCTGCTGCAGGGTCGGTAGTTTTAGGTGGTTTAACATATTTATAATACAATGCACCCAAATCACCAACAAGTTTTTCATTCTTTGGCAAACTTTTTCTTGTTGCTTTACGTAAGCGATAATTTCCCAAATTATCAATTGTAACAATAAAACTATTTACCTTTTCTTTACGTATGTTCATTGCATAGTTATACAAACCTCTGACAATATCCTTAGTTAATCTGCCTTTTGCAATTATTGGCTCTTCTTCTCCCTTTGTCATGATTGCTGGTGCAACAACAGTACCTAAAGGTTTCTTTTCGGGTGCTTTGCTCAGTGACACCCAAGCCACTGCTGTTGGTATAAACTTATCACTATTTGCTTTATATTTTGGCGGTATTAGTGGATTTCCATTATTATCAACAAATCTTTTTCCAGTTGGATATGCCTGTGTTATATTATGAACGAGAAATAATCTCCAACCAGCTTCTCCACCTTCAGAAGACCAGTATTCATGTTCGTCCCTGCGTCTTCCTTTACTATCTCCAAATCTTTGTGATTCACTATCGCCAGCTTCTTGCCATACCCTTAATGCCAATGCGCCATTATTCGGACTTTCGGTTTTTGGACTCAGCACAAGCGTGCCCAAGCGATATGGTCTTACCACACGCCAGCCTCTCGCATTGCTATCATCACCGTCATAATAAACATGTAAATACCTGTAATTGTTTATGGCATCTACAAGTGTTTTATCATCAACGCCTTCAGTCAGTAAATGACGAAAATTCTTAACGTTATTAAAAAATATTTTAATCTCATTCAACATTATGCAGTAGCATCATTATACTCCCTGTTTCTGTTATATCTGTTTTTTGCCATCAAGAATTCTCTTGATTTAATATCTGTTGCTCCACCAACTTGTTCGTTTACAACACCTTTACCTTTTTCATCGCCTGTTGACAATGCATTTGGGTGTCCAACTTCATACTTATCATTTTCGTCATATTCGTTTTTTGCGACAAGTTTTTTTCTGAATGGTAAGCTAATGCCTTCTAATCTACTCATTTGATTGTATTTTTAGTTTTTCTTGTTATTTATAATAAATACCTACTCATCATAATTTTTAAAAGCAAGTACTATATATTCCATAAGATGTGGTACTGTATCCAAAAAATCAATTTCTTTTGTATCATACCAACCATATTTTGTATTCTCATCATTCAATGTAACATCAGTGGGGTCACCTGAATATCTGCAAGCAAATACATGCTCAATGCTATTCTTATGTCTTTGAATTGAAAATGTTTTTATAAATTTATCGATTTCTAATTCAGTTTCTTCTTTAATTTCTCTCTTAACCGCTTCATCTGGCTTTTCTCCCTTTTCAATTCCACCACCAACCAGTGCCCATTTGCTTGGTTGCCAAATCTTCGGGTCGTCAGAACGTTTTAGCAATAAAATCTTATTATCATCATTGACAATTATTGCCACAGCGTTTTTTGTCAATTCATCTTTTTTCTTTTCTTCATTCAGTCTTGGTGTTTGATACGGTTTAGTACCAAGATTAACATCAACATTCATATCTTGCTTAATTTCATTACCTCTTTTCACGGCACTTCTTTCTCTTGCCAGTATTTTCTCAACTTCTGATTTCATTAAATCTCCACCCGCAAGTTCATATTGTACCCTGCTATTTGTCTGGGGATTAAATGTATCGAAGAAATGTTTTAAACCTTTCAATTCCTGATAACTAAGAGCACCATTTTTAACAATGAATTTTGCTCTTTTAACACCCTCTCCAGTTGGATTAGACACTAATGCAGCTTGAATATGCTTCACTATTTCTGGATGTATCCTAAATGTTTTACCGTATAATTCTGAATTAGCCATTATGCTTTTCTTTCCAATAGGGTTATTAATTTGTCAATATCTTGTTTATCGAATTTTTTACTAATTAACCCAGCAATTTTTTCAACTTGCTTGTCTTTAACTTCCTTATCTTCACCTTTTTTTGAAATTTCATCTTCACCCTTTTTGTCAAGCATTTTATCTTCAACAACCGCATTTTCATCAAGCTGTTCAGGTTCTTTAAATGATTTTTCAAAATGTGGTTGAATTAATTTAATGACTTTTTTTGCCCAATCGAAATCTATTTTTTTTCTATCTTCAGGTTGGGTTTCAAAATCATGTTCAGAATGCATTCTGAAATCTGATTTTAATTTATTAGGATTTCTGTAGTAATATTCCAATGTTTCCATGTACTTATCGTACATTAACTTAGCTAAATCGTTAAGTAATTCTGTCTGACCTTGATTTTCTTTGCCCTCAAAAAATGGCAATAATGTAAAGCCAAAGCGACCAAGCATGTCATACCTAAATGGCTGCATGCCTATTTTAGCATTATAATCTGTTGTATTGTTAGCTTGAGTTTCTAAATCACTGCCTGATTTTGGAATATCATCGCTTCCTATTAACTCACCATTGGTATCAATGATTTCATACAACTCTTTTTTAGTCAATTTCATGATAGTATATTTTCATATAAATACTTAATACTATCAATTAATCTCAGTCAGAATCATCAACAAAGCTACTATCATAACCATCCATATTTTCTGCAGCTTCATTTTCTTCCAACTCAATTTCACGATTTGTGACGTATAATTCAAATGTTTTACCTGCTTCCTCAACTTCAGCAAACAATGATTCCATTGTTCTATCTGCTGGAATCTTAAATTGCTTTTTAAAGTCTTCAAAATATATTTCTCTTCTTCTGCTGAGTGCTTCTAAATATAAATCTTTATCTGTTTTAGTGGTTAATGATGATGCTTCCAAATCTTTTAACTTTTGTGCTTCTTCCTCTCTTCGCCTGTCCAATTCCAATTCAATTTCACTTTTAGGAACTTGAACATTTGTTCTAACAATTTGAATATAAACGCCATTGAACGCTCCAACATGATATTCGCTACCATCTTTAACCAAAACCAAATCACCCTCACCATAATCTGAATTAATTGATTTAATTCGTGGCTTATTGCTCTTTGTCATTAAATCATTTAAATAATCTAATGCATTTTGATATATTTCGTAATATACTTTATTGCTTTCATTTAATTTAAAGCCACTCCAAACCAGTCTTGGGTCATAGCCAGTCTTGTTCCAAAAATCAGCTTCAAGTTTTTCAAGATGCATTGATTCATCATAATCATCCAAATCAAAATTTTTCAATTCCAATTGATATGATGGAAATTCGTTTTTCACCAAATCACCATTCTTATCTATTGTGACAAGAATTTTATTCCTAATTTCTGGGTCATATCCAACAAGAAGTGCCTCTACTCTACTGTTAAATGCGTCCAAATATTTTTCATAATTATATTCACCAGTCATATTCGGATTATTGATAAGGTCTTCGTTATCAATAAGTGTGGCGCAAAATCTTTCTTTTCCAGTTGTCTTATCAGTAATTTTACGAGAATCGCCATGTGATTTTCTATAACCAGTATTCACATAATATACCACACTATCCAATTCAGGTTCTTGTGGCATATAATTTATCACGAATTTCATCTTATCATCAATCGTAAGATTTTCTTTAGATTTAGTTAAATTAAATTCGTGCTTGTGTTCTTCGAAAAGTTTTTCAGCAATTGCATTTCTTTTTTCAATCAGTAACTCCATATGCGCTTGCATTCCTTTATCCCTACCATTTTTATCTTTGCCTCTTTTCTTGTAGTTGCTAATTGTAACCTTTACCTTACTTTTGCTTGCTATTTTTTTCAATGGAATTCTCATGTAGCGAATATCCTCTGCATAGCTTTGATAATATTCAACAAATTCCTTTCCTTTACCCTGAAGAATTAATTTCAAACCATTATCAATAAATTCTTCAATGTATTCAGGCATCACTTTGGATTTTATTGTATTACCAGTAAGTTTAATCTTTTCTTTTTCTTCACCAGTTTTCTTGTCTTTCACCATTGACATTGTGCCATAATTAATACGTGAAAGGTTGAGGCAAGAAATACTTTCACCATCATCATCCACCGACATGAACGGTGGTTTCATTTCTTCTTTATTGTATTTGGCAATTAATGCTTTTATTCCAGTTTTGCCATCATATTGCCACATTTCTTCAATCAATCCCTCAGTTTCTCCCTCACTTATTCCCTCATCAGTAACTCTGATTTTTGTTTTTTCTGGATAATGGAAATTAATACCATCAGTAACAGCAAGTAATGCTATACATCCAAATCTACTAAACCATGATATTGCATGACGTAAATGTAACCTACCTGTACAAGTAATACGAGCAGCACAAACATTATCTGACCAGTTAAATGATATTGCCGAACCCAAAGCACCAAACAATGAGTTGTTCAAAATCTTAATAGGTAACTGCTTGATTTTAAACATTGCGGTATCGGCTGATGTTAATTCTTTATTAATATATTTAATATGAACTTCAGGGTCAATCTGCCTTAATAGTGTAACTTCTTCATTATTTAATTCAGCACCATTTGCCATCTTTTTATAGATGTTACGTGTTGTTGTAAGATATAGCAACAACTTTTTCAACACACCAGTAATATCAAATATTGGAAATACACCTTCGGTAAGCTGAATCATAGGATAAAGAGAAGCATAGTCAATTTTAATAAGTCTCTTTGTATATCCTGATTTATAACATCTTGCTAACCCACCTGAAAACCTTTCGTTTTTATCGCAAATTGGAATAGCAATATCGTTTTCATAACTCCATGCTGTCATAAGCAAGTTCCATATTGCAGCAGTTCCCATAGTGCAAACACGCTGATATGTTGTTGGAACTATTTTAGCCAACATGAATGATGACTGATTATATAAATCATCAACCTGTTCGGTTTCCCAAAGGTCATCAAGAAGATATTGTTTTACAAGTTTTCTACCACCAATAAATGTAGTTAAACCTTTTGGTGCTGCCTCAGTTATCAGCCAGTTGACGAATTTCTTATCTTCATCAAAATGAGTATTCCTTTTTTTCTTATATTCTTCAGGTGTAAATTTATCTCTATTGGCTTGAAGTACATATAATTTTCTTGCAACTGCTTGATAATCTTCAGGAACTTGAACATAATTATTCTTTTCATCAATTAAGAAAACTTTATTTTCATAATAATATTTTCCAATTGAATTATCTTCTCCTGCAATGTATGTCCTATTGGGTTTTGCCAATTTTTCATGCTTGGCAATATACTTTAAGCCTGTTGCTTTAATGTCGCTGTTAACTGCTGCTGTTTTTCTCACAGCATGCATAATGTCAATAATGGAAAATCCCCACATTTCAGTTGCAGTGAATTTATCTGCAGTGTTTCCATATTTAACTGATGTATTTGCCCTTCTCCTGATTTGGCTTCCTTCTCTCAAACCCATTGGTAGTTTGGTTATGTCCATTTTTAATATTTTTGCCCTACCAAGAAGAAATTCAAAGTCAAACATTTCAGAGTTATATCCCATTATGACTGCTGGCTTGAGATAATCAATTAAATTAAAAAATTGCTGAATAAGTTTAATTTCCGCATCATCATCATTCAGTTTTTCAACTTCCAATATAATTTCAAAGCCTCTATTATCTCTAACACCAATAGTGAATACACGTCCAATTTGATATCTCAATGCAGTTGTTTCAATGTCAAAAGTAACTTTATGAACGTTTTTATATTCTTCAAACCCCTTAAATAATCTTGTTTGTGTTGATATAAAAAATTGTTCGGTTAATCTTGGGGCATAAAACAAATCACGATAGAGAAATATATAATCACCCTTTTTATCCTTTACAAAATTATCATTCGCATCTTTCAGCTTTTCATATGGGTTAAGACCGCCATCACTCAGATAATTTATAATTCCATTATATGATTTTCTACTGGTTAACTTATAACAAAAACCATCTACAAGTCTTTTTTGATTACCAGTTTTCATTGGAGTGATTGTAACCCCATATTTTATTCTTTTACTATGAATATACTCTTCACTATAACCAGCATATAATTGAAAATTTGTTTTGGATAAGTCTTTCATATACATAAAAGGCTCATATTCAACTTTAATAATTTTTGATTCTTTATTTGGCTCATGAACAACACATTCCGCAACATTTGTTGAAGGGTCAGTCTCAACATTTACCAAATATTTTAAATCATTATTGTAACCCTCAAGAAATCCTTTAATTTCACTGAGAACCGCTACTTTGTCAATATTATTACTCATAATTATTTTTTGTGTTTCTGTTTTATTCTTTGTATCACATCAGCTATTACAGATTCTTCCACATTAGATTTATAATCTTCATTGTCAATTACTTTAACAATTTCTTTACGTTTTCCTTCAATTGATGAATATACATAATCATCAATAGTGTCAGGATAGAGTAGTGGATATATATTAACCGTTTCTTTTTGTCCAATACGATGCAAGCGGTCTGCAACTTGGTCATATTCGCCAACCGAATATGGTAAAGTCATTATAAATAACTTACTGGCTGCAGTAAGTGTTAAACCATAATTGCATGTTTGAATTGACCCCACGAATACTTTCATTGAACTATCTGGGTCTTGAAATTGCTTTACAATTTCTGCACGCTCTTCAACTGATTGGTCGCCTGTATGTAAACCAGCAATATCACCAAGTGCTTCTTTTAATTGATATAGTGGTTCTTTAAAATAATCAACAACAACAACTTTTTCACCAGTTTCAAGAATATTTTCAATTAATTCAATAACTGATGCAATCTTTAAATGTGATGTATATTGCCTCAAACGAAGCATGATTGTCATAGGATTATGTGTCGGATGTACAACAAACTCATTGGCAACACTATTTTCAATATCTTCATATACTGCTGCTTCCCTATCGTTCATTTCAAGAATTATCCGTTGATATATTTTATCTGGAAGGTCTTGTAATACTTCAAATTTACGCTTTCTGTGCGTAAATGGTGCAATCTTATGATATAACTCTTCAAGTTTTTGTTCTGCTGTGTCAGTAATATAACCCCAACCACCATAAACATCATATGTCATTCCACAATAATATTCATAGAAATATTTCTTTGTGGCAAAATCAATTGGAGATATTTGATTCAATACAGTATAGAGTTCATATGCCCTGTTAGGTGCTGGTGTTCCTGAAAGATATATTTTACTTACTCTACCACCCTTAAATATCTTTTCTGTGAATGTTCTTTTGTAATTTTTATATGTATTTGCCTTAGTATTTTTTAATCTTTGTGATTCATCGGCAATTACACAGTCCAATTTATCAATTTTCAACTTTTTGAATTTAGCTATGAATTTTTCTTTGCTTGCTGAATTAAAAAATTCATAATTGACAATGACATATTTTGCATTTTCAATTCCGCACTTATTTTTTCTCCAATTTACAACATAAGCTGTACTGTTTGTAAATTTCTCAACTTCATTATAAAAATTGAATTTAAGGCTATTTGGAGTGATTACAAGCACTTTCTCAAACCCATTCATCTCTACATATAGGATTGAACTAAGTGTGTTATGCGTCAAAATACAGTGGTCTGTTGCGTATAAATGGTCATCTGAATCAACCATAATACATTGTGCATCCTTTTTGCCAACATATTTAACATCAACAATAGCACGATTAGGTAAATATTTACTTGGCGCAACAAAGGCTTCAATCTTTCTTTTTAATTTAAATGGTGTAAATTCTGGTGGTAATTTAATATGTAAACGATAATACAATCTTTTCTCACCATTATAATTAACCCATTTTTCATGTACTCTACCCACACCACCTAACGATTCAATAATAAATTGAACATCATCAATTAATTGTTTTGATGCCAATGTTATTTCAATAAGTCCTTGTTGTTTTGTTACATGACCATCAGTATCCAATATGCCCTGCAATAACTCTAATCTTTGTTTAATTGAGGCAAATTTAAAGTCATTTGGAATGAACTTAGTATGTGAATTACATCCCTTTAAATTATATTTTTTCAATGCTTGGTTGATGTAATTGTTTTTTCCATCTGAAGTTAAGCCATAATCCTTAATTGAATTTTTCCGAATTACTAATCGATGATTTTCAGGTAATCTTCTTTCAATTTCAAATTTAATTTGTTCATCAATTGTCGTAAATCCAATTGTATTTCTTATGGAAATACCACCATCACCCAATAAACAACCCAATACGTATGGGTCAATTTTTAATTCTTTTGTTTCAAATTCAATTGGTTTAATTATAGGAATATACCACTTGTTGTTACCATTATCAAATTTCAACCCCTCATTCATAATTTCACGAAGAGTTTTTGTCATAAAAGGATTTTTACGCCAGTTACGAATATATGTATTTACATTCCACAAATGTTCATCACATGAGCGTGCTGTTGTGCCATCATTAAATGTAATTTCATAAATATCTTTCATTCCTTGTGGATATACACCTAATACTTTTTTTGGTTTACCGTCACTTCCAATTACAAAATTACCCACTTTAATATCACCCATCCGAATCCAGCCATTTGGTGTAACTAATTTACAATCAAGGTCTTGGCTCTTCCCTATCCCCATTTCGTGTGAAATAAGGGTATTTCTTGTAACGTTCATAAACATTGCTGCCACAATTTGATGTGGATACAATTTAACGCCTTCTTTCAATAATGAATGGCACTGGTCAGAATATTGTTCATATTTTTCTTCAAGTTCTTTTTTATATTGAACCCAATGCTCTTTCTTAACATTTAATTCGGCAATAAACTTACGTTTTTCTGCTTCTGCAATTTCAATTTTTCTTATTTGCTGGACAAAAACCTTACGACTGTCCTCGCTACCAAAATCAAAATGAATTTTTGTCGAACCTTTATACTTTTTAATTAAAGAAAGTAATGCTGGTGTGGTAAGAATCCACAATTTATTCAATGAATCCCATTTTCTTTGGTCATCAGGTAATTCTCTAATACGTTGAAGTAACTGGTCATTTATTGGAAAACGCAATTCGTATGCTTGCCTTTTCGCAATCCTGTCACAACGTACTACAAAAACTGGTTCTTGCATGATAAATATACAATATCTTGCAAAGATAGTTAAAAAAAGATAATTGTCAATGATTTTTGTTAGGCAGCAGCTACGTAAATTGTCAAATGGTCGGTAATATCTGACGGTGCTTGCCAAAAATCAGGTGGAAAATATGTACCGCCTGTCGGAGTGACATATATAATCAAGCGGTCAGTGATATCTGAAGGAGACATAAAAATATTCCATTTTATATAAATACTTGTAATGCCCCCGTAAAGTATTTTTAAATAACCGTAGTTTTGGTTAAACTTTCCTGAATCATTATATTTATTTGCTCATTTGTGGGTAGTGTGATTTTTCCACAACCACCATCACCAAGAAAGTCAATTTTAAATTCGCCAAGAAATCTTCCCGCCTTTTTTGTGTCTTTTAATGTAAATCTATAAACAAATGTATATTTTAATTCATCAGGATGATTAACCCTATCGGTATCAATAACAAGATTTGCTGGAACATTGGCGATATGATATATTCCAGTATCGGCATCCATCATTGAAAATGTAACCGCACAATTAGCCAGCATATCATCCGAAAGGTCATATTTCTCCCTGACTCTTTGAGGAAGAGGGTATTTCAATTCAGGAAGCGTACTGTCCTTTTTTATGAAAAAATTATTAAGATTGAATGTTGAATAATCCATTATTAAATCTCTCCTTTTTTTCTCATTACTTTCATTATTTTCAATCTATCTTCTGTGAAAACTTTCATCCTGTCTTTCAACATCGCTGCAACACCATCACCAACCAATCCAAGAGTTATTGCATCAATATATTCAAATGGATAACCACTTAATTGGTCGTGGAATCTAAATAATACATATGTACATAAAAATGTTGTCAAATATCTGCGCCAGTTATCAAAAAACCAGAATTTCCAACTCCATTTTGCTGGTGTATTTGGACTATTAACATCACGACCAGTTGCTTCAGTTAAGCCATATATAATATAACCAATAATAAAAAACCACGCATATCCAAATAGCTGAAGAAATGTATAGTCGCCAAATATTATTTTAAAAATTTCATTCATTCTTTCCCTTTTGTATAAATACCTTTAAGCAATTATAATATCATCATATTTCGTATATATTCCCTCAACAAACACATTTTTCATTGCCTGAATGAAATCATCCCAAGTACCAGAAATAGTAAATCCACTTTCTCTCAATCCTGCACCCACATAAGCATTAGTTGATTCAATATAGTCCATAATACCATTTGTTTTATCACCATATTCAATACCAAGGCGACCCATATCATTATAAGCAAATGCCAATGATTCAATAGTGTTGAATAATGTTTCAGCATCAACAAAATTTAAATATTGTGGTACTATAAATTTAGCATAATACCATCTTTGTTTACAACTAAGTATCACATTACCATGATGCCTATGCCATTGTTGTAATATAAATCCTTGTGCCTGTTGTTGTGACATTCCTTTTACTGTTATTAAGTAAATTGCTGCACTTGTTGTATCTGGATATGAATAATATTGAATTGCAATATCTTTTTCAGTATTTGTTAAGTTACCCCATCCTTTATTAATAACCAATTCTTTAATTTCATGCTTACAGACAAGATAATCATTAACCAAACCACAACTATGTGTTGCCCAATTTTCAATTGTTGTTATATCAACATAGCCACTTGGTATTGTTTGACCGCTTGATATTATTCTGAACGGTTCGTTTCCATTCAAATCAGCATCATTCCATGTTAAAATATCTACACCAACTGTTTGAATAACATATATGGTTTCACCACTTATAATTGTTGTACCTGTTATTTGATATGCTAATAATTGTTTCATATTATTTTACTCTCCAAAGTTCTATTGATGTTTCTCTGATTCTTGCAGTTCCTGATGCATTATTTGTCCTATATTGTAATTCAATCGTATTATTTCCACCCAACACGGCATAAAAAGTTTTTTCTTGTGGAATATAGTTTGTATTATTTGCAATTCTATTAATATGTTCATCACCTAAAATAACAGAATTCAATAGCACTCTTGAATAAAACATATATGTTGTTGAACTACCGTTCCAAGTATAGCCAACTCCAATGCGATATAAACCAGTTGGTAGATTATTTGCTATTAATGTTAATTTTGTTACATATGACGTACTTGTTGTCGTTGATAAAGTACTATCAGTAGCATAATTAAATTGTGAGCCATATACATGTGCTGGAATATTTGATTGAAACAGATTATTATTTTCATCCAATATAACAAAATTTGAATTATATTGTGGTGGAATATATGCACTTGCACTATCTTTAAATACAATCGTAAATTTTCCAGTTTTTGAATGAAGAATAAAATTATTTGGTGCAATCACATTTGCCCAATACTCACCATCAAGATTTGTAATATTCGTTCCTGAAAGTATAAGTGACGGGTGTTCTGAGCCAAATGTTTGTGTTGCAAATGGCAAAAGATTAATATACCATGCTGGTACACCATCACTTGTTGATAAATTTAATGTTGGAAAACTCTGGGTGCTTAAATCCCATGTTATACCAAAATCAGTTACATTCGATAGGTTCGGACCTTTACTACCTAACACCTGAATTTGTGTTGAACCATAATTTTTTGCAATGCTTGGTAATGGTGTTGATATTGGTGTTCCAAATGTAATATCATCAGTACCACCCTTTTCCATAATCGAAAAATCAAATTCAAAAGGTTCTGGTGGTAATGCACCATCAGCATCATGTGTTGAAATAACAGAGTTTAATGTTGTTTCATCTGGTGATGTTAATTGATTTTCAAAGATAATATCAACAGTTGTTGGAGTTGAATTAATACCAACTAATGGCATGACAATTGAAGATTCTGTAATTTCAAAAGCCAAACGAGAAATAGTAACTTTCTGTTCTGGAAAATCTGTTATATTATATGTATATGTGTATGCCATAATTTAAATTTAACTAATTCTTTTTACTCTTACTGTACCATAATAAATCGTAGTTGTTCCCGCCTGTGACCAATAATAAACATCAAAGCAATGTGTACCTGCTGTTAATGTAATATCTTTTGAAATATGTGGTGATGAAATTGATACACCATATTTTATAAAATTAATACCTTGGGTAACACCGTCAATTTTAAAAGCAACCAAAGAACATCTATTTGTCGCAGAATTTTTAACCGCAGCATCAAAATCAACTTGATATTTTCCACCAATAAATGTTGTTGGACAATATCCAATATACAATTGACATGTTGTCTGTGTTGTTGATAATTGCGTTGTACATTCACTATAAAAATAATTATCACTACCACCAGTTAATTGAATTGCTTTAATTGATTTATCGGTTGGATTCCAGAATAAAGTCCTATCGGTTGATATACTACCAATCGTAGGTGTTGAAACCAAACAGGTTGTTGTACCAAGTCTTGTTACACCGCTAACACTAAGTGTATTTGCTAATGTTGTAGCACCAATTGTTCTAAGTGTTGAACCCAATATTGTTGCTCCACTTACATTTAAAGTTGAAGCATCGGTAACTGCACCTGTAAATCTTGCCGTACCAGTTGAACATAAGCAAGTTGATGAACAAACAGTTGGGGAACAAACACTAACACTACCAAATACAACAGGACTACACACACAAGTTGAACCAATTGTAATTGGTGATATTGCACACGATGTTCCACAAACAATTGGTGAATAAATGCATGAACTGCCGTATGCTGTCAAGCCAGATATTCTTTGTGTTGCACTTAATGCTCCAGTAATTCTTAGTGAACCTGTCATACTATCACCAGTAACGTTAACATATGTTGCAGGTGCTATTATGCCAGTATATTCAGTAAAATATTTTACAGGTAAATAATCATCAGGAGTTGGTGGCGGAGTTGTAGCTTCTAAATAATCATCAACATTTATTTGTAAATTATAAACAATTGTGCCACCACTTTCTCGATAAAGATATAATGGCTGAATTTCAGGTATGAAATAATCGATATAAATCTCACCAAATGGTGGCGAAGGAGCGAAACTTGTATCGCTCCTTGCTACCAATGTGTTCCCATATGTAGTGTCGTATTTAAAATATTCTGCAGCCATTTACCAATGATTACTGTAATTTATTCTTCTTTTTAATCATAATACTACCATT
>ENA-UPTA01002195-UPTA01002195.1-activated-sludge-metagenome-genome-assembly--contig:-NODE-2195-length-20418-cov-5.955557_pt1 | contig 20418 bp, 20 predicted proteins | sample MGYA00238184_ERZ773361 | MGnify/ENA primary metagenome ERZ773361 (study PRJEB29100, sample SAMN05720205) | activated sludge metagenome | isolation source: anaerobic digester from wastewater...
GCGTTTGGGCGACTTGCCCGCAGTCTTTTAAAGACCATGCCAACTCCGCAGCTGATGGCTTCGCGGCGAGGAAAAGTTTGACCATTTCAGGCGTTCGGGCGAAATCGCCGCAGTCTCGCATCAATGAATAGATTGTTTCAGCTGACGGCTTCGCCGCGATGAACGCCTGCAACATTTTCGGGGTGCGGGCAGGTCGGGCATCTGCCATAATGTAGCATATCTGCTCAGCGGATGGCTTATACCCGTCAATCCACGCCTGAAACGCTTGTTCTGTTTGCATGTACGGCGAATTGCTTATAGCAAATGCCAGCGTTGGCAAGTGTAGCTCCCCGTACATACATGTGATAGCCTTGAAAGGGTCTACCACTAATGGTAGATACTTCGCCGCCCAAGGGCGCATCTTGGGGGAGGTTAAGCCCGCCTCGTATTTTGCCAAAAAAAATGTTGATACTACTGACGACATGTTAGTTAGTTGTTTAGTTTTGTCTTATTGACGATGCAAAGATACGGCGTTATTTGTTAGCCGCCAAATAAATCGGCACTTTTTTTCTTAATTTCGTTACATTTTTTTTATTGTCATTAAAGTTAGTGTTATAAATAGTGTTTTTTGTATTAATTGCCTTATTTTTGTGCTGTATTTGGGTACGGCAGACCCGTAAATATGCCATTGTAACTTTACAATATTTACAATATGTCTTTATGTCCTGCTACGTGCCCGATTAGTGTACCGCCAACGACCCCTCAGCATTGTTTGCCTGACTTGCGTTTTCATGATATTAGCAAGTTGGTGTTAATGCACTGTAATGCTGATCCGTTGTCTCTTGGCACGACCGATTCAGACGGCACGATTGTTTTGCCTGTTAGTACGCCTGCTGCCATTTGCGCCGATGTCAATTCCCTAATAGCTTCTAATGAGCTATTTGTAACGCCGCCTATCAATGACTATTCTATTGGTGACGCTTCATTTACCAACGTTCCGATTGGTTGTAATGACACGTATGGCGTTGAGGGTGAGCGGCAAATAACATTTATTAGCCGTGCCAATTACAAGGGCACACCTGTATCGGGTGCTACTGCTCCGCTTTGGAGTGCTTCCAACTTTTGGAACCAAATATCTAAAAACAATAGTTGGGTAGTTTATGGCGTGCTACTTTGCAACGGCGACTTGTTGCCATTTTTCAAAAATGGTCAATACGCCCGCCCCAAATTAGTAGTATCGGAGGCAACAGAGGTGCAAGGTAACTCAACGATTATGATTACCCGCGCTACAATTACATTTAACAAAGGATACGACAACTTCACACAGCCGCAAATTAACGTAGTTGAGTGTGGCGGCGCGGCAGCACTTTGGGTATAATGAAATTCAATGATATAATTTCAGGCAAAGCTCCACTCCCGACCGAGCAGATTAGGACGCGGGCAGCGGCAGCTAATGTGTACTTTCACGCAAAAGTACATATAGATGGGGTTTTGCCTAATTATATCGATTTGGGTCGGGAGGTAAAGCGCATCGGGTCAAGCAAAGAGATTAGCGACATTTGCGACCAACGAATTTTCTGCGACCACCCTCACGAGCCTTTTGAGGCGCGTAATGAGCGGCGGCGTATGTTAGCCCCTATCCTCATGCAAACAGTACAAGGGCAAATTTCGCGGTTTTCGTCTATCATTTTTCAAGATGGTAACTATGAAATAGCATTTGCAAACAGCACAACGGAGCTTTATTTTAGGCTGCCTAACTTTGACGGCAAAAGTTTTCATGATTGGGCTAAAACCACAATTCTAAGGCTATGCCTAACAGACCCAAACGGCTATTTGTTGGTAATCCCACAAGACTTCCCAACGCTCAAAAACCCGATAGTAGAATACTTGCCAACCCCTTCTATTATTTACGCTGACGATGACATAATAGCATGGGCAGGCGATGGCGGCAATATTATGGGTATGGACAACGAAAACTTTTATAGCTATTCGACAAGTGCCCCGAATGAGGTAGTACAATACCCGCACCGTCTTGGCGTGTTGCCTGCGATACAGCTCGGCGGCGTTACGCAAATTGTAGTGGATAAAGATATGTATAGTTCAGCACCCATAAAATATAAGTATCAAGATACTTTTTTCGCGGGGTTCTTAGCATTTGCAGACGCGGTATTACGTACATATACGCAATTGCAATATGTTCAAAAGATGCACGCTTTCCCTGTACGGCAAGAGTATATTTTGACTTGTGAAACTTGTAACGGTTCGGGTGTTATTGCCGCTGCTTGCAATTGCGACAAAGACCCATGCGAAACGTGTATGGGTACAGGTATGACTTATGAAACTTGTAACGTTTGCGATGGTCGCAAGACAATAGTACGAAGCCCCTCAGACGTTTTGCGTACTTCAATGCCAAAGGGCGATTTACCTGACCGCGATTATATACGATACTACCAACCGCCCCAAGACAGCCTAACCTATTTGCGTGAAGCGTATAACGATGAATATAACAAGGCGTTATCTGCGTTATATGTGCAGCGCACGGATATAGCCCAAAGCGGGCTATCAAAGCAAGAAAGCCGCAAGGATGAATCGACCTTTTTGTCTAGTATATCAAGCCGCGTTTTTACCGTTCTTTCTTATGTGATTAATGTAGCGACTGCCTTTGTCGATAGCACATCGGGCACCCGAAACGGCATATCAGGCGTATATCCTAAATTTGGCGGGGTATCAGTTTCTGCCCCTATCAATTTCGACCTACGCAATACAAACGACATGCTAAAAGACCTCGATGCTGCAATGTCGATAGGCGATGCTGCCACTATCCAAACAATGCGCGATAGCCTTTTGCGTATGGTTAATGGCGGCAATGCTATTGCACAAAGAAAAGATTTAGTATTGACCTATTGCGATAAGGTAGGGTACAGAAATAGAACAACACAAAACAAGTCGTTATTGATAGCGGGCGGCATAATCACCGCACAAGATGCCAAATACTATGAATCGATACCAAATATTTGTGATAGGCTAATATTAGAAAGAGGCAAGCAATGGTTTATGACTACACCGTTGCCCGAAATAGAGCGGCAAATAATTATAACCTATGAACAAGCTAATAAGTGACCTATTACAGCTATTCAACGAACTGCCAACACGCTATATTAGCGACCTGCTTAATTTGCTCCAAGGCGTACCGCAAAAAGTAATAGATATTCTTATCAATGAGGCGGATATAAGTAGGGGCTATATTGTGTATAGCGATGAGACCTTAGTATCCTTGTTAAAGGTAAATGACTACCTGAATAGCCTGCCCGAAACCCGCGCCTTTAAAACAGGCGTGTCGCGCTACTTAGATAGCATTTCAGAGTTAGATATTGTAGTGACGGCTATACAGAAAGCCGCAAATGATATAGATATAGACCTGACCGCCTTAATGGGCAAGGAGCGGACATTTGCCCTTGACGCTATCCGATTTCACCTTGCTGAAAGTGCCTATAAGCACGACATTTTAACGCCACTAATGCAGTCAGTTACACGCACCACATTAACGGGGGGCGGGCTAAAAGAACTAAAAGAGGAACTAAGCAAACAGCTGAAACCCGAAAGACTAAGATACACCGAAACAGCTGCCCGCGATGGCTTAAACAGCTATTACGGCGTGCAAAATGCAGCAATAACGGAGGAGTTCGATATGCTGTATTACGCATACGTTGGAACAGTAAAAGAGGATACCCGCCCATTTTGTAGGCACGTTGTCAAAGATTTGGATGGGGTAATAGAAAGAGATAAATTGCCCGCATTATTGAAAAGGTTCGAGGGGTCAAGCGGAATGATGCCCGATACAACACCACAAAATTTTATCATCAAGCGCGGCGGCTATGGCTGCCTACATCAAGCAATACCAATAATCAATAAAAATATATAAAATGGCAGACGAACAAATACTTGACAATATAACCTTGCCAACCGCAAAGCAAGGCACAGACGTAGGGTTTGCCCTCACCGACTTGCCGAAACCAATATTTGGGCACGTGACTTTTGCCGAAAAAGGCAATGAGATGGCGTTTAATGGTCAAATAAGAACCAATAAATTTGATGCCTTTTCGGAACGAATGAAAAACGTATATGGCAAAGACGTGTATATCGTCTGGCACCATGATAGCCCAAGCGACAAACCACAACCACATAAAACAAAAAAAAAATAACTTATCTAATAAATAATAGCAGCAGCATGATACGTAAGTGTGGCGGCTGCTAATAAAACAATAACACGATGGACAACAACCAAGTAAAATATGTAAAATCAATATACGCCGCCTTTGGCGGGCAAGATGTGCCAAGTGACGATGAAATTGCACTTTTGTTAAAGGACGGCACGTTGCCACATGAAAAGTATGCAGTACAGGGCGCAATCGCCCTTGTAAAGGGCAAGGGGCTACTGACTGCCGACTTCACGGAGCGAGAGAAAGCGGCAAAGACAGGCGCGTATAAAACAGCAAGCAAAAAGGTTATCGATAAGCTAACCGAATTGGGCTACGATTTGGGCAAATTTTCAGAGGACGCTTCTTTTGAGGAAATTATGAATGGGGCTATTAATGCCATGAAGCCAAAAGCTAAGGCGGACGATGACGATGAAAACCCAAAACTCAAAGAACTGCAACGCATTATCAGTAAGTTGCAAACCTCGAACGAAAAGGCAACCGCCGACTTAGGTGCTGTTACGTCTGAATACTCAAAGTATCGCGAACAGATTGAGAAAGAGACCTTTAAAAAAGCGGTATTCTCAATGGCTAAAAAGCACCTTGATACTATACCCATGCACGAAACAAATAAAAATGATGACTTCTATCAGTTCTTGGTAGAAAAAGCATCAACAGGAAAAGATGTAAAAATCGCGCCTAATGGGTCAATAGATGTATATAATGGCGATACGTATATCGGTAGTTTAAGCGCGGAACTTGACGCAGTTGCAAAGCAATATGTGGTAAAGGTCAATGACCCCGTTAAATTACCTATTGACATTAAACAAAGCAACGGAAAGGCTGCTTATAGTGAGCAGCTCCTTGAAGTACTTAAATAATTGGCTGCCCGCCGATGGGCTTTGGCTATTAGCCGTATAATTACTAATGTATTTTATTAATGTTACTTAACACTATTTGTAAAGGGCTTATCGTGTCCTTTGCCAAAAGCGATGTAGTACTGCCGTTAGCCCCTAACATTGGTAGTCTATTGGCTGTCATGAAGCGTTGGAACTTGAATGGGATTAACACCCAAATTGACAATACCCGCGCTAATGCAGTCCGTATTGAATACTTCGCGGACAACATTTGTAGTGCCCCAACGTCTTGCGACCCATGTGCAGGTACAACACCGACCACCGTTACTGCCCCTGTCACTCAGTTGATAGACAATTTCACCCCGATTTGCTCCCATACGCTACAAATTACGCGTGACCAATATAACGCACTTTGTAGCTCGCAATCGGATGGCAACCGCGCCGCTGTTAATGACGTGATGCAGGCACAGCTAACAGACCTTTTTGGTCGTGCGATACTTGGGGCACACCGCCGTATCAATGAAGTGGTTTATGCTAAGTTGGCAGCCAACAAGGGCACACACCCTAACGGCGATGCTACTAAAATCTTGCAACCATTTAACCCCGCGAACAATTACACGCCAATTCCAAATTGGAACAGACCAATAGAAAAAACGTACCTCGATGGTCAAGTACCAATGGGCGAAGTTGTCTATTTGTCGGGTACTGATTTGCAACCTATGTTCAACAACGCACAGAGCGGCGGGCTTAATGCAGCAGGCGTAAATGTAGGACAAGGAAACTTGGGCTATGCTGCTTCAATGCAGAGCCTATACTACTACGAACCGCTAATAACAAGCGGCAATTTGCTAACCGTTGATTTGCGTAAAATCCTGTTCCTGACATATAGCACATATCGCCGTAACTTTGGTATCGTGAAAACCGTGCCTACTATTCAACAGATATTAGGCAATATTTCGGAAACAGCAGACCCGCTCAATACGCCTATCGTAGGACAGCAGCATTACCGCTTTATGCTACCTGACCCCTATCTAATGGCGGGTAATGTGCCGTTCTATTGGGACGCGCATATCGTTGTCGATACGGCATGTGCAACGGGGTGGAACGTGAAAATATGGGTAGATACCAATATCGCCGTAGAGGTGCTGCCATTTGCTAATTGCGGCAACGTTTCAGGTATCTTGGAATGGGAAATTTGCCAACCCGAACCTATCACCTGTAACACCGAACCCGAACCCAATACACCTGTTACCCCGCTTTGTATTATACCCGATGCAGCATTTACTTGTAACGAGCAGGTCGTACCTGCGGGCACGTTTATTAATTTCGCTCCGACCGTTGGCACGCCAACAACCGTGCAGACGACCGTGCCAACTACCCTTACAAGTATGCGCGACCTTTGGTTACTTTTGGCTAGTCTACCAGGGCTGAATATACAGTATAATGCTGCTACAAACCAAGTGCTATACTATGGTAACGCGCTTGTTGGCAGTACCGTAAGCATTACTTTCGGCGGCACGTGCGCGATTAGCTTCACCGCTGATTTGGCTGCTTGTGTTACCACGCCTGTATTTTTCAGCGTCCCTGATACATTTGAGGCAGAGGTAAAGAAAGCAGATGCAAACGCCGAAACTGACGAATTGCCGAAAGCAAAAGGCAAAAAGTAGAACGTAAAAAGCAAAAAGTAGAACGCTAATTGCAGCCCCGCCGTACAAAGGCGGCGGGGCTTTTTAAAAATAACAACAATGCCAATTGCAATTGCAACCCCCGATAAGCTCCTAATGTCATGCCTTAATCTGCTAAGGCTGCCCGAACTTTGCAGTGGTGAATTGCCACTACAAAGCAGCGGGCGTTTTGACCTAAGCGATATATATGCCTTTTCTTTTGATAAGATAGGCGGAGTAACAACCGCCTTAGACAAAAACGAATACGGCACTATAATAAGGTTGCAAAATAGGACTAACCTAGAAATAACAACACGCCTGCAAAGCTGCATGGCAGAGCAAAACATACACTTTGGCACATTACAGCATAATGCGATGCCTGCTGCGGTGGCGCGTATGTCAGTAAGCGCGGCTACCCCTATCGGAGCAACAAGAAAAGGCATACGATTAGAACGCCGATACAACTGTAACGGCGGCAGCAGCGGCACGGAACGGTTACAAATAAACGAAATACGTATCTATCCGACCGCAACGTATAACAACGTAACTTTATACATAGAAACTAACGGTATATTAGCGTCCGTAATACTGCCGCAATTGATAGGCAATATTGAAAACGTTTTTAGCACCACATCATCAAACCCCTTGTTTCGGCTTGCCGAGCCGTTTATTTCTGAAAGCGGGTATATCGCGTTCTACTTGGACGCGAGTATCGGAGTAGCAACAAGCCGCCCTGTTTGTCCTACATGCTCAAGCTCGCCGCAATGCTTCAAAGCCTATGGTGCTTATGATACTAACGCTGGTGCTACTTATACAGATAGCGAGGCGTTTGGTATCGTGCCTTATGCTTCATGCTATTGCGACCCAAATGCCTTTATTTGTGCAATAAGCCACACGCCTCAATTTCAGGCTTATTGGTTAGCTGCCTTTTCGCTTGCCATATATGAGGAAACGATACTAAGCGACGTGTTTAGTAACATTACCGTATATTCAAGCACCGCAGGAGCAGAGAAAGCGGGCGAATTGCTTAATGAAAAAAAGAATGTAGCGGAGGCGGTGCTATGCGATGCACTAACTAACCTTATCCGTAATAATCAAGATAGGTGCTTGGTTTGTCGCGGGTCACAAATTGCAACCATGATATAGTTATGAAAAATCATGAAAATTTGGCGCGTATTTCAAAGCTAACTGCCACCGAAAAAGAGGCGGTTACGCTTATTGCAGCGAAACAGTTAGAGGCAACAATAAAAATCCGCGTGTTCAATCGCGGCGTTAAAAGCAACGACCAAATAATCGGGCACTATAAACACTATAAGGCGTATTTCGGCAAAGACAAATTTGTGCAAAAAACAAAGTTCAAACCTAACCCAAAAACAAGAAAAACAATGACCTTTGAAACAGGTTGGCAGGGGCTTAGGGCTTTGCAGGGGCGGCAAATAGAAAGAGTAGACCTCGCCTATTCAGGTGCGCTGCAACTATCAATACAGACATTTAGAAACAATAAAAATATAGTTATCGCCATTACAAGCGAGGACGGCAAACTGAAAAGGGAAACTATGGAAAAAAGATACGGCGATATATTTATACCGTCTAAAAACGATATGCGTATCTTTGAGGATAGCATATTAGCCGCCATTGAACAAGTCATAAGCAAAAAAATATAAATTACATGAATTTCGTTACAAGCCTTATAAATATTGCAACTCGAATAATCGACCTATCAGGCAGTACCTTTAATGTCGGCTTCGCGCTTGCGATTGAACGCGATAACGGAATTTTTGCCTATGCTGATGACGGCTTCAATGCCAAGCACCCCGTCATAAGTGCCACAAATCGTAATTTCTTTTTCTTGATGCCCGATGAAGTATCTAACGCACAGCGAACTAATGCAGGCGTGTTTGCAACATATAACGCTAAACTATATGCCTTTGTAAAGGGAGCGCACCAACCAACGCTACTAAACTGCATGATAAATTACATAAAATTGGGCTGCTCGAAAAATGTAGAAATAAACGGATTTACTAATACCATAGATGCCGCAATCTATGACTTCCCTAATGCAATCAACAAAATAGCAGGATATACAGCGGTGAGGTTAGACCTTACCGTTACAATAAATCATAATATTTTTGCAAGCGAGGGCTTTATGAAAATAAATGAGTGTTGTTATCGATGCCCTTGCGATTTTACACCAACAAAGCTAATATTTAACGTATGAATTGCTGCAACACCGTTATACCGCTCGGCTGCTTCACACATTGCGACATTATCGATACGCATATAAAGAGCGACTACCCAAATGGCTCAATATTCAGGGTATGCTATGACTTGCAAAATGCAAGGCAATGCGATGAAGTAGAAATCATGAACGCGGATAATGTAACGTTTAGGCACAATAGCCTATTAACAGGATTTCATAACGTAATCATATACAACCCTGACAACGAAGTGTTTGGCTGCTTTTCGTATTATACACAACTAACTATAAAACAAGCAACTTATGATTGATGCCGTACTAACGCATTTAGGCGTATCGTTTTATCTTGCGTTCTTGCTGTATGGTGCTGCTGCATTATTATTGCAACTTATAAAAACGCACCCGCTATTTTATGGGTATTCTAATTGGCTGTATGATTTAGCCAAAACGAAGCCGAACTTAGCAAAGCCGCTTGGCTTATGTGACTTTTGTTTCATGCATTGGGTAGTTTATATCCTTGCTGCTCCTATCGTGATAATTATTGCAGGGTTTACAGTAACAACTGCCTTAATGTATGTTTCAATTATCTTTTTCACCACTACAATTTACAAGCTATGCCAATAAATAACACCCCGATAACAGGGCTTAATGTCGAACTTAACAAATGCAATAGCCTCGTGTGGCATGACTTTTCAGGCATGTCGTATAAAGATAGCGTATTGTTACAATTACTATACGACCAAGACCAAGCCGACCAACTCACGGCGCAAATGTATATCAGCCCGAACGGCAAGGTATATTCATCAGCGGAGGCGTTAATAGCACTTATCACGTTATTTGAGGAAGGAGCTTTTGACGACTGCAACGTGCTGCCCGAACCTTTTGCAAGAGTATCCATTTCTTTTGAACTTGAAGAAATCGGCACCTGCCCATCCACAACTGCCATAAGGTACGGTTACACGGTCACAGTTAAAGAAGGTATCATAATCGCCGATACACGAACAACACCCGATACAATCGATAACGTCAATAGTAACCTGCCTAATATTATCGAAGCAGGCATTGACGGCGATTTTTGCGGCAACCCTTTGGCAAGGTCATTCTCTACCACCGTCACAGCACTAACAACAGCAAACCGTTTCAGAGTGAACGGCGGGGCTGACTTGTTTTTCCCTGGCGGCAACGTCACAGGGCAGGCGATATTTATGCAGATATTTTCATACCAAAACGCTACACCAATCGCGGGTATCATATCAATAAATAACACTATTTTCACATTCCATTCACGAATAAGCACCGATACCTCAATAACAAGTATCGAGTATTTCAATACCACTACCAACGCATGGGTGGCTTTTGAAATAAGCGACTCGGACTATGATAACAAATGTTCGGGTTGCTATACAATTACACCTTATTCAACTAATTGCGATGGAGTAGGCAACGCTACCATAATCGGCGAACCGAAATCCCTCGAATTAGTGCCTGTAACCGAAACAGGTGTCGGCGTAATTATTGGCGATTATAGAAACGTATTTCAGATTTTCTCGCCTTATAGCAATGTATTATTAGGACTTGCACAAAGCACCAACACGGCTAAGTCGCTATTGTCTAACGATACGGGTAAGCCAATAGGAACGGTTGTATATGACGTGGCTGCCATTGACGATGATAGCGCAAACTCTTTCGCGCTTTATTCGGCGGGGGCTTGCGACCAATTGCCCAATGCTATTACGGCGGGCAGGGTACAAGGATTAATCCTTGTATATGATAACATATTGAACACGCCTGTATTAGCAAGCGACCTTGCCGCTTGGAACACGTTTTTTAATACTGCGATTAATGCAATTACGCCGTTTAGTTCCGTGACAATAGTAGATAACCGTAGCATTGTGCTGGCTGGTTGTAAGGGGCTAAATATTCGGAACTCGCTATTTGACGGCGATACGCATATACTTTGCATATCTGACACCTCTGCTGACTGTGTGGTTAGTGTTGGTGATACTGCGTTTGAGGGGGCAACGTCTCTACATACGGTATCGCTGCCTTATGCTGCGGGCATTGGGGTAATGGCGATGAGCAGCTGTTTGCAATTAGAGACGCTATATGCGCCAAACGCGATTAATATTCAAAGCGGCGCGTTTGCTAATTGCCCCGCGCTTACTGACGTGTATATCAATGGCTGCACTGGCACATTAGGCGGCACGGCTCTTGACGACAATGTATTTTTGAATTGCGGCGTGGTTGACCGCATTTGGGTGTCGATAGTTCAGCAGACGATTAACGCGGGTGGTGCTGACGGCGATTTGTCCTATATTGCGGGTTTAGTGCCAACCGTTACTATTAACTACGTATAATTATCACAGAATGACTTTTGCTTATACACCTGCCTCAGCGTTCAAGGCAATACGCGACTTTGCCCCGCGTCCTATTGATGACAACCAACAAGCAGTAATATTTACCCCTGTTATGGCTATGGGCGGCAAGTTATTGCTTTCTAAGAGCAAGGTAGCGCGGTCACTAATCGCTGAACTCGCGCAAGTAGAGTATATTTGCCATAAAACCGAAAGAGGGGGCTTCATGTTAGCACGGCTACGATTAACTAATAATCAAGAAGTCTGCATTAGGCTAAACGCCTCAAATGCAAGCATAATTAAATTATAATACCCGCAATATAATGCCACCCATAAAGGTAGCAATAATCTTCAATTGTGATGAATGGGGGCAAAGCATAAGGGGGTATATCGCGCCTAATTCGGATATAGCATTAAGCCCGCCCCCATTAGCAGGTGACGATATTATTGCGGCAAATAACAAGATTTATAGTGAAGTAGATGCGATTATCGCAATACTCTGTGTTGATACGGCATTAGACGTTATCGCCCACATACAAGGCGAATTTGGGCACAAAACAAAGATAATACGATGTGGCTATGTAGAAACAAGTGTATTCGATATAGTCAATAAGAGCGGCAACATCATGATGCCACCAATAACCGACCCGCCACTATCCGCCTATAAAGATAGAGCAGAGGGCTTGGCACGTATCGAAAGAGAATTGAGGCACGCAATTGGGTTGCCATATCTTGGAATACCAAGCAGGGCACGAAAAACTTTATGGATATTCCACATATAAAATGACCGAAACCACTACGATAGAAAATCTGCTCGCCGCTCAAATCGCTATCCTTGCTATATTAGCCGCGTTACAATTCATTATGATATTAGTGCTTATATTTGTAACATGGCAACTAAAAGTAGGCAATAATATCAGGGAACGGTATTATGATACACTCAAACACCATCTAATAATATCCGACAAATGAAAAAGCCTATACTATTTCTATGTTTTTCAATATATATAATCGGATTACAGCATATTGAAACAGCGGCAAATGACACCTTGCCAATATCAACGGCACATCTTGATAAAAGCGGGGTGAAGCATAGCGACATTACTATCCGCCTCGCTCGGTTCGGGGCAAAAATCAAACCTTACTTTCAAAATGACAACGATACAACCATTACTACCAAACAAGTTAGATAACCCCGCTATCGTCTATATAGTGGCAGGTCACGGAGGATTTGACCCTATCCAAAAGGAATATGTTACCAATGGCAAAAGAGCCACGCATAAAGGCGCAGAAATGCACCAAAACGGAACATATTACGAGGGGTGGGGCAACCGTATCGCCGCCGACTATCTTGCCGCTATTTGCCGCGAATGGGGGCTAATACCCATAAGAATACACCAAGAAATACAAGACACAACACCCGATACAAGAAGCAACGAAATAGATAAATATGTACGAAAGTTCGGCAGCGCACTCGCTAAAAGAAGCGTCCTAATTGAACTACATAGCAACGCCGCAAACGGCACGGCAAAAGGTGCAAGAATTTATACAACTACAAATAACGATAACTCCGACATATTAGAAAGCCATATAAGAAAATATATCAAGCAATTAGAGAAACAGTTCGAGACGTTCGTGTTAGGCGAATATAAACAAGAAAAAAACTACACGCTAATTGCGCAAAGCTCCATACCCGCCGTACTCATAGAACGAGCTTTTCACGACAACCAACAAGATGCCGAACTGCTTGTTTGCCCCAAATTTAATCAGGCGCAAATGTTCGCAGTAGTATTAGGCATAATTGGCTTTTTAAATAAATAGTTGTTTTAGTTTAGTTTAGTTAGTTGTTCCGTTGTGGCTGCCTCTTTTTAGGGGCAGCTTTTTTATTGCTACATGATAACCAATGACAATAAAAAAAATGTAACGAAATTAAGAAAAAAAGTGCCGACTCGCCGCCTATCATCTTTGCGCTGTTATTAGTATTGAGTTAGTGGCGAGGTTAATATTTATAGCGGTAATTTCCGCTAATATCGGGTTTCCGTTTTCGGTGGCAACTTGTATTGTGTATCCTATGGCTATTTCTTGCCCCTCAAATATGCCCAATCGCTGTGCGTTATATTCGTTTAGGCATATTTGTATATCGTATGTAATATTTCTAATTGTTTTGCCTAACTCGCTTCTTGGGTTTTCGTCCTTATATAGGTCATACATATTTTTAATAGCTGTACCGCCATAGTTGCCGCTATTGATTAGGTCGTCTGTTATATACGGCGCGTTGTATAGCCACATGCTATAGGTATCGGTTTGGCTTATAGCTTGTTTATCCATTTGCAAGTAATTAAGCAACGCGCTGCCTGCTATCAATGGCATTTTAATAACTGTTCCGCTATCAATTCCGCTATTATTGTTCCAAACCAATAGTTTCGCTTTACTTGTTTGGTCGTCTGATAGTACAAGGTCATTAGGATAAAATAGCACGTCTAACGGCGTTGCAAACTCCAATATCGATACAATTGTACTTAGCAGCGTGTTGTTTTCTAACCTGCTAATCGGGTCATTAGTAACCCCATCTTGCCTAAATCGTGCCGAAGCAAATGGGCTTATTACTTTCAAAGCTCCGCGTTGGCTTTGTGACGGCGGCGCGTTCCACTCCACTACATCGTTATAAAGTGACATTGCTGTATTGCCTCTTGCATCTATTGCGTCTTGCGTATATATGCCGTCAAAGTACGCGGGGCTATCCTCCGAAGCCCACGTGCCGCAAATAGGTGTTGTTAGTATATGGGCATCGGTTGAATGAAAATTGAATATTGGTGTGCTGTTATACTGTTCGCGCTTAGGGATAAAATACAGCTCGCCGCCCATTACACGCCACTTGCAATTAAAGTGCGTAGCTAATTCGTCAAGGAACTGCGTAAGTGTTTTATTATATACGTTATCTTTGATAAAGTATCTATTTATAGCGGTATCGCTTTTATCGAAGCCCTCTTTGATAGGCGCGTAAAACACGACCGTATCATAATAGATGCTTGTAGAATTAAAGAAAATGGGTGCGAATTGCCCGACACCAATATTGCACTTATCGCATACGTTTTTTATATAGTCTCTTACAAATGGCGATGGGTGCGCTTTATCGCAGCCTTTGGACTTGTTTATTAGCCCGCTAAGAAAGTCACTTAGCCCCGATATGCCAAGCGCGGATAACATTAAAGAAAGTCCAAAGCACAATACTGCAAGTATTAGCGTCATTATATATACAAGCCCTGCTATAAAGTTTATATTAGGGTGGTTACAGTACCCGATGCGTGTATGCTGTTTCGTGCCGCTATTATCGAACCAATTTTGGTGGTTGTCCCAAATTACAGTATTGTCGAAACAAGTTTTTTCGGGTCTGTTTTCGACAATATTTATAGTCATTTTACAAGTGCCGTCATAGCAAAACGACCGTGTATTTGGTTGTGCCGTGAATATCGGATAATCACGATTGAAACGTGTATCATATAGCCGCATTTCTATGGTATCCGTGTTCGGCGTATCCTTGATAAATTGGTACGCTTTACCTGTTACCGTAATATCGCCTGTTACGGCGCGGTTAATTGTATTGCTGCCAACGTCTAACCGCCACGCTATTGTAAGTGCTTCCAACCCGATAATGTGATTAGGGTGTATAGGCTTCCAATCGCCCGCTGTTCCGTTTAATGGGATACGGCGTATAAATGCTTTTATCATGATATATGTTTTATAAAGTTTTCGCCTGTTGCTTCGTGTATCATGTAACGAAAACAATCCGCTAACCCCATATCATAGTCACCTGTGGCAGGGGTCTTGTAAAGGTTGCAATTGCCTTTCCTATCATCGTGCTTTGCTTTCTGAATATCCGCAATTGTATGCGTGCAACTTGCATCGATAACAAAATTGCCATGTGTGGCAAGAATATGATTACAAAGAGACCAAGACGAGCGTAAATCTAAATTACGAAGCGGGCTAATATAATCTATTTGCCCAAATAACATATTTTCATCAGGGACATTTAATAACTTTTGAAGCATCGTTATATACGTGCTGCTTGTACTTTCCATCCCTACATCGTGCTTACTGCCTGTCTTATCGCCTGTTATAATGATACGTTGTGTAACATAGTGACCATAATAACGCCGCCGTATTTCAGCTGCCATATCCGAAATATTAGCACGAAGCAAAACGATTTCGTCTATTACCGATATGAAAGGCGCACCATAACCAGGCGAACGCTGATAGATAATTGCGCAAAATTTAGCAAAATTCCAATCTATCGAAACGTATAGCGGGGCATTGGTGACAATAGACCTCGAACCTACATGGCGCGATTTATTGAAATTGTAAAACCATATACCCTCGCGATTAACGGCTGACCAATCGCCCAATACAAATTGCTCGTATAGGTCTTTTGGCATTTGCGCCCAATGCTCAAATTGCTCCGCTGTAATCGCCTTGTTATCAGTAGGCAGCGCGTGGATATATAGACAATTATCGGGCAATATGCCTTGTATGTATTTGTCGTGAAACTCTTTCTTAAACCAACCATCGGCGGGGTTAAAGGTGAGAAACATTAGTTTCGGCGGCATCTTTGGCAATATCCAAGTACCAACCCGCGATATTGCCATATCGTAGCATTTGCGCGTCAATTCCTCTGCCTGCTCCAAAAAAACACCATTGCACTCAAAACCCAACAAACGAGTCATTTGAGGGTCTTTTGTCGCGTTTTCAGGGATAAAATGTATACTACTCCCATTGTTGTATCTTAGCCGCAAATCGCTTGCCGAACGATACCATTTACAATACAGCGAGCCTTTTGTTACCTTTTCAAGGCTCGGTATAGTCGTTCGCAAAAGACGAGGCAAATCGGCGCGTATAATTGCCCACCTGCTATTTGGGTACTCACGGCATAGCCTATCTAAAACAATTAAAACGCCAAACGTCTTGCCGCCCCTAATCGCGCCGCCTAAAACAAAGGTGCGAGCTTTGCTCTGACCGCTACAAGCAAGAACAACGCCATTATATAGCTCAACCTGCTTTGGGTTGTATTCTCTACTTAGTATATAGTTAGGGGTTATCATAGCCTTATCGTTTCATCGCCAATAATTGCAAACGGAACATCTCTACTATCATCAACGCCGCCTGACTTAGTGCTAATTAAATCCGTAACAAGACGAAACGCCGTTAGCCTATCATTCGCCCTATTCTTTTCATTTGTCGCAATACCTACAACAACGGAATACCACCAAGATAGCACCGTGTCAAATGGGAACGCTTGACCCATATCTGTATAACGCCGCCGCTCATGCTCAAAACGGCGCGTTAAGGTTGCCATTATATCCGCTTCTACACCAAAAGCAATATCGGGCGTATCAACGAGCTTCGTGTCGTCAAATGCAAATAGGTCTAATTGTTCGGAATACACTTGTTACTACTTTTGAATACCAAAATTAAACAATCATTGTGAGGGGCAACAACTTCCAAGTAAAAAGACGTTTCGAGCTTTGCTGACCCTAAGTAGGTACGGCGTACCAATACCCTTGAACTATGAAACCAATACGTTACGCTATCCGCCTGCAATTGGAGGTGGCGAACGCAATAAGGCATTGCGGTATCAATATCTAAACATGAAACGCTAATGCCTAATGTCTCAAATGGGACGTGTGGCATTGAGCATTGTATCGGGCTTCCTGCTTTCATCTTGACAATTTAGTTATTCTATTTGCTTTGCGGGTCCTGCTATCTAATACGCTCCCAACCTTTTTGCCGTCCATAAGCACATCGCCGCCGTTCAAATGGTGCGTTAGCTTCATGATAGCAGTTTCAAGTTTATCTATACGCACATTGCTTGCCGCGTTATTGCTCAATATTTGACGTTGCATAGCAGCAAGTACCAAGTCTATCTTGTTCGTAGTGCCTGAATATTCGCTTATCGGAATAGATAAGGCGCGACCTGCATTCATATCTGAAAGCAAATCACCGTATTTCTCGGTCGCTCTTACAGTCATCACACTTTCACCAGGAGCTAAAAAGGCGGGTATCGTGTCGCGTCTATCACGCCGACCACGACGAGGCGAACCTGACGGCTCGATGCCGACAACACCCTCGTAAAAACCCTGCACCCCGCTCTGTGCATTACTAAGCATGTTTATAAGGCTCGCGATACCTAAGCCAACGCTTGCAACATATAACGGTATCGTTATAGCTGCTAATATGCCGCCCTCAGCAGCTGCCTTTACTACCCCCTCAATAGCTGATGCAGTAGCAGACGCAAAACTACTCGCCGACAATATCGCGTTTAGCTCCAATTGACGCTGTACGTACTGCTCACGCTGCTTTTGGAGACCATCTAAACGCTTGCGCTCCAATTCTAATTGTTCCGCGTTGCCCTCGTCTGCTATACGCTCCGCCTCGCTTATACGCCGCTCTTGCTCCTTAATAAGCAAGTCGGTACGTGCAATTTCCGCTTGGTTAGCAGCTTCTATCGTCTTTATTACCTGACCTGTAACACTCTTTGCAAGCGAAACGATGCCCGCAGCTTCATCGTCAGTAACGCCTAATAACTTAGCCAAAAAACCGCCATCATCTGTTTTGGGGGCAGAAACATTAACCTGCACCTCCGAAATGTCGGCGTTTATCTGCTCTAATTCACGCCCCAAACTTTGGCGTAACGTGTCGCTCAAAGAACTGCCATTGCTCAACAAGCCGCTAATTATATTCCTGCGTGCCGTTAGTTCTTTTAGCTGCAATTCAGCGCGTTCGATAGATGCACGCCGCTCTATTTCCGTTAAACTATCCTCGAACTTCTTTTTAGAAATAATACCATCCTCATACTGCTTGCTAAGTGCTATTATTTCGTTGTTGGTAGCAACCTGATGCGAAAGCTCACGCGACTTTGTACCCTGCTTATCCAATTCTAAAATACCCGAAATATAATCGGAATATAATGCTATACGGTCGTTTGATGCCGATATGTCGGCATTAGAAAGCCGCAAGTTACGTTCAACGGCTGCCTTTTCCAATAACTTGCCGCGAGTTTCTGGGTCTGTTTGCAACGCTTCAATTTCCTTTTTTCGCTCTTCAAAGTCGCGGTCTATATCACTAATCGCGCTTTGATTTGCCGCCGATATCGCTGCAAGACGTGCCATGTAACTGCCAAATATATTGCCCTCATTCGTAGTAACGTCAATGTCAAGGCGTTCTTTACGTGCCTCCTCAATACCGCCGCCTAATAGCTTGTTTAGCTTGCTTACCGCCTTATCTACGTCTGACCTAAACTTGTCAATATCTAAGCCCAATTGAATATCAAAACGCCGCTTAGTGAGTGCTTCGAGGGTATCAAGGCTTTGCGATAGCTCCGCGTTTAGTGCTTTCTGCTCCGTTAATTCTGTGCGCCGAGCGTCTATGTTAGCCAATGCGCGTTCCTTTTCTGCTTTATTCTGTGCAGTTAGCTTCTCTATGCTTTCAGGGCTTGCCCCAAGTTGCAAGTCCGTTATTTCGGCTTCTAATTCACCAATGTCGCGCAAAAGGTCTTTCGCCGCGCTTTTGCGTATATCTGCTATACGCCTTGCCTCTGCCTCTGCTGCCTTTGCTGCCTCCTTTGAGCGTTGCTCCGCCGCTATACGCGCACGCTTTGCCGCATCTTTACGTTCCGCCTCTGCTCGCTGCTGCATGATACCAACAGACGCAAAATAAGCCTCTTGTAAGTCCGCTATCTGCCTATTTATCAACACGTCAATAGCCGCACGCTGCGATGCGCTATATGTCTCAGTAGCAGCCGATACCTCCGAACGGAACGCCTCTAATGCCGCGATACGACCCGACAAAACGCCAAATATATCGCCCTCTACTTCTAACTTCGATAGTTCGCGTATTTTGGATAACGCATTTTTAAGACCTATCGCCCCCCCTGTAATGTCGTCAAGGTCAATGCCCGAAAAGTCAGACAATAGCCCATACCATTTTTTCATTATACCCAAGTCAGGGCTATCAAGGTCTAAACCTATTCGGTTAGATATGCCCTCGAAAAAATCACCAATTGCACCAGCACCATGTATTGAAAAATCAAATTGCCCCGCTTCATTCATCGCGCTAAATATATCGCGAGTACTGCCAATAAAGTCGTCAGCAACGGATATAATGTCCGTGAATTGACGGATAATAGATGTTAGTGCAGGCGATAAAATTTCACCAATAGACACCGCTAAACGCGATGCGCTATCTGCCAAGTTTGACAATGCACCCCCTAACGTCTTGCTCTTTTCCTCCGCTGCCCCCGCTATACCGTCCATGTCACCTAATCCAATTAGATAGTCACGAACCGCCAACGCCGATGCAGCGACCTGTTTCTCTTGACCCTTAAACGAAAACGTTATCTTGTCACCCGCCTTTGACGCTAAGATGCCAAACTCCTTTAACCGCTCAAACTCAAACGTTTGAGCGTCAATTATCGCCTCCGAAAATGCCATTACCGACTTGTTTTGACTTATCGATACATCCGTTATTTTAAGCAACTCGTCAATGGTCGGCTGCAAACCTGTATTAGCAAGACGAACATAAGCCTCCGTAAGACTTTGAACGCTCTCAGGGGTCTTTGCCGCCGCCTCAGAAATCTGCTGCAAGGCAATTTCAGCAGCAGCCGTTGTGCCTAATGCCGTCTTTAATTGTGCCTCGTACCCCTGAAATTCAGACGTTATATTGACAATCGCAGCCGATGCCGTGCCTACTGCCGCCGCTATTGCCTTAGCACCACCACCTAATAAACCAATACCTCCCAACAAACCACCTCCACCTGAAACCATACCCGCAGCCTTTTCTGCGCGGCTCGCCTCAATGTTTATCTTACGCAATTTCGCCTCGTTCTTGTCCAAAGACTTACTTAACTGCTCCCTAAGACGAATTGCACCCGTCAAGCCCTTACGCTCGGCTTCGTATGTAGCCGATAAAGCATGACGCAAAGCCGACTGCTTATTGATAATAGCAGCTACCCCACGCTCCTGCTTGCTAAGTAATGTAGTGCCTCGAGCAATGTTCTGCTCGCCAACCGTATCGTATGTTATACGAGTTATTATATCTACGTAACGCATGAATATACTATTTTACCACAAAAAAACACCTTTTTAATGACAATAAAAAAAATGTAACGAAATTAAGAAA